>Ga0247823_10000140_pt1 | contig 58148 bp, 47 predicted proteins | sample 13C_PalmiticAcid_2_FD_192426 | JGI IMG/M metagenome (GOLD analysis project Ga0247823, IMG submission 192426) | Soil microbial communities from agricultural site in Penn Yan, New York, United States - 13C_PalmiticAcid_Day30 | ecosystem: Environmental > Terrestrial > Soil > Agricultural land... | reverse complement strand
CGTTCCTACCGGCGCGTTCGCGCAGTTGCTGGGCCACCTTGCGCAGCAGGCCGCCGGCGCGGCCCATGGGCGAGAATTGCCCGGCGAGCTGGGTCACGCCGGTCAGCGCCTGACCGGCCTGGCGGACCGGGCCGGAGCCGAAACGGCTCATTCCGGCCCCGGCGCCCCCCATCGCCGCGCCGGCGATGATCCCCGGCAGGCCTGCCGCCGATCCCGACATCGCGCCCTGGATGACGCCGCCGCCGATATGCGCGACCGCCGGGGCTGCGCGCTGGGCGAACCGGCCGACGTCGCGCGCGGCGGAGGAGAATGCCCGGCCGATCCCGTCGAACACGCCCTCAAGATCCGCGTCCATCGCTTCGGCAAAGCCCTCGCCGAACGTGCTGTCCACCTGCTCGCGCAGGGCATATCCCGGCAGCCCCGCCAGCGATGGATCGACGACCTCGCGCAGGTAGCGCAGGTCAAATTCCTGGTCGCCGTGCATCGTCATCGATCTGCTCCAAGGAAAGGGGTCTCAGATGCGGGGCCGGTCCGCCGGAGGGGCGACGGCGCCGTCGCGAAGCGCGCGCTCAAGCAGCGCCGCCAGTTCGGCCATCGACTGGAATGCGCCGATGACGGGGCCGCCAAGCTGCGTGAGGGTTCCGCGCATCGGCCCGCGTTGGCCGTCGCGCGGTTCGAACCAGATGCGCAGGACGAAGGTTCGTGCGCGCTGCGAAGTTGGGCCGCTATCGTCGCCGTGCAAGTCATCGCCTGGTTCCATGCGCTGTTCCGGCCCGGAATTTCCCGAGTCGTGAACGTCGTCGCATGGGGCGTTCACCGCACCATCACCGATGCATCACGTCGCCATCTCCGCTTGCGATGCCTCGATCGCGAGGTCGATCGAGCCGATCGTCTCGACCAGTGTCGCACGCGTCGCGACCAGCGCTGTGAAGGCTGCACCGCCCGTCTCGATCACAGGTGGGGGAGGCGGCGAGCCCGCCAGCCGGCGCGCCACCGCGCTGGTTTCCGGCATCGGATCGACCGACAGCTCGCGCGCGAGGATTTCGGCGCACAGGCGATACTGGCGGAGCGCCAGCGCGCGATTGCCCGTCGCTGCATAGGCTTCCATCAGCAGGCGGTGGCCATCCTCGCGCAGCGGTTCGACCCCGCAGAGCAAGCGGGCAGGCGCCACCACCGCCTCCCAATTGCCATCCTCGGCTTCGAGCGTGGCCAGCGCATGCAGCGCGTCGAGCCGCAGGCACGCCAGCCGCTCGCGTTCGAGCAGCGCCCATTCGGCGAGCATGTCGCTGAGGAATTCACCGCGGTACAGCCGCAGCCCGGTACGCAGCAGCTTGGCACGTACCGGCCGCGGCATCGCGCTGCGCGGCTCGAGCGCGCGGGTGACGCGCAGTGCAAATGCCTCCGCATCGACCCACAGATGAGGTGCCAGCCGCAGGCTGTCGTCTTCGGCCTCGACCGGCGCGCCTTCGCGCTGCAGCGACCGTTTGAAGCGCCACAGCGCGGTTGCCAGGCAATGCCGTGCACCCTCGTCGTCCTTGTCAGGCCACAGCGCTGCAGCGATCTGCGCGCGATGGGCGCGATAGCCGGGCTGGCAGAGCAGTAGTCCGATCAGCGGCCAGACCGATGCGGGAATCTCGCATTTGCCCGAACCGCTGAGCAGGAGGGACGCATGCCCCAGCACGGAAATCGACCAGTTTGGCAACGCGCGCACTCCTCTGGGTGTGGCCTGGCGCGGCGCATTCGGCGGACCGTCTCAAAAGAGGTCGTCTGTCGGACCGATGCTATCCAAACCAGTTCCGGTTCTGCATCATTTCGATACAGGTGCGACCAAAAGAAGCTTGCTGTGCAGAGACTTATCATGGCGTTGTTTGAGCCTGCAAGGCCGAACATGGTCCATGGTGGTTAGTCTGGTCTCAACCAGAACGGACATTTCGGACGGCCGCTTCCATCTGCGGAGTGAGGCTTCAGGCGATCGCGTTCTTCGCATGTCGGCCGTTAAGTTCGGACGCGATCACAGCCACCCATAGGGCGACGACAAGCACACTCGCGGCGGTGCCGAGTCCCTCCCAGCCCCAGATGCTGACGATCGCACCGCCGATCGGCGGGCCGATCAATGCTCCGCCCGCGCCGAACTGGGTAACCAGGCCATTGGCCGTGGCGATCCTGGGATCGTCCGGGCTTGAGGCCCCGGCCAGCAATGGCAATCGTGCAAAGACCAGCGGCGGCACGAGGCCGCTTACCGCGATTGCAAGGACCGAAATGGTTCCGATCCGCAGCAAATCGGCGTTCGCATCGCCATAGAGCAGCAGGACGAGCGGCAGGGTCGGGATCAGCGCCACGGTCGAGAAGAACAGGGTGCGGCGCATGCCCAGATCGCCTTCGCGCATCAGCCACATCGCGGCGGCGGCTCCCGGCAACACGGCGAGGGAAGCGACCCCGGCGACGATGGCGGCCTCTCCCATGCTTGCGCCGCATCGCTCGATCAGGAAACTGGGCAGCAGCATCGTCACGGCACTGATGAACACCGTGTAGAGGCCAAAGCCGAAGGTCGAAATCCATGCCGCGGCAGCGGGAAACCGGATCCGTGCCGGCGGAAGGTTGGCGAGCGGAAGGCGCATGGCGAGGGGCACTGCGGCAGCGATCATCGCTGCCCAGAGCAGCATCACCCCGCTCATCCCCAGCATAGCGGCCGCAAGCCCGGTGATCGCACCGCCCGCCGCGATGCCCACCGGCACGAATGTGCTCCATAGCGCCAGCGCGCGTGGCCGCAGCGTATTGTCGGCGGTTGCGGCGATCGCGGTCGGTGCGGCGATGACGACGAGGACATAGCCGATGCCTTCGATGGCACGCGCCAGGAACAGCAGGAACGACGTGGACGCAAACGCTTGCATCAGGCTGGCGGCGGACAGGACCAGGAGTCCGGAAAGCAGAAAGCTGCGCATCCCGAAGCGGGCAAGGGCGAGCCCGGAAACCAGTCCGAACACGGCTCCGCCGACCTCCATCAGCGAAATGAGCCATCCGAGCTGGGGCAGCGACAGCCCGAAGTCGTTCCGCAGGATCGGCGCAATGACGGACATCTTGGCGAACTGTGCCGCCGCGAGGATGCCGAGCAGCCAGAGTGCGAGAATGGGAAACCAGGAGCGATGCATGCCCCGCCGCTAGTCGAGGGCGGGTGGCCCGGCCACGTAAAAGATATACGTGCCTAGGCGATGGTCGTGGCGATGCGTCCCGTTCGTCCGTCGGCGAGCGGAATGGTTTCCCACAACAGCGTGCCCGGCAATACCGTGACGACGTCGCTCCCGTTGTGGCCTGTATCGAACTGGAGCCGCTGAAACGGGCGTTCGAACCAGCCGTCGCCTTGGAGACTGTCCTGTGCGACCACGATCTCCGGACTCGCAAAGCGCCAGAGCGACTGGCCGACAAACGCCTCCGCACTACCGCTCCAGGAACGGGCCCGACCCGGCGATGCCGCGAGGAGGCGATGGGTCGCATCGCAGACCAGGTGAACCGGTAGCGTCGACGTCTCGATCAACCGCTTCAGTGTGGCGTCGGCATCGTTGTTGGCGTTGGCGGCAATGATCTCGAGAATGCGCTCACGTTGATGCGTCTCGGGCTCATGGACGCCGCTCTCCCAGCGGGAAACCGCAGCCTGGGAGACGGACAGAAGCTCGGCAATATGTCCCTGCTTGATCCCGTTCAATCGGCGGAAGCGGCGGAGCGCCCTTCCCAGAGGCAGATCAAGCGGCATGCCGACGTCATAGCTGGACCTCTCGGTTCGTCCAATGCTTCGCCATCCATATTTGCCGCTAACCGGTACGACCGGCGACGATCCGGGCGTAGTATTGGTTTCGGCTTGCCGCATGTAGCGGCGCGCGAACAACGACTGTCACATTCATCGCCTAACCGAACCGCGACTCGCGGTGGACAGCCTTTCGAAAGGGCAGCTCGCAGCGGCGTCGCTCCAGCGGGTTTGCGCTCTCCAGGGACAGTTGATGCACGCGATCGATCGGGAACGGACGCGGTGGTTTCTCCGCAACATCCTGCCGCATGAGCAGGCGCTGCGGAACTGGCTCGCGCGCCGCCAGCCGATGGGCCTCGAGGTCGATGACATCATCCAGGAAACCTATGCGATCTTCGCCGATCTGGAGACGGTCGAGGAGATCCGCTTTCCGAGGGCCTATCTGTTCCAGGTGGCGCGATCGGTGATCACGAAGCATGTGCGGCGGGCACGGGTCGTGTCCATCCGCACGATGGATGACCTTGCGGACCTGGATCCCTGCGACGACTATCCCTCGCCCGAGCGCATCGCGATCGACCGCGACCAGCTCCGCCGGCTTGCCGAGGCGATCGCATCGATGCCCGATCGCACGCAGGAGGCGTTCGTGCTGCGGCGGGTCGACGGGCTCTCGCAGCGCGAGATTTCCGCGCGGATGGCGATCTCCGAAAATACCGTGGAAAAACATATCTCCCGTGGACTTCGTTTTCTCGCCGATTGGTTTGGTCATGGCGGAAATGCTCTGGCAGAAGCCTCTAGGGTAAGAGATTCGGAGAATATGTCCCTAGATGAGCGAGCGAGAATCCAGTCGGTACATTGACGCGACCGCGGCCGACTGGATTGCGCGGCTCGATCGCGAGCCGCTTTCGCAAGAGGAATCGCAGGCGCTTGAGGCGTGGCTGGACGGAGATCCCCGGCGGCGCGGCGCGTTGCTGCGCGCCGGTGCCTTGTCACTCCAGAGCGAGTCCGCCCAGGCGCTCGGCCCAGACTTCGAAGCTGCGCAGTTCGTACGCGCGGGGCCGTCGAAGCCATTGCCCCAGACGCCGGTCACGCGGCGCAGGATGCTCGCATGGACAGGGGCAGGCGGATTGGCCGCTGCTTCGCTCGCCCTGCTCGTCGTCGGCGTGCGGCCGGCGGAAGCGATCACCACCGGGCTCGGCGAGGTGCGGCTGGTCACGCTCGATGACGGATCGACGATCATCCTGAACACCCAGAGCAGCATGCGGGTGCGCTATGGCGACAAGATCCGGCGCGTCGAACTCCTCTATGGCGAGGCCTATTTCACCGTCGTGCCGGACGGGAAGCGGCCCTTTGTCGTCGATCTGGCCGGGCATCCGCTGCGTGCCGCGCGGGGCACGTTCCGCGTGCGCAAGCTGGATAACAAGCCGATCGACATCATGGTCGATCAGGGCGCGGTTTCGCTGGGGGAGGCAGGAACGCCGCGTGCGGTCTACATGCCCGCACAAACGCGGCTGACCTTGCCGGCGGCCGGTCCGGTTCCCGCGCCGGAGCCTATCTCCGCCGACCTTGTTTCGCGTGCGCTGGCGTGGCGAGAGGGACGGATTGCGTTCGAAGGCGAGCCGCTGAGTGAGGCCGCTGCCGAGTTTGCGCGCTACAGCAAGACGCGGATCGAGATCCGCGACCCCGCGCTGGCGCAGGAACCGATCACCGGGCTGTTCGCCGCGAGCGACCCGGTCGGCTTCAGCCGGGCGGTGGCGAGCGCGCTCGACGCGCAGGTCGAGCAGCGGGGCGGTACCGTCATTCTTACCCGCCGCTAGGGCATCCCTAATTTTTTCGTGAAGCGGATGGCGGCAAACGCCGCGCCGCGACTCTCAGCCTCCGAACCACGCGGCGACAGCCGCGAGCAACAGGGGCACAACATGTTCATCCGAAATTCGATCCTGTCGGGGACGGCGATCGCTGCCGTGATCGCCGCGGTGCCGGCTGCAGCACAGGAGCGCAGCTTCGATCTTCCGGCGCAGCCCGCGGTCAAGGCCATTCCGGCATTCGCCCGTCAGGCTCAACTCCAGATCGTAGCCTCGGCGCGCGATCTTGCCGGGGTGCGTACGCCGACGATCAAGGGCCGGATGGACGCGCGCGCGGCGCTTCGACGCCTGATCGCCGGCACGCCGCTCGAGATCGTCAGCGATGACGGGCAGGTCGTGACCTTGCGTTCGGTACGCGCGCCAGCCTCGCCGCAATCGGGCCGGGCGATCGGGCAGGGGGTGCTTGCCGGACGCGTGCTCAACACCGCGACCGGCGAATATGTGCGCAATGCCGAGATCCGCGTCGAGGGCACGACGATCGTCGCATACTCGGACGAGGGCGGGAATTTCCGCCTGACCGGGCTTCCCGCCGGGCAGGTGACCGTTGTCGTGCGCTATACCGGCCTTCAGGAAACGCGGGCGACCGCGAATGTCGGGCCGGGGCAGGTCGCAACGCTGCAGGTGGCGCTCGACGCGCAGTCCTTTGCGGCTGACGGCGCCGGCGAGGTGGAGTCGGTGACGATCACCGCCGCGCGCGATGGACAGGCGTCCGCGATCATGGAGCGCCGTGCCGCGATGAACGCGAAGACGGTGGTCGCAGCCGATAATTATGGCGGCCTCACCATGGGCGATGTCGGCGAGTTCATGAAGAACATGCCGGGCCTGTCGCTCGACTATACCGAGGTGGATGCGACCGCGGTGCGCATCGGCGGTCTCGATCCCAAATACTCGACCTTCACCACCGACGGCGCGCGCATGGCGACGGCGACGTCGAACAACAATAACGGACGCCAGAACTCGTTCGAGCAGATGTCGATCACCGGTATCGAATCGATCGAGCTCAACAACACGCTTACCGCGAGCATGGACGCGGACGCTCCGGGCGGCAGCATCAACCTGCGCAGCAAATACGCGTTCCAGCGCAAGGGACGCCAGCTGCGCTTCCAGCTCGGCGGTGTGGGCACGTCGGATTCCGGCCTGTCCCCGGCCTATTTCCCCGACGACAAGAAGCACGCGCGCATCTACCCGTCGGGACAGATCGGCTTTGCCGACGTGTTCCTCGATGGCCGTCTCGGCGTCGCGCTCAACGCCAGCTACAACGCCAACTATGTCCAGCAGGACCGGATCCAGACCGACTGGTCGTACCTGCCCGACGGACGGGTGATGCCCTATCAGGTGATGTGGCGTCCCGGCCCCAAATTCACCAGCCGTACCGCCGCCAACCTCGCGCTCGACTACAAGATCACCGACGATCTCGCCTTCTCGCTGCGCAGTTCCTATTCCTATTACGACGTCGAGTATTTCAATCAGTACACCTTCCTGATTTTCGGCACGACCACCCGATCCTATGCCACGCCGGACTCGACGCCGACGCACATCGTCGTCAATCCCAGCGGCACCAACACGCGGCTGCACACGCAATACTCGCACCGCTATGCCGGCACGCCGGCCTATCTGGTCGCGCCGAAGCTGGAATATCGCGGCGACACGTTCGAGGCGACGTTGCGCGGCAGTTACTCGCGATCGGAGTTCAACTTCCGCGACAACAGCAAGGGCTTCTTCCAGCGCACCGACAGCTATCTGACGCGCATCGGCTTCACGCTCGACCGCGCCTCGGAAGATTCGAACGCCTGGACGCTGGCGCAGACCGCGGGGCGGCCGTGGGGCGATCCGCGCAGCTTCAACCGCGACGACGATATCGGCAACAACATCCGCACGTCCGAGTCCGATGCGGTGAACGAGATGTTCGGTGTCAATCTCGACCTCAAGGAGAAGTTCGAGATCGGTGGCGTGCCGATGACGCTGATGGCCGGTGCTGCGGTGCGCACCAACGATTGGCGCACCAATGAGGGTTCCTTCGACCAGTTCCAGTATGTCGGTCCGACCGGCGACCTGACCCAGAAGGCGCCCGAGGCGGTGATCCCCTGGACGCAATATTACAAGTTCCAGATCCACGGCTTCGACGCGGGCAACATGAACGCGCAGGGGTGGCGCGCGGACAACAACTATGCCGTCTACGACATCTACAAGGAGCATCCCGAATATTTCGTGCCCGACACGCTGGGCAATCTGAAGCGCGAGCTCGACAACAACAAGCGCGTCAAGGAAGATATCTACGCCGGCTATCTTGAGCTGCAGGCGCGTGCGGGCCGTGCATCGTTCGATCTCGGCGTGCGCTACGAACGCACCCAGACCGGCGCGCGGACTGCCAATATCCGACCGCTCTCCGAAGTGGCGGCGGCGGGTTATCCGGTCAGCGCGACCGCAGCCACCACGGTCCCCGGGCTGCTCTACCAGTATAACGGCGGCACCTATTCGACGCGGCGCGGCGACTATGACGACTGGTTCCTGAGCGGCGGCGTGAAGTACGACTTCACCAGAAAACTGGTGGCACAGGTCTCGTTCAGCCAGTCGATCCTGCGGCCTGACTACGGCAATCTCGGCGGTGTCGTGTCGGTCAACGACGATACGATGATCGTCAACGTGCCGAACCCGATGCTCAAGCCCGAACATTCGACCAAATATTTCGCGCGGCTTCAGTATTTCCTCGAACCGTCGGGTATCGTCGCGATTTCCGCCTACAAGCTCGACATCAAGGACATGCAGATCACCGGGGTCACGGTGAACCCTGAGGATGTCGGCTACGACCCGAACGAATATGCCGGCTACACCTTCCGCAGTGCGCAGAACGCGCCGGGCACCAGCTCCAACAACGGCCTGATCCTCGAATATGATCAGCAGCTGACCTTCCTGCCCGGCGCACTGAAGGGGCTGGGCCTGCGCGGATCGTTCACGCTGGTCGATCCTGACGGCGTGCGCCAGAACCTGCCCGAGCGCGCCGCCAACTGGGGGCTGCGCTACAGCCGCGGGCCGTTCGACTTCCAGCTGACCGGCAACTGGCAGTCGAGCTACCGCATCAGCGCGCTCGGCAACACGCCGACCACCGCCAACAACGGCATCCTCTACCGTGCCGAGCGCGAGCTGTGGAACATCAGCGCGAGCTACAAGGTGACGAAGAATTTCGAGCTGATGCTGGCTGGCCGCAACATCTTCAACGCGCCCGACATCATCTATTCGAACGAGCGCAGCCGGGTGCAGCAGTACAGCATCTACGGATCGATGTGGAACATCGGGATCAAGGGCACCTTCTGAAGTCCCCGCCTGCGGCTGCGCCTGGCGCAGCCGCCTTTCTTTCCAGTGTTGATTGTGGAGCAGATCATGGTCCTGAACATCGATCGCCGGCAGCTGGTTCTTGGCGGCGGGCTGGGGCTTGGCGCATTGCTGCTGCCCGCGGGACGCGGGCTTGCCGCGGAACTCAATGGCGCGCGCGGCTTCACCCATAATGTCGCGAGCGGTGAGCCGGGGCCGGATTCGATGCTGCTCTGGACGCGATACGTCCCCGCGGACGGTGAAAGCATCGCACGGCTCGATGCGGAGATCGCGCTCGACCCCGACTTCACGCGGACAGTGTCGGGCGGAAGCGTGCGCACCGGCGCCTGGCGCGACTGGACCGCGAAGGTCACGGTCGACGGCCTGAAGCCCGGCACGGTCTACTGGTACCGCTTCGTCGGACCCGATGGCAGCAAGTCGCCCGTCGGGCGGACCAAGACGTTGCCCGAGGGCAATGCGTCGCGCTTCGGGCTCGGCGTCTTCTCCTGCTCCAACCTGCCCAATGGCTGGTTCAACGCCTATGGTCACGCCGCCGCGCGCGACGATCTCGACCTGTGGCTGCACGTCGGCGATTATGTCTATGAATATGGCAACGCGGCTTACGCCGGAAAGGCGCTGCCCGGCCGCGTGTTGCAGCCCGATCACGAGATGATCGCGCTGGCCGATTACCGGCTGCGTTTCGCCTGCTACCGCGCCGATCCCGACCTGCAGCGTCTGCACCAGATGGCGCCGATGGTTGCGCTGTGGGACGATCATGAATCGGCCAATGACAGCTACGAGTTCGGCGCACAGAACCACCAGCCCGACAGGGAAGGCGAGTGGAACCCGCGCCGCGCCGCGGCGATGCAGGCCTATCGCGAGTGGCTGCCAATCTCCGACGAGCCGTGGAAGGCCTATCCGATCGGTACGCTGGCGACGCTCTACCGTACTGAATCACGGTTGCTCGCGCGGACCCGGCCGGCCGATCTCGATGCTGCATTCAAGGCGACGGATCCCGATGCGGCGCTGAGTGCGTTCCGCGACGGGGTGTGGCAGGATCCCTCGGCAACGATGCTGGGATCGGCGCAGGAAAGCTGGCTGGCGCACGCGTTCAAGGCCAATGCGCGGACCAGCGCCTGGCAGTTGGTCGGCATGGCTACGATCATTGGACGGACGGTGATGCCGGAAGCGGCGATGGACTGGCTCAAGCCGGATGCGAGTGCAGGGACCGTCGCCAAGTTCCGCAACCATATCCGCGCGGCGAAGCAGGGTGTTCCGATGTGGATGGACCGCTGGGACGGCTACCCCGCGGCGCGTGCGCGGCTGCTGCGCGCGGCACAGCGCGCCGACGCGGACCTGGTGATGCTGTCGGGCGACAGCCACAACGCCTGGGCCTATTCGCTGGTCGAGGACGGCAAGCCCGCGGGCGTCGATCTGGCGGGACAGGCGGTCACCTCCGGCGGGATGGAGGGCGGCATGGCCGCCGATCCGCGCGTCGTGGCGCAGGGCTTCATCGCTGCCAATCCCGAACTCAAATGGGCAGATACCAGCCGCCGCGGCTATCTGATGGTCGAGGTGACTCCCCAGCGCGTGACCGGCGAGTGGCAGTTCCTGCGGACGATCACGGAACGCTCGACCCAGCTTGCGGGAACGCACCGCATGCATGTCGAGCGCGGCCGGAGAGCGTTGGCGTGATGAAGGCCGCCATGCTCCTGCTCGTGGCGGCGATCGCACCGGCGGCCGCCGCCCGTCCTGCGGATCAGCCGTTGCCCGGCACGCACCGCAGCGGACCCTGGGCGTCGGGGCATGTCCAGGGGATCGCGGTCGACCGGCAGGGCGGCTATATCTATTATTCCTTCACCAACCTGCTCGCCAAATACGACTTCAGCGGGAGGCTGATCGGTACGCTGGTAGGGTGGACCGGGCACCTCGGCGATCTCGATTTCAACGCCGCCGATGGCCGGGTCTATGGGTCGCTCGAATACAAGAAGGACAAAGCCTTCTACATCGCGGTGATCGATGTCGCGCGGATTGATCGCGTCGGCATCGAGGCGGGGGAGGGCGACATTCTGCGCACCGTCTATCTCCCCGAAGTCGCGAAAGACTATACGGCCGACGTCAACGGCGACGGCCGCTTCGACGGCGATGACGGCCAGTTCCGCGACAACGCCGCGGCCTCGCCCGATCATCGCTACGGCTGCTCGGGTATCGATGGCGTTTCGTTCGGGCCGGCATTCGGGCGCAGCGACGGGCCGCTGCTGCTGACGGTCGCCTATGGCGTCTATGGCAACACCACACGCACCGATAACGACCATCAGGTGCTGCTCCAGTACGACGTCGCGGATTGGGCGCGTTACGCAAGGCCCCTCGTCGAGCGGGCACCGCACCGCAGCGGGCCCGCGACAGTGCGGGGCAAATATTTCGTCCGCACCGGCAACACGACCTATGGCGTGCAGAACCTTGCCTATGACGCCGCGTTGCGGCGCTGGTTCATGGGCGTCTATCGCGGCAAGAAGCCGGCATTCCCCAACTATCTGCTGTTTGCGGTTGATGCCGATACGCAACCGGTGCGCGGCGATCTGCTAGGGGTCCCCGCTCCGGACGGCAAGGGGTGGGAGCAAGGTGCGTTGCTTACGCTTGCCGATGCGGGCCTCGAGGATCCGGCTAGCGGTATTCGGGGCTGGCACCAGAAGGCTGATGTCGGCTTGCAGCCTGTGGGGGGCGGGTTGTTCTATCTCGCCACCAACTCCGGCAGCAAGGGCGCCCAGAGCGCGGATCTTGCGCTGATGCGTTGGAGCGCGGGGGGCTTCACTCCGTTGTCTGGCGCGCGCCGCTGACGCTTGCTTGAGGCGCCGGCGAAGGCGAGCCCGCCGGTTTCATGCTGTGAGCGGAGAGCATCGCCTGCTTCCACCTTCCTCCTGACCTGCTAGCGTTCGGGGCTTGCGCGGCAGGCCGAAAACGGCAGGAGCAGATGGCATGGAAATGACCGAGAATGGCTGGCGGTTCGAACGGATCGACCCGGCTGGCCGGCATGAGCCGGTGGATCGTCCGCTCGCCCGTGAAGCTGCCGTCGCGATCGAGTTCAACGGCATTGGCTACGCCACGCTCATGGCTACGCCGGCCGATCTGGAGGATCTGGCGCGGGGGTTCGCGCTCAGCGAGCGTCTGATCGACCGCGCCCGCGATATCATCGACCTGGAGGTCCATCCGGTCGAGGCCGGGTTCATCGTCCGCGTCACGCTTGCTGCGCACGTGTCCGACCGGGTCTTCGAGCGGGTGCGGCACCGTACGACCGATTCATCCTGTGGCCTTTGCGGAATCGAGAATATCGAACAGGCGATGCGTTCGCTGCCGCGGATCAGCCAGCGCTGGACGGGCGCGGCGAGTGCAGTCTTTGCTGCCGCCGCGATGCTTGATTCACGCCAGCCGCTCAACCGGGCGACCGGGAGCGTCCACGCTGCCGCGCGCTGCGCATCTGACGGCACGATCCTCGCGGTGCGCGAGGATGTCGGCCGGCACAACGCCTTCGACAAGCTGATCGGGGCGATGATGGCCGAGGGCGCGGAATGGGATGGCGGATTCGCGCTGCTGTCGTCGCGCTGCTCGTACGAGCTGGTGGAGAAGGCTGCGATCTCCGGTTGCCCGATGCTGGCGACGATTTCCGCACCGACCGATCTCGCGCTGCGCCGGGCGCAGGAAGCTGGCCTGACGCTGCATGTCCTCGTCCGTCCGGATGCATTGCTGGCAGCGCGCACATGATCCTCGGCGCGGTCCTTGCCGGAGGCCAGTCCTCGCGCTTCGGGAGCGACAAGGCGATGGCGCTGCTCGAAGGGCGCGCGCTGATCGATCATGTCATCCTCGCGCTGTCGTCCAAAGTTGACGGCACGATCGTCTGTGGCCGAACCTATCCAAGCCTGACCGGCGTGCCCGATCGACCCCGCCCGGAACTCGGGCCGCTTGGCGGCATCAATGCGGCACTCCGCTATGCTGCGGACAATGGATATGTGAAGGTGCTGACCGCGCCGTGCGATACACCCAGGATCAGCCAGGACCTGCTCGCCGCCCTGCTTGCCGCCCCGGCGCCTGTCTATCTGTCGTCACTGCCCGTGCTGGGGTGCTGGCCGAGTGTGCTTGCGGACCAGCTTGACGCCCATCTCGATCAGGCCACCGATCTTTCGATCCGGCGCTGGTCACGCGCCATCGGCGCTACGGCGCTCGACCATGCCGCGCCGTTGAACATCAACGCACCGGAAGATTGGGATCTGCTCGACGGCAGCGGCTGAACCCAGTCTATGCGCCGCAGAGCCCCGTCAGCACGCGGCGGGACGGCGCGAAGAACACCGTGCCCGTCTTCGCCGTCGAGAAATCGAGCAGCCGGTCGTAGCTACCCGGCGGATCGCCCACGAACATTCGTTCCAGCATCTTCTCGATCACCCACAGGCGCCGGGAATAGCCGATGAAATAGGTGCCGAACTCGCCGCGCCCGGGGCTGCCGAACGGCATGTTGTCGCGCAGGATGTCGAGCTCCTCGCCATTCTCGTCCTCGATCGTCGCGAGCGACTTGTGCGACTTGCGCGGGGCGTCGTCATCGTCGATCTCGACATTGTCGATCTTGGTACGGCCGACGATCGCTTCCTGCTCGCCCGTCGGCACCGCATTCCATGCGGTAAGGTCGTGCAGATACTTCTGCACAACGACATAGCTGCCGCCGGCAAAGTCGGGATCCTCATCCCCGACCAATGCGGCGAACGGGATATCGTGGCCGGCGGGATTCGCCGTGCCATCGACAAAGCCGAGCAGGTCGCGTGCGTCGAAGTAGCGGAATCCCGACACCTCATCGACGACACGCACGGCATCGCCCAGCGCCGAAAGCAACAGCCGCTCGAACTCGAAGCACAGATCGACGCGCTCGGCGCGGATGTGGAACAGGATGTCGCCGGGGGTCGCGGGTGCGGCGTGCACCGGACCCTGCACCGGCTTGAACGGATGAAGCTCCGCCGGGAGTGGCGAGGCGCCAAGCCGCTTCCACAGGTCGTGCCCGATGCCGACGACGCAGGACAGCCGCCCGGACAGGTCGCGGAACCCGACGGTCTTGATCAGATCGTCGATCGCCGCGAGTTGCCCGCGCACCGTCGCCACTGCGACTTCCCCCTGTGCGACTTCGACAACCAGGAACACCGCCGCGCTCGACAGTGGCGCCTCGACACTCTGCGCATCGATCGGAACGCGCTCCCAGGTCTGTCCGGTCATGATTTGCGGTTTCTCCCCCATTGCCGGTGTTGGTGCAGCTTCGCGCGCAGTCACCCTGCGACGACCCGGACCGGGATCGATTTTGCTGCCGGTGTGCCGCTGATTTCGTCGTAATAGTCGAGCGGGAGGAGGGGATTGAGCTCGGGATAATAGCCCGCCACCGCGCCACGCGACATCGGATAGTCGATCACCGTCAGCCCTTCGACGCGGCGGGTGATCCCGTCGCTCGAGATCGTCTCCAGCGTGATGCGCGCGCCCGCTTCGAGCCCGCGCGCCGCGCGATCCTCAGCGCACATGAACAGCACCATGCGATCATTGTACACGCCGCGATAGCGGTCATTGTAGCTGTAGATGGTGGTGTTGAACTGGTCGTGCGAGCGCACCGTCGCGAGCCGGAGCATCGCCGGATCGTCGATCACATCGTTCACCTCGAGGCCCGGCAGTGGCAGGAAATTGGCCTTGCCGTTCGGGGTCGGCCACACGCGGCGACGCGGCGGGATATCGAGGTGGAAGCCGGTAGGGTTCCGGATGCGCTCCGAAAAGCCGGTGTAGATCGCCGGATAGACCTCGGCGATCTTGTCGCGGATCGGGCCATAGTCCGCGATGTAGCTCGCCCAGGCCACCTTGCTGTCCGGCAGCGTCGCCATCGCCATGCGGCAGACGATCTCCACCTCGGTCAGCAGATCGGGGCTGGCCGGTGCGAGCACACCGCGCGAGGCGGTGACGTTCGACATCGAATCCTCGATCGTCACGAACTGCTCGCCCGCGGCCGTCTCGATCCGCTCGGACCGCGCGATCACCGGCAGCAGCAGCGCTTCCTTGCCGTGGATCAGGTGTCCGCGATTGAGCTTGGTCGTGATCGCGACGGTCAGGTCGAGCTTGCGCATCGCCGCATAGGAGCGATCGGTATCCGGGATCGCACGGACGAAATTGCCGCCCAGCGCGATGAACACCTTCGCGGTGCCGCGATGCATCGCCTCGACGGCTTCGACCGCGTGGTGGCCGTGTTCGCGCGGCGGCTCGAAGCCGAAGACATCGCGAACGCGGTCGAGATAATCCTGCGACGGCTTTTCGTCGATGCCGACGGTGCGGTCGCCCTGGACGTTGGAATGGCCGCGGATCGGCGAGATGCCGGCGCCCGGCTTGCCGAAATTGCCGCGCAGCAACAGCAGGTTCGCGATCTGGCGGACCAGCTTCGATCCCTCGCGATGCTGGGTGATGCCCATGCCGTAGCAGATGATCGTCGCCCTGGAGCGGATGTAGATTTCCGCGCAGCGCCGGATCTGCGCCTCGTCGATGCCGGAGACGCGGACGATGTCGGCCCAGTCGAGCGAGACGACCTCGTCGCGGATCGCTTCCATCCCCACGGTGTGCTCGCGCAGGAATTCATGGTCGAGGATGGTCTCGCCCGCCGCCTCGCGCTCGAACATGACCTTCATCATGCCCTTGATGAGCGCGAGGTCGCCGCCGATCCGGATGTGCACGAACTCGCTCGCGATCGGCGTCGAACCGAAGGTCGCCATCTGGACGATGTCCTGCGGTTCGGTGAAGCGGATCAGCGCGCGCTCGGGCATCGGGTTGACCGCCACGATCGGCACGCCGCGTTTGCGCGCCTCGACCAGATTGGTCATCATCCGCGGCGAATTGGTGCCGGTATTCTGGCCGATCACGAAGATCGCCTCGGCATGCTCGAAATCCTCGAGCACCACCGTGCCCTTGCCGACGCCGATCGCCGGCGGCAGGCCGCGGCTGGTCGGCTCGTGGCACATGTTGGAGCAGTCGGGGAAATTGTTGGTCCCGAATTCGCGCACGAAGATCGAGTAGAGGAATGCCGCCTCGTTGGGCGTCCGGCCGGAAGTGTAGAATTCAGCGTGATCGGGGCTGTCGAGCGCGCGCAGATGCCGGCCGATCGTCGCGAAGGCATCGTCCCAGGCGATCGGGACATAGTGGTCGCTCGCCGCGTCGTAGCGCATCGGCTCGGTCAGCCGGCCCTGCATCTCCAGCCAATAGTCGGATTGCGCGTTGAGCTCGGTCACGCTGTGCTGCGCGAAGAAGTCGCGGGTCACGCGGAACTTGGTCGCCTCGTGCGCGAGCGCCTTGGCGCCGTTCTCGCAAAACTCCAGCTTCTTCGTGCAGTCGGCATCCGGGAAGGCGCAACTGGGGCATTTGAAGCCGCCCGGCTGGTTCATCGCCAGCAGCGCGCGCGACCCCTTGGTCACCACGCTCTGTTCGAGCAATACCTTGGCGGTCGCGGCGGCGGCCCCCCATCCGCCCGCAGGGCTGTTATAGGGTGCGTATCTCGCTTTACCGTCTGCCACGATCCGACTCCATCAAGGCGGTCTCATCGTTGCATCAATCGCGGCTCGCAGCAATCTGGCCCGGTCGCGGAATCGTCAATTCTGACGGATAGAATGGCGGGCCGGGCAGACAGGTTCTGCCCGGCCCATCAAGGCGTCATGCGCTGGTGAGCCATCCGCGGCATGCCGCCGATGCAGCCTTGTCCGCCTGTTTCGCGCAAACCTTGTCGGTCTCACTGCGCAACTGGTTCAGAACCGCGGCGCCATCATGCTTCACGCTCCATTGCGCGAGCGTCTTGCCGAGACCTTCGAGCCGCTGGCGGGTGCGCTGACGATAGCCGGCAGGCTGTTCGGTGAGTTCCCCCACGACCTGCGCGGCGGCCTGCCGGATCGCTGTCTTGTCACCGGGATTGAGGCGCGTCAGGCCTTCGACATAGCTGACGCCCCATTGCACGCGGCTCGCCGGCCCTTCCGACGTCTCGTAGCCGCGGCGCAGCCACGCCAGCGCACCGGCCTTGTCGCCCCGCTGCTCCGCAAGCTTGGCGAGCGACGGCATGTAATAATAGGGGCTGGCCGATCGTGTGAGTTCGGCCTTGAGCAGCCTTTCGGCGCCTGCCTTGTCGTCGATATCGGTCAGCAGATGTGCGGCCGAGCTGATGAGCGACTGGCGTGCGTACCGGTCCTTCGTCTCGCTGTCGGCGCGGGCCACCTCGGCCTTGACCTTGCTGGTCAGTGCTGCGGGAAGCGGGGCCTTCGCACCCGCGCGGGCGCGAAACAGGTCGATCTCGGCGCCAGCCAGCGAAAGACGGTCTGACGTATCCAGCTTTGGCTCGGCGCCGAACTTCTGGAGCATGGCGGCATATTTTCCGGCGAGCTGGTCGCGTTCGGTGCCCGCGGCGCTTGCCGCCTCGAGGATCGGGCCAGCACGTCCAACGAGCGTGTCCCGGTTGCCCTGCAGTTCGGCCGGAGTCGCGAAGACGGTTTCCAGGGTGCGGCGGGCTTCGGTCCGGGCGGTCGTGTCGAGCGGCGCGGAATCCGGTTTCCGCGATGCCAGCGATTGCAAGGCGAAGCGGCGTTGCAGCGGGCCGTCCGGTGCCGCCTTGGCGAGCCGGGCAAGCACTCCGGCCGTATCGCCGTCCTTGACCAGCCTGCCATTGTCGAGCGACCAGCCATAGCCGGCAAGCAGGGTCCAGTCGTCGGGCGACAAGCGTCCGGGCTGGGTCAGCGCGTCCTTGAAGATCGGTTCGATATCGCGTCCGCCGCGTTTGACCGCATCCAGCACCGCCTCGACCTGGGCCGCGTCGCCGCTGCTGAACAGGCGCGTGACCTCACGTCGATCCGGCCTGAGCACGATCAGCGTCGGATATCCCTGGATGTTGAAGTGCTCCCCCCAGGCCTGAGCGCCCTTGGAGTCGCCATCCAGATAGACCGGGATGAAGTCGCGCGTCCGGGCGATGAAGTCCGGATCGCGAAACAGGCCCGCCTTCAGCCGGTTGCAGGGCGGACACCATACCGCGCCCCAGTAGAGCAGGACCGGCTTGTTCTGTTCGCGCGCCTCGGCGAAGGCATCCTCCACATCGCCCTGCCGCCATGCGATCTCGGTCGTGTTGGCGACGGGGCCCGGGCCGGCTTCCGCCTGATTTTGGGCGGCAGCGTCCGTGTCGGCGGTTCCGCAAGCGGACAAGGCGAGAAGCACGAAGGCGCTGGCCGCGCCGCCGATCAGGTTGCGGGAATGCGAAGCGGTCATGGCGTGTCTCCGGAATGAGCGTGGGCGCGGGGAGAGGGGGCGCGGCGTCACAGGCCGATGCTCAGATCGAGCGAGAAGGTGCGCGGCTGGCCGGGTGAGAGCGAGTAGCAGCAGGTGGCGGTGCCGCTGTTCCAGTATTTGGTGTCGAGCAGGTTCTGGACCTGCCAGCGCAGCGTCAGTTCGCGGCCGCTGACGTCGAAGCGATAGTCTCCGCCGACATTGGCGAGCAGCACGTCGGGCGTGTAGACCGTCCAGTTCCGCGCCTGATTGTTGTAGATCGCGGCCTTGCCCTGATACCGGAGCAGCCCGCGGAACCCGAAGCCGGGGAGGAATTCGGGGCGGTAATCGACATCCACAACCCCGGTCCAGCGCGCGGTGCCGTGGACCGGCTTGCCGATCAGCCAGGCGTTGGTCGCGCGGTGATGCTTGCCGTCGACAAAGGCGCCGGATGCGCCGAACGACAGCTGATCGCTCGGCTTGAAGCGCGCGGCTGCCTCGACGCCCTGAAACCGCTCGACCCCGTCCTGGACCAGCCGGTTGTCCGCCGTCACCAGATTGGCGCCGCGATCGAGGCGGAAGATCGCGATATTGGCTTCCCAGCTCGCCCGCGACCATTTGGCGCCGATCTCGTACTGCTTGCTCTTCAGGGCTGGCAGGATCTCGCCGAAATTCTCGTAGCTGTTGCCGACGATCGTGCCGGCACCGAGCGCCTCGATATAGCTGGCATAATAGGTCGATCCGCTGTCGGGCTTCACCAGCAGCGCAAAGGTCGGCGTGATGCCGTCGCTCTTGTAATCATTGGTCAGCGCGCGGGAGAGCCAGTTCCAGGCCTTTGCCTCATAGGCGGTGTAGCGCAGGCCCGCGAGCAGCGAGACCGTGTCGAACACGGTCAGCGTGTCGCTGATGAAGGCGGACTTTTCCTGCTCCCAGCCGGTCTGGCGCGTCTCGATGTTGCGGGACTTGTTGTACTGCCAGCGTGCGGGCACGGGATTGAACAGGTTCGAACCCGCCTGGATGGTTGCCAGATTCTGGGCGCCGATCGTCACCCCGTCGCGCCAGTCGGCGCCGGCGGTCACCTGATGCTTGATGCCGCCGGTCGAGAAATTGCCTTCGAGATAGGCGAGGGCGAGGTTGTTCTCGTTGATGTTGAGGCCGTCGAACAGGCGCAGGCCGTAGTCGCCCGCCCGGTTGATGAGCATGATCCGCTCATAGGGTAGCCGCTGGTTGTTACTCGAGCGGCCATAGCTGGCGCGCGCCTGCCAGCCGGGTGCGAGCTGCCAGGCCAGGCTGGTCGTGACGGTGTAGAGCCGCCCGTCGGTATAGGTGTCGTCCGAGGCGAAGCGCGTGCGGCCGCTGACCGGATCGGGCACCTCGCGGTCCTGATAGGTCGGCACGGCCGGCGCGGCGTTGCCGCCGACCACGAAGCTGGGCTCGGCGCGATCGATCCGGTTGTTGTTGTAGAAGCCGTCGGCCTGCCAGACGAGATTGGGCGTGATCTCTGCGCGCAACGCCAGCGCGACGCCGCGGCGGAGCAGCTTGCCGTGATTATAGGTCTCGCCGAATTCTTGGACGAGGTTGAGGCGTACGCCGAACGCGCCGAACGTCTCGCTGACATCGACATGCTGGCGGAACAGCGACGCCGACTGATAGCCCAGCGTGACGCGGAGCAGGTCGTCCTTCTCCGGTTTCTTGGTGATGTAGTTGATGATCCCGCCGGGGACGCCGAACCCGTAGATGAACCCGCCGGCCCCTTTCAGCAGCTGGACTTCCTGAAGGAATTCCGGCGGCGTGTCGGCGCCCTGGGTGCTGCCGATCGGAACGCCGTTGTAGAGCTGGGTGCGCACCGCTGCGCCGCGCACCGTCACCCATTGTGCATGGATGTTGTACCGGCTGCCGCCGTCGCGCGTGACGGCGGCGTCGCCCACGAAATAGTCGGCCACCGAATGCGCGCGCAGCTTTTCGATATCCTCTGCCGTCGCCAGATTGACCGAGAAGGGCGTGTCCAGCGCGCTGCGGTTGCCGAGCGCGCCCGAACTGATCGCCGGGGTTTCGGTCTTGCCGGTTACGACGATATCGTCGTTGGCATCGTCGCCGGTGCCTCCGGTTTCCGAGGAACGGTCTTCGCCCGGATCGGCGGAGCCAGCCGCCAGCGCGGGGGACGCGCCCAACAGCGCGATCGCGGGGATGAGGGTGGACGAAGCGATACGATTGAACACGCGAAACCCCTTTTATATATCAAATTAGTAGGAATTATTGATGCGCCTGGGCGCACGGCCGGCCGTGCCGGTCGCGTCGTCCGCCCAGCGCATTCTCCGTGATCCTCTCGCTACGCTCCCACGCTTCTTATGGCGGGGCGCCCGACCCGTTGCGGGGCAGGCTGAGGGCAGGCAGCGCCTGCGCGCCTGCCCGGCGCGTCAGTTCATTTGCCGGTATAGGGGCCGCGCACCACGCGGCTTTCAATGCCCTGCGAATCCTTGAGCAGATTGTAGATCGGGCAACTGCCCTCCACGGCCTCGCGCAGTTCCTGGATCCGGGCGGCCGGCTCGGGCGAGGCGATGTCGACGCTGTAGGAAATGTCCCGGAACCGCGCCGGGCCGCTTGCGGAACGCGGAACCAGCGTGGCGCGCGTGCGCAGTTCGACGCCGTCGAGCACGATCTGTTTCTGCGCGGCCTGAACCTCGAAGATATGGGTGAGGCAGGTGCCGAGCACGCCGATGATGTGCTGCTCGACACTCGGGGCGAGTGCGGCTTCGCCGGAGCGGCGCCAGCCATCGTGGAGGATGACATGTCCTCCGGTCCGCGTCAGACGGATGCCGGTCACCGGATCGACCCGCGCATGGGCACGCAGGCCGGCCGCGGGAGGCTGGCTCGCACCGCTTCTGGCGGCATCTTCGGCGCGCTGCCGCCGGCGCAGGATCGCGGTGCGTTTCTCGACGAGGAAGTCACGCAGGCCTGGCGGGAGATTCGGGTCGCGGTTCGCCGGGCTGGCCGTCAGGTTGACGGTGCCGTGGGCGAGCGGAACCGGCTCGCGTACCAGGCTCAGCACCGACGAAGCCTGATCGACGGCTTTGCGGAGCGCGTCGAGCTGCGCGTCGCTTGCCGGTGAATCGATATAGGCCACATAGGCGAGATTGCGGGGGTAGGAGACCTTGTGCGTCCGGGCGACTTCGGGCGTGTCGGGCCGGCTGGTGAAGATCACGTCGATCGCGTTCAGCGGGATTTTCGCGATCGCGGCCTGCGTCACGAACTCGTCCGCCACCGCGCTGCCGAGCACGGCGGCGAAGGTGTCCCATGAACCGGCGCCGAGGTCATAGCCGGCATAGTCGCGATCGCTGTCGCTCAGATACTGGAAGTCGCCGATCCGCAGGCGTCGTACCCCGGCGCGGCTTTCGGCCGTCGTGCGGGTCTCGATCGTGATCGGCTCCTGCGGATCGTTCGATGCGGCCTTGCGCGCGAGCAGATCCTGGAAACTGCCGGTGGTCGCCTGCTGCGCGCTGAGTGCCGTGGGGGAAGCCGCACCAAGCAGCAACAAGCCGGCGAAGGCCGCCGACCGCATACCCAGTCCACGCAGAGGGTTCGGCTTTTCGCGGCGTGCAAGATGATCGACCAAGGCTGTTCCTCCGTTTCGGCAAGCGGGTGCTGCCGGATGAGCCTTGCGCGACTCATTTCCTATCAATTGAGTAGGAAATTAGATTCCGTCGGAACAGAGTAGAAAATCTAAGCCGCTATGCGTGCTGCGCTTGCGAAGGGAAATGCTCGGCTTGCGAGCCATCCCTCGGTTCCGCAGCGCATCCTTGATGTCATCCCCCTGTCAATGCAGCGTGAATTTCGATCCCAGCCGCGATCCATGCGCGGCGTACCTCGGCATCGGCTTCCTCGGCCTCGACCAGGCTGCGTTCGGCGTCGATCTGGTCGAGGCGGCTGGCGGTGCCGTGATCGAATTGGGCAGTGACAAGCTGCAAGCGCTCGCGCGCATGGCTGACGGCGGCTGCCGCGGGCGCCTGACGGTCCCGGGTGGAGAGAAGGGCAGCCAATGCCGTCGCAAGTCCGCGATGTGCGGCGACGCCAGCCTTCAGGTAGAGCGCCTCGGCCTCCGCGGTTTCGGCCGCCGCGCGATCTGCGCGTGCGCGTGACCGGCCCCCGTCGAAGACCGCTCCCTCGAGCCGGACGCCGGGAACGAGGGCAAAGCCCGGGTTCGAGAGAAAACGCGACAGGGAAGTGTTGCCGCCTTGCCCTCCGAGACTGAGCACGATCCGCGGCCGGGCGCTGCGGATCTCGCCCAGGCGCCGCGAGTCGGCGGCGGCGAGGCGTTCAGCGGCGGCCCTGACGTCGGGCCGGGCATCGAGCTGGTCGAGGGGGACCGTCGCGGGGGCGTAGGGCAGGAGGGCCTGGAGCCCGCGCGGCGCATCGAAGCCGCTGACCGGTCCCAGCCCGGCCAGCGCGAGGAGGCGCAGGCGGATCGCCTCGCGGTCGTTCTCGACGGACAGTCTTTCGTCGGCGAGCCGGGCGAGCGCCGTCTCGCGTACCAGCACCGCCTCGCGCGTGGCATAGCCGGCGGCGATCCGCCGATGCGCAAGCGAGAGCCCTTCGCGCTCCATCGTCTGCCGCCGGGAAATGCGGATCAGCCGGTCATCGGCAGCGACCAGCGCCAGCCAGTTGCGCGCGAGTTCCGCTGCCAGCACGGCACGGGCCGCGTCAACATCATGGCTGGCTGCCCTGGCGTCGGCGCGCGCCGCATTGACCGCGGAGCTCACCGCGCCCGAGAGATCGGGCGTCCAGCTCAGGCTCACCCCCGTATCCACCCCGCGAGCCTGGCGATCCGGGCCGGCGAGCGAATCCTGCCATCCGGCCGTGGCGTCGATCGCGGGCAATCTTCCTCCGCGCGCGACCCGCACGGCGGCATCGCTCGCGGCGGCCCGGGCGAGGGCGGCCTTGACGTCGAGCGACCCCAGATCGGCACGATCGAGAAAGGCGGTGAAGGCAGGGTCGCCAAGATCGTAGGACCAGCTGCGCGGCGTTTCAGCCTTGAGATCGGCGACGCGGACGACCCGCCCGCCGCCCGCAGCGTCCGGGAAGCTGGCGCAAGCGGGCAGGGCGAGTGCGATCCCGAGAAGGCCCAAGTTCGTGATGCGGCTCATTTGAGCACCTGGACCTGGACCCGTTGTCCGATGCGCAGCGCCTGGCTGCCGCGGACGCTCACGACCATCTCGATCACGCGCGTGTCCTGGCGTTCGTTGGGATCATCGCTGGCAAGCTTGCGCGCACCGAACACCTCGCCCAGCCGCGACACCTGGCCGGCAAAGGCCTGTTTGCCGTCATGGTCCAGCAGGATCCTCGCCCGCTGACCGGGGCGGACGCTGCTCACGAACTGCTCGTCGAGTTCGGCACGAACGATCCGGTCGGTCTCGGGGGCCAGCAGGAACAGCTCGGTCACGTTGAAGGTGGAGGCGCCGTCGCCCGGTTTGGCGGACCGCCGGACGATCCGGCCGTCAAGCGGCGCGCGGATGCGTCGCGCCTCGATCTCGAACAACTCGCGCCGCAGCTTCTCATGCGCCACGCCGATCGTGGCTGCGGCCGTCGCGAGCTCGCCGCGCTGGACACGTGCCTCGTCGCGCGCCTTGTCGGCATCTTGGACGGGAACCGCGCTGGTCGCTGCCAGGCCGGCAAGCCGTCTTGCCTCCCGATCCGCAGCCAGCGACCGTGCTTGCGCGATGGTCTGGCGCGCCTGCGCTTCGGCGAGGTCGGCGCGCGCCTGCGCGACGCCCAGCTCGGCCTGGCGCGTGTCGAGCTGTGCGAGCAGCTGTCCTTTCTTCACACGATCCCCTTCCTCGACGAACACCGCCTGGATCAGCCCTTCGCGCTGCGCGGCCAGGCGGATCACGCCGCCCTCGACGTCGATCTTGCCCTTGGCGATCGCGACGAAGTCGCGCGGCGCCGCGGTTGCGGTGGGGAAGTCTGCGGGATCCCCGCAACCGCTCAGCACGGCCGCGGAAAGAAGCAGGAGGCCGATGCTCGGCACGGTAGAGCGGATAGGCATGATCAATGTGACTCGCGTTGAACGGCGGATTGGGGATCGGGGCGCTCGTCGCCGATGATCCGGCCATCCTCCATGCGGATGATCCGGTCTGCGAAGCTGAGCAGGCGGGGGTCGTGGGTGACGCACAGGACCGCGGCGCCCTGATTGTGGGCGATGTCGCGCAGCAGCGCGATCACCGCATGGCCATTGTGGGAATCGAGCGCGCTGGTCGGCTCGTCGGCGAACAGGATGCGCGGTTGCTTGGCGAGGGCGCGGGCGATCGCGACGCGCTGTTTCTCGCCACCCGACAGCTCGAACGGCCGCAGCTTCATGCGGGGGCCAAGCCCGACAGCCTCGAGCGCGGCGCGCGCGCGTTCCATCGCCGCGGCCGGCTTCACCTTCATGCATTGGAGCACATAGGCGACCTGCTCCTCGGCGGTGAGCGCGTTGAACAGGTTGAAGCCCTGAAAGACGAACCCGGTATTCGCCAGCCGGAAGGCATCGCGTGCGCTGGCCTTCATCCGCGAGAGGGGCTGGTCCAGCGTATGGACCTCACCCTGGTCAGGCGGGGTCAGTCCCGAGAGGATCGCGAGCAGCGTGCTCTTGCCGCAGCCCGACGGGCCGACGACCAGCGTCAGTTCGCCGGGCATGATCGAAACGCTGACGCCGAACAGGATCTGGGTACGGACCTGACCCACTGTATAGGATTTGCTGATGGCGTGCGCGTCGATCGCGGCCGCCGCATTCTGTGCAGTCATGGCGTTCACCTGAGCAAGGCGGCCGGATCGGCCTTGGAGAGCTGGCTGAGTGCGGCGAAGCCCGACAGGATCGCGACGCAGAGCACGAGCGCGCCGCATGCGAGGTTGATCGGCACCGAGATTGCGACCGGGATGTAGGCGAGCTGGGCGAGCCATAGGATGAGGGCCGAAACCGCGCTTGCGATGACGAGGCCGACGATCCCGACCCACAGCGCCTGCTGCAGCACGACGCTGCGCAAGTGACTGCCGGGTGCGCCGAGCGCGCGCAGCGTCGCAAATTCGCGGATCGACGCGGCGACGGCGGCCATCAGCGTCTGGCTGGTGATGACGATCGCGACGATGACCGCGACGAGCGAGGAGAGGCCGAAGGCGGTGCCCATGCCGGATTCGAACAGCCAGTAGTTGGTCGAGCGGTCGCCAAACTCCTTCGCCGTCCACGCCTGATACCGGGCGTTCGCGCCCTTGGGAGACAGCGCGTCCTTGACCACGGCCGGATCGGCGCCGGCGCGCAGCTTGACCAGATAATAGGCGACGTCGTCGGAGTGCTGGAGGCTCGGATCGAGATGGCGCGCGGTGCTGAGCGAGGAGATGACGTTGATGCTGCCGATACCGCGCAACCCCTCGGTAAAGCCGGCGACATGGACCTTCTTGCCGTTGATCTCGGCGTTGGACCCGATCGAGACGCCCAGCTTTTCGCGATCGGCGATGTCGACCAGCACCGCGCCCGGGATCGTCAGCTTGTCGCGCAGCTCCGGCGACACCGCATGCGCGAAGGTGAGCGAGCCGGGACGGGGGTCGATGCCGGCGAGGACGACACTGACATCACCCGCGCCGGGACGTGAGCGCCAGACACCGCCCGCCCAGGAGAAAGGCTCGGTCCGGTCGACATCGGGATGCATCCGCACGAAGGATTCGGTGCGGTTGGAAATATAGCGTCCCTGATCGACGCTGGGCGTGCCGGGAAAGCCGACCCAGAGTTCGGCGTCGGATTTCTCGATATAGACTGCGACCGTGGCGAAGATGCCGACGGCGAGCGCCGCCTGAATCACCAGCAGGATGCCCGAAAAGGCGATCGCGAAGATTGCCGGCGCAAAGCGGCGCCATTCGTGCAGGATGGATTTGCGGGCCAGTGAGATCATGGCCAGGCTGATGACGGCCGATCATGGAGCGACGCCCCGCACAATGTGGAGGCGATGTCGAGATCAGCTCAGCAGGGCAGACGAACCTCGAAACAGGCGCCGCCGCCGTCGCGGGGGCTCGCGCAAGCCCGTCCGCCATGCGCCTCGGCGATGGCCTTGACCACGGCAAGGCCAAGCCCGGTGCCGCCGGAATCGCGCGACCTTGAATCGTCCGCACGCCAGAAGCGCTGGAACAGGCGTTCGGCATCGTTTGCAGCGATGCCGGGACCGCGGTCGAGCACCCGCAGAAACACGCCGTTCCTGTCGGAGCCCGTCTCGACCCTGACAAGGGCGCCCGATGCGGCATAGCGTCGCGCATTGTCGAGCAGCGCGAGCAGGATCTGGCGCAGGCGCGCGCCATCGGCGGCCAGACGCACCGGCTTCAGATCGCGTTCGGCGACGATGCCGGCATTGGCCAGCTCGGGGGAGAAGGCGTCGATCGTCTGCCCGGCCTCGGCGGCGAGATCGATCATTGTCGGCCGCATCACCAGCCGCCCGGACATGGCGAGGCTCAGCGTTCGCAGGTCTTCGATGATCTGGGCCAGCGCGTTGGTCTGAAAGATCAGGCCCTTGATCCCTTTCGCGTCGGGTTCGAACACCCCGTCGGCCATGCCCTGCAGGCGGCCGCGCAGCACGGTCAGCGGCGTGCGCAGCTCATGTGCGATCGCTGCGATGCTCTCGCGCATCTCGCGCTCGGACCGTTCCATCTCGCGCGCCATCATGTTGAAGTCGGCGATCATCTGATGGGTCTCGCCCGCGCCGTGCCCGGTCACGGTTACCCGGACTGTCCGGTCTCCTGCGGCTACCCGCCGGGCAGCCGCGGCGACTCTGTGCACCGGATCGCTGATCCGCGCCGCGAGCCAGCGCCCGACGACGATGCCGACGAGCAGGGCGATGCCTGCAAGCGCGATCAACGTGACGAGCTCTCGCAGCTCGAAGCCGGCCTCCCACCCCTGATAGGCTTTCAGGAGCGATTCCAGATCTGATTGCGCCGGCAGCCGGTTCTGTTCGACCATGTCATAGGCCAGCACCGCGCTGGGGGACAGCGAGCTGCGGAACTGGTTGTACGACCAGAAATAGAAGGCGAGCATGCCGCCGAGCATCACGACGACCGTGAGGATGGTGACGAGGGTCATCGCGGTGGTCAGCTGCGTGGCCAGCCGGGCGCGGCGCTTGCGATGCCGCGCGCGCCCGATCACCCCGCCCAAGCCGGCAAGGCTGGTCGGGCTGGGCCGGCCCGTCCGGTGCACGGGCACCTCCGCGTCGATCGTCATCGGGTCTGTGGCCTTCCATTCATGGGTCGAAGTCCTTCCGTGCCGGCCAGTCAGCCGCTCCGCCGATCCCCCATCGAACCTCAACCGACTCTGGACATTTTCGTCATGATTGCCAGCGCGCGCTGCACCTGCGGCAGGCGTCTTGCGAGGAGGTGCGCGTGCGGATGCAGAAGCGGTGGTGGCTCGGCTTTGTCGCGCTGATCGGATTCTACAAGGTTCCGGACATGGTGCTTGCCTGGCATGGCCGCGAGAGCGCGTGGCAATTCCTTTCGCTCGGCTGGTTTATCTGGCTGCTCTACTTTGTCCCCGAGCCGCGCCGCGATCCATGACCCTCCGCAAAGCGTTCCGGAGCATGAATGGCTGCTGCGTGTTCTGAGCATGCAGCTCATGGCGGTAACAGGCGATAGCCGATGCCCCGCACGCCACCCAGCAAGTCGCCGCCCCCTGCCGTCAGCAGCTTGCGGCGAAGGTTGCTCACATGGCTGTCCACGGTGCGTTCGAGCGCATCGCTTTCGGGCATGCAGGCGTCGAGCAACTCGCCGCGCGAAAAGGCCTTGGTCGGCGCGCGCATCATATGGGCAAGCAGCTTGAATTCGGTCGTGGTCAGGTTGAGCAGCCGGCGTCCGTTCCCGGCCACGACATAGGCGGCGTGGGCCGCAGGATCGAGCTCGATCGGCCCGTGACGCACCAGCGCGTCCTGGCTCATCCGGCCGCGCCGCAGGATCGCCTTTGCCCGCTCGACCACTTCGAGCGGGTTGAAGGGCTTCACCACATAGTCGTCCGCACCCAGCCGGAGCGCCGACAATTTGTCGAGATCCTCGGCAAGTGCGGTCGCCATGATCACCGGGGTGCCGCCGCGGCGGCGGACTTCGGCAAGCACGGCGAAACCGTCGGTCTTCGGCAGCTTGACGTCGAGGACCATCAGATCCGGCGAGAGCATCAAATGATGCTGCAAGGCGATCTCGCCATTGGATGCCGTCACCGTGCGGAAGCCATCCCGCGTGAAATAGGCGTCCAGGATCGAGGCGATTTCCGGCTCGTCCTCGACGATCAGCACCAATGCACGTTCCACGTTCGACTCCCTGCGACCGTTCCACGGCCTGGAGGTCGAGATTAAGCGAATGAATTGTGGAGATTTGATGGAGCCGGATGCGAAATCCGGCATGCTGGCCGGCCCGGACGATGGGGTGGCATCGCCCGGGCCGGACCGGCGCTGTCTCAGAAGCGCATCACGCCGCCGAGCAAGAAGCGGTTGCGCTTGACGTCGTCGCTGAACTTCACCCGATCGAACTCGCCACGGATCGCGAAGGCGGGGGTGAGCGCGACTTCGGCACCGCCGCCGAACAGGAAGCCGTCTTCCTTGATCTTGGTGGTGACCGGCTTGGCGCCGACCGCCCGCGGTGTCGCGGTCAGATCGAAATTCTGGCGCGCCCAGCCGGCCTTGCCGAACAGCAGCGCCCTGTTGCCGAGCGCATAGCCGACACGCGCCGATGCATCGAGGGTGCGGCCAGGATTGGTCTTGATGCTGGTCGCGCCGACCTTGCGGTCGAACGTCCGGCCACCACCGCCCAGGCCCAGCTCGACGCCGAGCACGATGTTGCTGTCGGTCTGGACGTCGTAGCCGAGATAGCCGCGCCAGTCGAAGCCCTTGTTGCTGACGTCCAGCCTGGCGGTCTCGCCTGCGACCGGCTTGTCGATGCTCACGCGGCTGATGCCGGCCGAAGCACCGACCTTGGGTCCGTCAAAGGCCTTTTCCGACCTGTCCTGGGCCTGCGCGGTTCCGGCAGCGACGAGCGCGACGCTGCACAGGAGGATTTTGGTCTTCATGGGATACTCCAAAACACTGCGGTCCTGATCGACCGGTGGAGTGCATCTGGCGCCGGAGTGTGGAGTTGGCATGGAGGTCGTGCCGATGCCGGGTCAAGCCCGACTGCCGCCCTTCACCGCCGGCTCCACGCAACCTTCATCCTTCACCAACGGAGCCTGCATCGAGCTGGCCCAGCGCCGGGGCCGGACTTTTCGTCCGGGAGGAAACATGGCGTATCTGATGACCGAAGCGCGGACGTGTCCCGTGCCGCCGGCCCGCAATGCTTCACTGCGTGTTGCCCTGTTCTCGGGAAACTACGACTGTGTCCGCGACGGCGCGAACCAGGCGCTCAACCGGCTCGTCGGTCACCTCCTTCACGAGGAGAGGGCCTCAGTACGCGTCTATTCGCCGGTCGCGGCCGAGCCGGCGTTCAAGTCGGTCGGCGATGTGGTGCCCGTTCGATCGGTCGCCATTCCGGGGCGTGGCGAATATCGGGTGGCGCTCGGCCTGCCGTCGAGGGTCAGGGAAGACATCCGGGCCTTTGCACCCGATATCGTGCACCTGTCCGCACCCGACTGGCTTGGCTGGCGCGCGCAACGTTTTGCGCGCGCGCTCGGCATCCCCGTCGTGAGCAGCCTGCATACGCGCTTCGAGACCTATCTGGACTATTATGGCTTGCGGCAGCTCAGAAAGCCGGTGGAGCGCTATCTGACCCGCTTCTACCAGGGTTGCGATCATGTGCTCGTTCCAACCGAAGCGATCGCCCGCAATTTCCGGCAAGCCGGAATGAACGAAAGCGTGTCGGTCTGGGGGCGGGGTGTCGATCGCGGCCAGTTCAATCCGGGACGCCGGAGCAGGGCGTTGCGGCGCGAGCTTGGCTACGCGGATGACGAGGTGGTTCCGCTCTTCTTCGGCCGTCTGGTGCGCGAAAAGGGTATCGGCCTGTTCGTTGAGGTCATGCGCGCCTTGTCCGACCTGGGATACCGCACGCGACCGATGATCGTGGGCGAGGGGCCGGCAAGGCACTGGTTCGCAGAGCAGCTACCGGATGCGATCTTCCTTGGGCATCTGTCCGGCGAACGTCTCGGCATGGCGATCGCGAGTGCGGACATCCTGCTCAATCCCTCGGTGACCGAGGCGTTCGGTAACGTGAATCTGGAGGCCATGGCATCGGGCGTTCCCGTTGTCTCCGCGCGGGTCGAAAGCGCCGGGGCGCTGATCGAGCACGGCGTTTCCGGGCTGCTGGTGAAGGAGGACGATGTGGCGGGCTATGTCGATGCGCTGAGGCAGCTCATCGCGTCTCGCCCGGCTCGCGCCGCCCTGGGAGCGGCCGCTGCGCAGCGCGCACTTTCCTATGACTGGCGCGGGCAGCTTGCGCCGGTAGCGTCGGTCTATCGTACTTGCCTTGGACGGATGCGCTTGCCGGAGAACCCGTAGAGCAAAAGAATTCAGGGAAATATCTATGGATCGCGTAGATCTGACGCGAGGACACGGCGGAAGGTGAACGCCCCGTCCGGACCGCGTGTGCAATCCAAGCGAGGGATCGAGATGACTGGAATACGGGTTCTCCTGGCAGCGTTGGCCCTGACCGTGCCGGCTGCCGCGCTGGCGGCTCAGCAGATCGCCGTTCATCGCGATCCGGGCTGCGGCTGCTGCGAAGTCTGGGCGCAGCAGGTTCGCGCGCAATTCAAGCGGCAGGTCCGGATGATCGACGATGGGCAACGGGCCGCGCTTCAGAAGAAGCTGGGCGTCCCCGCCGATCTTTCATCCTGCCACACCGCGATCATCGACGGCATGGCGTTCGAGGGGCATGTTCCCATCGCCGACATGAAGCGCGCGCTCGCCCAGCGCCCCAAGGGGGTGACGGGACTGGCGGTCGGTGGAATGCCGATCGGCTCGCCGGGGATGGAGGTGCCGGGCCAGCGCCCGCAGGCCTTCACCGTCTATGCCTTTGGTCCCGGTGTCAGAAAGGCTTTTGCCCGCCACAACGGCTAGCGGGATAAATTCCCCTGATTTCGCATGATCATGGCACAGGACGCACTTGGCCTGTATAGACAGGCTATGACAGCGAACGCGGCCAAACGCAGAGAAACAAACGGGAACCCGGCGAAGAAGGCAGCGGAGGAACCCGGCGAAGCCCCGCGCTACGCTGCGATCAAGCTGTTCATCCACGATGCGGTCAAGAACGGCACGCTGCGCCCTGGCGACCGCGTGCCGTCGGAAGCCGAGCTGGTATCCCGCTTCGGCGTTTCGCGGATGACCGCGAACCGCGCGCTGCGCGAATTGCAGAGCGCAGGGGTGTTGGTGCGCCGGGCCGGGAGCGGATCGTTCGTCGCGGAGGCGAAGCCGATCGGCCACATGATCGAGATCCGCAACATCGCGGACGAGGTCCGCGCCCGCGGCCATGCCTATCGCGCGCGGGTGGTTCGGAACGAGGCGGTGAAGGCGATGGGCGATACCGCCGCGCTGATGGGCGTCGCCGCGGGCACGCGCCTGTTCCATTCGGTCATCGTGCACCACGAGGCCGAATTCCCGATCCAGCTGGAGGAACGCATCGTCCTGGCGTCGGTGGCGCCCGACTATGGCGAGATGGACTTCACCTGCATGACGCCGAACGAGTATCTGACCCGGACCGCGCCGCTCGAGCGTGTCGAGCATCGTGTCCGTGCCGAGATGCCCGACGAACCCACCCGTAACCTGCTGGGCCTGAACGACGGCGAGCCGATCCTGGTCATGACCCGGCAGACCTGGAGCCGCGGAAAGCTGGTTTCCCATGCCTGGCTGACCCATCCGGCCAGCCGGTTCGAGCTTTCCGCGAGCTTCTCGGTCTCGAGCGACTGACCCGGTGCCGTCAGCCCGCCGGGGTACGCCGGCGGCGGCGGAGCCAGCGGAAATCGGCGCGGCTGAAGCTCTTGAACAAGAGGTAGAAGCCGGTTCCCGACAGCCACAGCGTGCCGAGCGCGACGATGATGATCAGGGGATGGTTGAAGCTGGAACGGCTCACATAATCCATGTTGTGAAGCATCCAGAAGAAGTCCCAGGTCCGCCAGGTATCGCCGCGCTTGACCAGGAACCGTCCGGTTTCGGCCGAGACATAGGCACTGCTGTTTTCGGCATCAGCGAAGTTCACGCGCCACATCGGGCCACTATGGTCGCGCGCCTCGAGATTGTGCTTCTCCAGCCACGTCACGTCGCGAACCGGCGCATCGTGCATCATCGTCGCAACCGCGAGCGCGGTCTTGTCGTCGATCGTCACCCGCTGCCCGTTGGTGGCATCGACAAGCGCGAGGCCCTTGCCCGTCTCCAGCTCATAGACCGGACGTCCCATGAGGTCGCGAAGCGCGATCCCCGATATCGGGCCATAGGCCGCGAGCCTGGCCGGATCGACAAAGGCCGTCTCCGTCGGGAGCGGATGGACATGCGCAGCGTGTGCGCCGTGGCCACCGACTGCGTCCTTGTCGAGCAGCGCCATCACAGCGCCGCTCAATGCCCAGAGCAGGAACTGGAGGCCGAGGATCACGCCCACCCATTTGTGGATGCGGCGGAACAGCAATGGGGAGAGGCGGATGCGCTTCATGCCGCTTGTGCCTTCTTCTTTTTCTTGCGGCGCGGGAACGCCCAGATGAGCAGCCAGGCACCGGTCAGCGCCATGGCGAACGCGCTCCAGGTCGCGACGCGCAGCAGCGGATTGTTGACGTTGGTCCGCTCGTCATAGTCCATGATGTGGAGCATCCAGGCGATATCGAAGCCGCGCCACAGATTATGTCGTCGCGAGATGAGCTCGCCCGTCGCCGGTGACAGATAGAGCGTCGGGCGGTTCCAGCCTTCGAACTCGACCTGCCAGTAAGGCGGCTTGCGCGACTGCATTTCCTGTGGTGTCTCGGTCAGCAGCTTGACCGACACGATCTTGCCCGACCCGGTGTAGATTTGCTGCGCGAGCCGGTGGATATCGAGTTCGGTCGGCGGCGGAAGGCGCTGGCCGGTGCGCGCGTCGAACAGGGCACGGCCCTCCGGCGTCTCGGCACGCCAGACGGGCTTGTCGAAGTGACGCTGGAGCCGCAACTCCGCGCTGCCCGGCTGGGCCGCCACGATCCGCGCCGGGGAAACGACCCCGGCGAGGTCGTAGGGCTGAACCGCCGGCGCCCGGACGAGATGGTCGCCATGGATCGTATCGATATGGATGACGACCATGTAGACGCCGGTGAGCGTCCAGAGGACCACCTGAGCCCCTACCAGCAGCGCCAGCCATTTATGCGTGCGCCGCGCGACGAGCGGCCAGCGGATCTTTCCCGGCATTGTCTTCCGCGCCTCAGAAACCGGTCCGGAAGCCGACATAGAAGCGCCGCCCCATCAGGTCATAGGTCATGGTGTCGGTGTTCGCATCGGTGAAGCTCTTGATATAGGGCGCCTTGCGATTGAACAGATTGTCGACGCCGATCTGGAAGCGCGTACGCTCGTTGATCTCGTAGGCGAGCTGGGCGTTGTGGTAAAACACGTTCGGCGTGCGATAGCCGATATCGGTCGCCGCCGCGTTGAAATCGGTCGCCTTGCCGATCCACTGCGTCGACCAGGTCGCGCTGAAACCGTCCTTGCGCCCAGTGATCACGCCATAGCCGCGCCACTTGGCATAGCCGCCATTGCCGCCGCCGATATGGCCATCGAACTGGATCGGGGCACCGCCCGGGAAGGGCAGCACGACATATTTGTTGAGATAGGTGACGTTGAGGTCGACCGTCAGTCCGATCCCGCCGACATTGCGATCATAGACCAGGCCGAGGTCGAGCCCGTTCATCTGCTCGCGCCCGGTGTTGATCGGCTGCGCCGACAGATAGGTGACTTCACCCGTCAGCGTGCTGCGCGTGAAATCGCCGCAGAAGGGGTGCGCCAGATTGGCGCTGGCATAGCAGACCGCGAGCTTGGTCGAGCCGGGGATGGCGCGGATCGCGTCCTTGATGTCGATGTCGAACCAGTCGGCGGTGAGCGACAGGCCGGGCACCAGTCCCTTGGGCCGAATCACCGTGCCGATCGTCCAGGTCCGCGAGCTTTCGGGCTTCAGATTCTGGTTGCCGCCGACGGTGGTGAGGATGGTGGTGCCGAGCTGGACATAGTTGGCGGGCACGCGCGACGCCTGGCAATTGGCGATCAGCGTCGCATTGCCGCTGGTCGAGTAGCGGCTGCACGGGTCGGTGGTGGTGAGGTTGCCCTCCGACACCCCGCCGAACAGCTCCGGCACGTTGGGAATGCGGAAGCCGGTGCCATAGGTACCGCGCAGGCGGATATCGTCGTTGATGACCCAGTCCGCGCCGAGCTTGTAGTTCCAGTCGCCGCCGAACAGGTCATAGTCCGAATAGCGGACCGCGCCGTCGAGCGTCAGCGCCTTGAAGAAGGGCGTGTTGGCGAGCACCGGGACCGAGAGCTCGACATAGCCCTCCTTGGCCGTGCTGGAGCCCGAGATCGGATCCTGCTGGTTGGTGTTGGCGACGCCGAGCACGGTCAGCGGATCGGGGTCGCGCCAGCCCTTTTCCTTGCGATAGACCACGCCCGCGGCGAACGCGACCGGGCCGGCGGGCAGGCGGAAGAGGTTGCCGTTGATGTCGGCGGTGACCGTGGCGATCTCGTTCCCGCCGCGATCGCGCGAGGTGAACAGGATATAGTCGAGCGCTGCGGGGGTCAGATCGCCGAAGCCGAGATAGTCGGCACAGGGGATCGCGGCGCCCGCCGCAAGGCTGCACTTGCTGGTGTCGAGGGTGTTCGCGACCCGCTCCAGATTGGCGACATTGGTCGATCCGTCGACCGCGGTGTTGCGGCCGAAACTGCCGGCGACTTCCCACGCCCAGTCATTGGTGAACTTGCCGCGCAGCCCGAACGTACCCTGCCAGGTGTCGGTCTCCTGGAAGAATTGCCGGGGGCCAGGTTCGGCGAGGCGGCGCTGGATGAGGACGATGTTCTGCCCGGTCGGGTTGGTCGGGTTGGCCGCCGAGATGGCGAGGTTCCGCAACGTGCCCGGCGTCGCGATCTGGTTGGACTTGCGGTGCGTGTAGAGGAACTCGCCGAACGCCGTGATGCTGTCGGTCACCGCATAGTCGGCGAAGAAGGCGGTGCTGATGCGCTCGACCGGGCTGACCGCGTTCAGATAGGGGGCCGAGTTGAAATTATGCTTGGCCGCGCTGTACGGCTCGTAGAAATTGCCGTTGCCGCCCGGCACCTGGTTGAAGTTGATCTGTTGCCCATTGGGCAGCACGGCGCGGCCGCCGATGGTCGAGGCGCTGTTGACGCAGGCGAGCTTGCCCGGCGTCGTTTCCGAGAGCGAGCAGGGCGCGCGGGTTGCCATATTGACCGCTTCGGTCTTCTGATAGGTCACCGCTGCCATGAAGCCGCCGCGGTCGTTGCGCAGGCCCCAGATCAGGTCGGCGGTGAAATCGGATCCGTCGCCGCGTTCGGTGAGGCCCTGGCGGACGCTGATGCCGAGCCCTTCATAGTCGGTGCGGGTGACGAGGTTGACCACGCCCGCCATCGCGTCGGCGCCGTAGATCGCCGAGGCGCCGTCCTTGAGCACGTCGGTCCGCGCGAGCGCGACCACCGGGATCATGTTGAGGTCCGGCGACGAATTGGCGCCGGTGCCACCCGCGACGAGGCGGCGGCCGTTGAGCAGCACCAGCGTGCGCTTGATGCCAAGTCCGCGCAGATTGACCTGCGCAGTGCCATAACCGTTATTCGCCCAATAGGCGGAGGTCTGGTTGCCCGCGAAGCCTGCATTGGCGGGGAGACGCTGAAGCACCGTCTCGATATTGACGATACCGGTATTCTCGATCTGCTCAGCGGTCACGACGGTGGCTGGCCCGACCCCGGCGAGGTCCTGCCGCCGGATTCGCGATCCGGTGACGACGACTTCGCCCGACGAGGTGTCTTGCGCGCTTTCGCTCGCGGTTTCGGTCTGTGCCAGCGCCGGCGCGGAATAGATCGCGACCATTGCAGCGCCGACAAGCAGCGCCCCCTTCTTGCTCATGTGAATTCTCCCTGTCCCTTGTTATGGGCCGAAGGAGCATGAGTTGTATATACAGGTCAATACAGATTCTATCAGTTATTTCAATTATTTAGATAGGATTTGTATGTGCGTAGCATGCGCTATCAATACGCGGCTCGTTTCCATACCCCTCATGGCACGTGAAATTTTTTTGCGTGGTTGGTGATTTCGTTGAAACTGTCGATGCGACCAAGTGTTTCGGCGCATGAACGCAAGCGATCACTCCGGAACGCCGGGCATTGCCTCGGCGCTCCGGGATGATGGGTCGGGCCGCGGTCAGGCGGCGTCGACCAGCACAACCTCGCTGTCCTCGATTGCGGTGACGCGGAGGATCTCGACGTCGCTGATCGCGGCGCCATCGCGCGCGTTGACGCGGATATCGCCGATCTGCACCGCGCCCGTCGCGGGGACGAGATAGGCCTTGCGATCGGCACCAAGTGGATATTCCGCCGTCTCGCCCGCGCGCAGCGTCGCGCCGACGACGCGCGCGTCGGTGCGGATCGGTAGCGCGTCATTGTCGTTGCCATAGCCCGAGGCGAGGGTGACGAACTTGCCCGAGCGTTCGCCCTTGGGGAACGGCTTCGCGCCCCATTGCGGCGCTTCGCCGTCGCGGGTCGGGATGATCCAGATCTGGAAGATCTTCGTCGTCACATCCTCGAGGTTGTACTCGGAATGACGAATGCCGGTGCCGGCGCTCATCACCTGCACGTCGCCCGCTTCGGTTCGGCCCTTGTTGCCCAGGCTGTCCTGATGCGTGATCGCGCCTTCGCGGACATAGGTGATGATTTCCATGTCGCGGTGCGGGTGCGGCGGGAAGCCGGTCTGCGGCGCGATGGTATCGTCGTTCCACACGCGCAGATTGCCCCAGCTGGTCCGCGCCGGATCATGATAGCCGGCGAAGGAGAAGTGATGCTTGGCGTCCAGCCAGCCGTGATTGGCGGCGCCGAGACTGTCGAAAGGGCGTAGTTCGATCATGGTCTGTCTCCAGTGGCGTACCGGACTCGGCCGCCGACCGGGATGATTTAGCGATTGCGTGCTCTTCATATGAGTGGGATAAAATTGCCCGAAACGTTCGAAGAATTGGAAAAGTGAGCAGCCCCGGTACCCCGACCTTCGATCAGCTCCGCATCTTCCTGGCGATCGTCGATACGGGGAGTTTCGCGGCGGCCGGGCGCAAGCTGGGCCGCGCGGTTTCGGTGATCAGCTACGGCATCGCCAATCTGGAAGCGCAGTTGGGGCTCACGCTGTTCGAGCGCGAAGGGACCCGCAAGCCGCAGCTCACCGTGGCCGGCCGTGCACTGCTGTCGGAGGCGCGCGCGATCTCGCATGGCATCGACGGCCTGCGCGCGAAGGTGAAGGGGCTGCTCGACGGGCTCGAGGCCGAGGTCGATCTCGCGGTCGATGTGATGTTGCCCGCGGAGCGGCTGGGCAATGTCCTGCGCGCTTTCGCGGTCGAGTTCCCGACCGTGCAGCTGCGCCTCCATGTCGAGGCGCTGGGGGCGATCACGGCGATGGTGCTGGACCGGAAGGCGATGATCGGCATTTCGGGACCGCTGGCGATCGGGGTCGAGGGGGTGGAGTGCGTCGCCGCCGGGTCGATCCCGATGGTGCCGGTCGCCGCGCCCGATCACCCGCTTGGCCGGATGGAGCGGATTCCACCCGGCGCCGGGCGCGATCACACCCAATTGGTCCTGACCGACCGCTCGCGCTTCACCGAGGGGCGCGACTATTCGGTGATGAGCCCCAAGACCTGGCGCCTCGCCGATCTTGGCGCCAAGCATGCGCTGCTTCGCGAAGGTGTCGGCTGGGGCAACATGCCGCTGCCGATGATCGAAGCCGATCTCGTCGCGGGAACACTTATCCGGCTCGCGATGCCCGATCATCCGGGCGGCACCTATCGCTTTGCGGGCGTGTGGCGCCGCGACGCGCCGCCGGGGCCGGCCGCGTCCTGGCTGCTCGAACAGTTTGTCGAGCTTGGCAGCCACGATGCCGAGATCGCCGGGATGATCGATCTCTAGAACTTCGCCATTGCCTCAGCCCCGATCATCCGGATCGTGCGTGCAGAGCCGGTTTCGCGGATGAACGCACCGGGGCGGAAGGCCGAGAGCGAAGCGGTGAAGGACAGGATTTCGCTCGCCTGCCAGTTCGCGGAAATCTCGATCTGGTCGCCGATATGATGCGCTCTGCTTCGACCAGCACCACGGATTAGTCCGCCGGGGATGTCGTAGATGCCGTCGCCGCGACTCTGCCGCCAGAAGGCCACCGCGGCCAACTCGACACCGATCCCGGAACCGAGGTCGAGATCGACGCTCGGATGCAGGTTGACGATGTTGCGTGGGCCGATCGGGGACAGCTCGCCGAAATATTTGCCCTTGGGAAAGAGCGCGTTGAAGGTGCCGAGCCGGGCATCGGTGGGGTCGCGATCGCCGCTCGCGACGTTTGCGCGCAGACGCAGACGCGGCTTGAACATCGCCTGCGGGAAGCGCCACGCGGTCTCGGTCGCGATCGACCAGGCGCGGATCGGCATGCCGTCGAACTGCCCGCGCTGGAGCATCGCCTCCCAGTTCCAGCCGAGATTGCCGCGCTGGCCGAAGACGCGGAGGCCGAACGTGTCGCGGTTCTCGGGTCCGCTGCGGCCGGCAAAGCGCGCTTCCGCATTTGCATAGCCGAGCCAATAGGCGTCGATGCCGATGCCGCGCGCCGGCGTAACCGTTGCATAGATGCCATCGAGCTTGCGGGTTCGGGATGTCCGGTCGTCGAAATCGCCGCCGCCGATCGCGACCGGCCGCAGGTGGAACGCATCGACGCGCAGCGGGCCGTGCTCGGCGATGGCGCGAACGCCGTCAAAGGCCTGGGGGATATTGGGACCGTAGCGGATACCGACGAGCCGCTCCGAACCAAGCGCGATCAATTCGCGCCCGCCGCGCAGCGTCAGGCTGGCGTCGCCGTCCAGGTGGAGGTGGATATCGGCGAAGCCCTGAAGCAGGTCGATCCCGGTCTCGTCGGCGGGCCCCTTGCCGGCGCCGACGCCGCGGGCATAGCCGGCGATGCCCTGGACGAAGGCGCGCACCGGGCCGGCGTGAAGATCGGCATGCGGCATGACGCGGAGCCAGAGATAGCCGTCATCCGGCGCAGGCGGATCGCCCCAGAGATTATTGTCGAACCCCTCGTGCCGCGCACGCGCCTCGCCGCCGAGGGTCAGGTAGATATCACCCCGCGCGTCGAGCGGGATATACTTGGCCTGCCGCCAGCCCTGCTGCTGCTCGCCGCGCAGCACCGACCAGTCCTCGTCATGACGAAGATTGGTCTGCGCGACCTCCTGCGCATGCGCGGCGAAGGGGGCGAGCGCGGCGAGGAGCAGCGGGAGGCGCATCAGCGGCGCGTGACGAAGTGGCGCACCACCGGCGGCGTGTCCCCGGCGTGGAAGGCGGCGAGCGCTTCCTGGTGGACGCGATCGGCGTTGGTGACGCGGTCGTGCTGGCGCAGATGTTCGAGCCAGCTTTCGACCGTGAAGGTCTCCACGACGCTGCCCGGCTGGGCGGTGTCCTCATAGACGCCCCAGTGGATCGCCCCATCACGGCGGCGGATGCGGCGCATCTCCTGGATCGCGGTGAAGAACGCTGGAACCTTCGCGGGATCGACGCGATACTCGATCGTCACGAGGACGGGGCCGCTGTCATGCTCGACCGTGCCGTCGATCAGCGGTGTCGGCCAATGTGCCGAGGGCGCGAGGTCGAGCGTGCTCGCGCGATCGAGCGGGAAGCGCCAGGCGAGGATCAGGCTGGCGGCGATCAGCAGGCCAGCGGCGATGAGCAGGGTCGAGGGCACGCCGATCCGCGAGGCGACCGAACCCCATAAGGTCGATCCAGCAGCCATCGATCCCTGGAAGACCAGCAGATAGATGGCGAGCGCGCGCGCCTTGACCCAGCCGGGTGAAGTCGCCTGTGCGCCGCCGTTGAGCGAGGCCATCATCGCGATCCAGGCGAGGCCCGCGACGAACAGCGCGGCGGAGGCCGTTGCGAACTGGCCCGTCTGCGACAGTGCGGCCATCGCCAGTGCGAGCAGGATCGATGCGGCGAGTGTGACCGCATTGGCGCCCATCCGGCCGCGCAGCTTCGGCATCAGCATCGCCCCGGTGATCGCGCCCAGCCCCATGAAGGTGAGCAGGCCGCCATAGCCGAGCGGGCCAAGCTGCAGATCGCGTCGCGCGATGACCGGGAGCAATGCCCAGAGGCCGCTCGCAAAGAGGAAGAAGCCGACCGAGCGGATCAGCACGACCTTGAGCTCGGGCGCGCGCAGGGCATAGCGCAGCCCCGCGCGCATCGCGCCGGCCATATGTTCGGCGGGCAGATGGCGCTCGGGCGCCATGCGCCGCCAGCGGGTGAGCACGATCAGCACGCCGAGAACCGACACCGCATTGACCGCAAAGACCGCGCCCGGTCCCGAGGCCGCGATGATCAGCCCGCCGACCGCCGGGCCGATCGCCCGTGCGATGTTGACGCCCAGCGAATTGAGCGCGACCGCCTGTTGTAGCGCGGGCTGGGGCACGAGTTCGGGCACGATCGCCTGAAAGGCCGGAGCGGAGAGTGCCGCGCCGATCGCGATGGCGGCGGTGAAGCCGAGCAGGATGACGGCGTTGGTCATGCCGGCAAGGGTGAGGGCGGCGAGCACCGCGGTCGCAACCAGCCCGAAGAGCTGTGCGCCGATCAGCAGGTGCCGGCGGTCGACGATATCGGCGAGCGCGCCTGCGGGGAGCGCGAGCACGAACATCGGGAAGGTCGTCGCGGCCTGAACCAGCGCGACCATCAGCGGATCAGGCGAGAGTGAGGTCATCAGCCAGCCCGCGCCGACATCGTGCATCCAGGTGCCGATGTTGGAAACGACGGTGGCGATCCACAAGGCGCGGAACACCGGACTGGCGAGCGGGCCGGCGGAGGGGGCTGTCTGGGTCATGGTTTGCGCTCCTGCAGGATCGCGGCAAGCATCAGTCCGCCGATCAGGCCGACATGCTCGAGGAAGGTGTTGCGCTCATGGAAGCGCGTCATCGGATCGGCGACCTGCCAGAAGGGGTGGGCGATCAGCGTCGCGATTGCGGTGAACACGCCGAGCGCACCGGCACCGAGCCAGGCGTGACGGCCGAGGATCAGCATCAGCGAGCCGCCGATCTGGACCAGGATCGTCGCCACGACGGTGACGATCGCGGGTTCGAGCCCGAAGTGCCGTGCCTCGGCGAGCGCGCCGGGCAGGTCGAGCAGCTTGGCGATGCCGCTCGTCCAATAGGGGAGGGTGAGCAGGGTTGCGGCGAACGCCGCGAAGCGAGGGTCGCCGAGCAGGCGGGCGATGGGGGTGGGGGCCATCGCTCAGACCGCCCAGCAGCCGCAGCCCATGACGCCCCAGAAGCTCTGGACGTCGGCGGCGGGAACATTGGCGCCCAGCGCGGCGGCATGGTCATGGCCATGGACCCGGCAGGCGGTGCTGCAGCCACAGGCGGCGGCAAGCTTCTGTGCGCTCCCTTCGCTGCGGCGATGATAGGCGCCGAAGGTCGCGACCGGCGACCAGTCGGGCATCGGCCTGGGCAGTGCGGGCGCGATCGGGCGGTAATCGCCTTCGCCATGGACGACCTTGCCGCCAAGCAAGGTCAGCACCGAGCGGAGATGGACGATCTCGCTTTCAGCGACGCCGAAATAATCGTCCGAGAGCAGGGCCAGGTCGGCGAGCTGGCCCGTCTTGATCTGTCCCTTCTTGCCGACCTCGTTCGAGAACCATGTGTTCTTCTCGGTCCACAGGCGCAGCGCCGTCTCGCGATCGAGGCGGTTGCGCACCGGGTAGAGTGTCGTGCCGCCGAGCGTCTTGCCGGTGACGAGCCAGGACAGCGAGACCCAGGGATTGTAGCTCGCGACGCGCGTTGCGTCGGTGCCCGCGCCAACGGGCAGGCCGGCGTCCATCATCCGCTTGATCGGCGGGGTCGCCTCGGCCGCCTTGGCGCCATAGCGTTCGATGAAATATTCGCCCTGGAACATCATGCGGTGCTGCACCGCGATGCCGCCGCCAAGCGCGGCGATGCGGTCGATGTTGGGCTCGCTGATCGTCTCGGCATGGTCGAAGAACCAGTTGAGACCCTGTAGCGGAATGTCCTTGTTGACCTTCTCGAACACGTCGAGGGCGCGGGTGATCGTCTGGTCATAGGTCGCATGCATCCGCCACGGCCATTTGCGCTCGGCGAGCAGGCGCACGACCGGTTCGAGGTCGCTTTCCATGTTCGGGGGCATGTCGGGACGCTCGACGCGGAAATCCTCGAAATCGGCGGCCGAATAGACCAGCATCTCGCCCGCACCGTTGTGGCGGTAGGTGTCGTCGCCGTCGCCGGGCTTCACCTGGGTCGACCAGGTCGCGAAGTCGCGCAGCTCTTCCTTCGGCTTCTGCGTGAAGAGGTTGTAGGCGATGCGCAGCGTCATCTCGCCGTCCTGGTGCAGCTTCTCGATGATCTCGTAATCGTCGGGATAGTTCTGGAACCCGCCGCCCGCATCGATCACGCTGGTGACGCCGAGCGAGTTCAGCTCGCGCATGAACTGCTTCGTCGAATTGACCTGATACTCCTCGGGAAGCTTCGGTCCCTTGGCGAGAGTGGAGTAGAGGATCGTCGCATTCGGCTGCGCCAGCAGCAGGCCGGTGGGGTTGCCCGCGGCGTCGCGGACGATCTCGCCGCCCGGCGGGTTCGGCGTATCCTTGGTATAGCCGACGGCGCGCAGTGCGGCGGCGTTGAGCAGGGCGCGGTCATAGAGGTGGAGGATGAACACCGGCGTGTCGGGCGCTGCGGCGTTGATCTCTTCAAGCGTCGGCAGCCGTTTCTCGGCGAACTGATGCTCGGTGAAGCCGCCGACGACGCGCACCCATTGCGGCGCCGGGGTGTTCTGCGCCTGCTTCTTCAGCATCGCCATCGCGTCGGCCAGGCTCGGCACGCCGTCCCAGCGCAGCTCCATATTATAGTTGAGCCCGCCGCGGATGACATGGATGTGGCTGTCGATCAGCCCGGGGATCAGGCGGCGGCCCTTTGCGTCGATCACATCGGCATCCGGGCCGGCGGCGGCGCGCGCCTCCGCCTCGCTGCCGACGGCGAGGAACCTGCCGCCGCGGATCGCCACCGCCTGTGCCACCGGATTGGCACGGTCGAGCGTGGTCACCTTCGCATTGATGATGATCAGGTCCTTGGGCTTCATGGCGAAACTCTCCGTGGCGGTCAGCAGGGCGGTGGTGGCGGCGCCGGCAAGTGCCTGGCGTCGGGTCAGCGGGGTCATGCGTCGCGCTCCTTGTTGGCGGGCAGCGTTCCGAGGACATGCTGCGAGCAGTCCTCCCGGACGAAGCGGGTAAGCTCGGTACGATCGGCGAGGCGCTTGGCGATCGGCACGATCTGTTCGCCGAGCAGGATCCCCGCGAGACCGACCAGCGCGATGATCGGCGGGGCAGGAGAGCGAACCCCGAGCAGACTGTAGACCACACCGACCAGCAGCCCAGCACCCAGCGAGATGAGATAGATCTTCATGATATCGTCCTCCTTTGCGGGCAAAGAAAGAAGGGGAGCGGCCGGGCGCGAACGGCCCGACCGCGAGGGGGATCAGTGGCCACCTTCGGAGGCGCCGAACATCGTCTTGGCGTAGGTGATGCCCAGGCCGTAGCCGCCGCCATGCTTGCGGGCGATGCCGGTGGTCAGGTTATAGGTCTCGCCACGCGCCCAGTCGCGCTGCAGCTCGAGCAGATACTGGAGCGAGGTCATCGGGCGGGCGCCGGCCTGGACCATCCGCTCGACCGCGCGTTCATGCGCTTCGGTCGAGATGTCGCCGCTGGCGTCGGTGATGATATAGACTTCATAGCCTTGCTCCAGCGCCGACAGTGCCGGGCCGACGATGCAGACCGACGTCCACAGGCCGGCGAGGACCAGCCGGTCCTTGCCGATGCGGTTGACCTCATCGATCACCGCGGCGTCCTCCCAGGTGTTCATGCTGGTGCGGTCGAGCAGCTTCTGCCCCGGAAACGGGTCGGTGATCTCGCTGAACATCGGCCCGGAGAAGCTCTTCTCCGCAACCGTAGTCAGGATCGTCGGGACGTTGAAGCCGGCCGCGGCATTCGCGATCAGCGCCGCGTTGTTACGCAGCAGCTCCGGAGCGATCGACTTGGTCGCAAAGGCCATCTGCGATTGGAAATCGATCAGGATCAGCGCGTGATTGCCGGGGTCCAGCAGGGCCTTGGCGGGGGTCGGGGTGGCTTTGATCGGCATGGATGACACTCCTTCTGAGAAAACCGTTCACCCGATGCGCTCGGGGTGCATCCGGTCTACGGCGGAGTGTTTGTGCGAAACAGGCCGATAAAATTATTCAATATGTTCTATTAAATTGAAAAGATGGGTTTGCGCCATTTGACGGGGCAAGCGCTTGTGGTGTTCAAGGCCATTCCGCAGCTTGCGATGTAGCCGCAGCAAGATGTCAGCGTGCAGCCAGGGCCCTGATTCCGGCGGCAACAAAGGCTGGCAGGCGATCGGCGATCCCCGCGAAATCCTCCGAGGAGACGACACCACCGGAGATGCGGTCGATACGGCCGGTCTGGCCGAGCGAGAAGGTGAAGGCGCCGGTGAAGAAGTGATAGCCCCAGTATAGTGTTTCCCGCGGGACGTCGGGCATCAGCCGCTGCATGTCGTCGATCAGCACACGGGAGACGTCGTCGAAGACCTCCGACATCAGCGCATGCATCGTGCCGCGCGAGCTGTTCACGAATGCGACGATGGCGGCATAGTTGCGGTGCCCCTCGCTCAGCGAGCCGAATTCGAAACCGGGGCGGGTAAAGGCCTCGATAAGGCCCTCAAGCGTAGCTTGCGCGCCGGTCGCGGTCCGGTACGCGTCCAACGCCCGGATGCGCAGCGCGTTGACCTCCGGACCTCGCCTGCGGAAAACTGCCGCGAACAGCTTCTCCTTGTCGCCAAAATAGTAGCGCATCAGCGCAGCATCGACGCCCGCAGCTTCGGCGACGCTTACGAATGTCGTGCCATCATATCCCTTGGAAGCGAACTCCGCCTCGGCGTGGTCGAGAATGATCGTCATCGACTCTTCGCGGCGTTCGGCGTTCGAGCGCCGCAATGACGGCGACTTTCCCGACTTCCGTTGCATTGTCACGTCCGAACCCCGGTTGAAACTGCTGTGCCCCTCTCACGGAGGCGGTCGAAACTTGAGCCGATGCTCAACCTTCCTGCTCTCGATATGCACTTTTTCCCAGGAAAGAAAATGGATTCGCCTCCCGTCCCGAAGAGCCCCGCTCCAGCGGACGAGTTAGCGGCATAAACATTTCTTCCTAACAAAAGAAAGATATTGACTCGGACCCGCGATTGGCCGAGGTCAGGGGAGGGAAGAGGACGGGCAGACGACGATGGTCGCGCCCAAGACTGGAGAGGGCGGTCCAATGATCAGACCGATTTTGTTTGCGTCAGCATGTTCGGCAGCGCTGGTGGCTGTTCCTGCATATGCTCAATCCGTGGTGGCCGCTTCGGCAGATGCCGAGCCGCAGGATTCCCAGGCGGATCCGGGGGCGCCTCAGGCTGGAGGCCCCGAAATCGTCGTGACCGGGTCGCGGGCGATCCGGGATGGATCCCAGGCACCTACGCCGGTCACGGTCATGGCGGCCGAGGATCTGGTCAAGGCCCAGCCTGGCCTTATCGGCGAGGCACTTAATCAGCTGCCCTCGTTCCGCGGGTCGACGCGTCCGGCAGGCGCATTTACCGGGGCGGTGGGACCGCAGTCGGGAAGCTATCTCAACCTTCGCAATCTTGGGGTGCAGCGCACGCTGGTGCTCATCGACGGCCGCCGCGCGGCGCCGTCCTCTCGCGATGGATCGACCGACATCAACCTGTTCCCGCAGGAGCTGGTGAAGCGCGTCGATATCGTGACCGGCGGCGCTTCCGCCGCCTATGGATCCGATGCCGTTGCCGGCGTCGTGAACTTCGTTCTCGATACGCGCTTCACCGGGATCAAGGCGACCGCACAGGCCGGCATCTCCGACAAGGGCGATGCCCCGACCTACAAGGCCAGCATCACCGCCGGTCAGTCCTTTGCCGACGGGCGGGGCCGGGTGGTGGCCAGTGCCACCTATTTCGAGATGGGCGGCATCCAGAGCGTCGGCGATCGTGACTGGGGCCGGCGGGGCACTGGATTCCTCAGCAACCCGGCCGTTCCCGGCCAGCTCATCTTCCGGGACAATCTGCGGTCATCGACGGCGTCTCCGGGTGGTTTGATCTTGAGCGGCCCGCTGGTTTTCCAGCAATTCGCCCCCGGCGGGACGCTCATTCCCTATTCGCGCGGGTCGGCCCAGTCGGGGCTGATCCAGGTCGGCGGCGACGGTGCCCAGGTGTTCAGCAACCTGTCCGCCGATGTTACGACGCGGAGCTATTTCGGGCACGCCGAGTTCGACGTCACCCCGTCGCTCACGCTTTACGCCCAGGGCAGCCTGGCGCTCGCACGCAACCACTATAATCAGGCCCAGCAGTTCAACCCCGGCGGCTTCAACGGCTTTACCATCTTCAGCGGCAACGCCTTCCTGAACCCGGCGGTGCAGCAGGTCCTGACCAACACGAACACGGCCGCCTTTGCGATGGGCCGGGTCAATTTCGACTTCGGCAAACCGGCGAATGCGACCGCACGGGCGCGCACGCTCGATCTGACCGCCGGCTTCCGCTTCGCCGGGGCGAATGGTCTCCAGATCGAGGGCTATTGGGAGCATGGTAAGAACCGCACAAACATCCGGACCTATAACAACGTCGCGCTCGAGCGCCTCTATGCTGCCGTGGACGCCGTGCGCGATCCCGCCACCAACCAGATCGTCTGCCGGGTGACGCTGACCAATCCGGGCCTGTATCCCGGTTGCGTTCCGATCGACCTGTTCGGGGCTGGTGCGCCCTCTCAGCCAGCGATCGCCTATGTCGAGGGAGCCTCGAGCTACACCGCGACCTTCATCCAGGACGTCGGCGACCTTTCGCTGCGCGCTCAGCCTTTCTCGACCTGGGCGGGACCGGTCTCGATCGCCGCTGGCGGCCAGTATCGCCGGGTCAAGCTGGATCAGGTCGCCGACGATATCGCGCAGAGCATCAATGATGCCACAGGCATCCGCGGCTTTCCTGCCGCCTATCAGAACCAGCCCGGCGGTTGGCTGCTCACCAACGTCTTCCCGGTGAAGGGTTCGTACAATCTTTGGGAGGTGTTCGCGGAGGTGGCGGTACCGCTCGCCCGCGACCTGCCGTTCCTGCATGCGCTCGATGTCAACGGCGCCGTACGATACACCGATTACAGCACCAGCGGCGGCGTGACGACCTGGAAGGCCGGCCTGGTGTGGGAGCCGATCGAGGGCGTGCGCCTGCGCGGCACCGCCTCACGCGACATCCGTGCACCCAATGTGCCTGAGCTGTTCGCCGGGATTGTGCAGAACACCGGATCGGTGATCGAGAACGGGGTCACCGTGCCCATCGTCCAGGCGGCGCGCGGCAATCCGTCGCTGCAACCTGAAGAGGCCGACACCTACACTGCGGGTATCGTCTTCAGCCCCGCCTTCGCACCGGGGTTGACCCTGTCGGTCGATTATTACTCGATCGACATCGCCGGTATCATCTCGTCGCTCACGCCTCAGCTGACGCTCAACCAGTGTCTCGCGGGCGCCACCGCGCTCTGTGCGAACATCACCCGCAACGCAGCGGGGCAGATCACGCGGATTGAGTCGCCGACGCTCAACCTCAACCGGCTGGCGACATCCGGCCTCGACATCGAGCTCAGCTACCGGCCGCGCGGAGAGGTTCTTGGCGGGTCCGCCGATCTGCGGTTCATCGCGAGCTATCTCGAAAAGCAGCGGCAGGACATCAGCAACGGTCCGTCGATCGACCGGGCGGGGGAAGTCGGCCTCAGCGCCAATCCGCGCTGGAGTGCGACCGCCAGCGTGAACTGGAAGAGCGGACCGGTTGCACTGTTCGCGCAGGAGCGGTTCATTGGGGCAGGGACCTATGACGTCACGCGGGTGGAACCGCGGACCATCGAGAATAATCGCGTCAAGTCCGTCTTCTACACCGACCTGACGGCAGCGGTTGAACTCAAGCAAGGCTTTCGCTTCTTCCTCACCGTCAACAACCTGTTCGATCGCGACCCTCCGCTGGCGCCGAACGGCACGCTCTTCACGTTCATCCCCACCAATCCATTGCTCTACGATGTGATTGGCCGCCAGTTCACGGCGGGCGTGAACCTCAAATTCTAGGAGATAGCCGGTATGCATGACTCATCGCTCATTTCCCGCCGCGCCGCGCTCCTTGCTACTGCCTGTGCGCTCGCGAGCACGAGTACGGCCGGCCGCGCGCTGGGCGTGGGCCAGCGCCGCCGGGCGCCGGTGCCGCTTCCGTCTGCCGCGCAGATCCGGCGGGACTATCAGGAAATGGTCAACTTCGGCCCGCGATTGCCCGGCAACGCCAACCACATCGCGTTTGTCGACTGGATGGCCGGCCAGTTCGAGGATGCCGGCCTGACGCTTGGCCCGTGCGAATCGTACAGCTACCGGCGATGGGATCCCAAGCGGGTCGGCCTCGAGATTCTGGACGGCGGTACGCGCCGGCCCGTCGACAAGGTCACCTTCTTCGTCCGTTCGGCGCCCACCGGTCCCGGGGGCGTTACCGGGCCTCTGGTCTATGGCGGCAAGTTGCAGCCGAACGGCCCCGGAGCGCTCCCCGACTTTCCGAGGGGCAGCATTCTTGTCTTTGACGGGGAGCTTCCCCGGATGACGATGGGCAAGCTCACCCATCCGCATTTTGTCCATGTGGGCGATGAGCCGAAGGCGGACGTGCTCGACACGCCCTATCACCGGCTCTGGACGACCACGGCCTATCCGCTCGACGACCTGGCCGCACGCGGTGTCGTCGGCGTCGCGATCATCATGGACGTCTCCTCGGCGATGATCGAGGGCAATTATTCGCCCCATGCCTCGCACTATCGGCCGAAGGTCCCGGCGCTCTTCGTCGGGCAGGACGCGGGTGAGGCGCTGCGCGAGGCAGCCAAGGCGGGCAAGACGGCGCACCTGACGCTCGACGCCGAATGGACGACGGGCGAGGTGCCCCAGCTCACCGCGATCCTGCCCGGCGAAAGCGACGAGGTGATGATCGTCGATACGCACACCGATGGCCAGAATTTCGTCGAGGAGAATGGCTGCATCACCCTGCTGCATCTCGCCCGCCATTTCGCGAGCCTGCCCAAGGGCGAACGGCTGCGCAGAAGCATCGTCTTTGCAGGCTGGCCCGGCCACATGACCGGCGAGATGCCGGAAGCTCCTGGCTGGGCGCGGGCGCATCCCGAACTGATGAAGCGCGCGGCGGCGGCGTTCACGATCGAGCATCTGGGATCGAGCGAGTGGCTGGACATTCCCGGCAAGGGCTATGGGCCGACCGGGCACAACGAATATATGAACTGTCCGACATCGGCCGGGCCGCTCACCGATATCGTCGTGGAGGGCATCAAGAATCACGATCTGTTGCGGCACGGGGTCGAGCCGGGGCCAGGAGTCACGACGGGCGTGGTGTTCCACGAAAGCGGCGTTCCGCACATGGGGCTGATTGGTGGCCCCAGCTATCTGCTGAGCATCGCCCCCAACGGCCATATGGACAAGCTGGATGCGGGCCTCGCCGCGCGCCAGACGGCGATGCTCGCCGACATCATCCGCAAGGCGGACAAGGTGCCGATGGCAGTGCTCAAGGGCGGCGATCCCAGCCTTGGCGCGAAGCCGGTGACGGGGACGGACACCAGCAAGCGCACCGCCTGTCGCCAGCCGCGGCGCACGAGGGCCAACTGATCGCAATGACCGCTGGAGAAGCTGTGAGTACCCCCAGAATTCTGACGACCCAGGCAGAGGACGCCTATTCCTATCCGCTCCTGCTCCGTCACCTGCTCGCCAATGTGGCGCAGCAGACGACGGCGAAGATCGTGAGCGGCCGGCGGCGCCTGACCTATGACGATCTGATCGATCGGGTGACTCGCCTGGCGACGCTGCTTGCCGAACGCGGGGTGCGGGCCGGCGATACCGTTGCGGTGATGGACTGGGACAGCCACCGCTATCTCGAATGCTATTTCGCGATCCCGATGATGGGCGCGGTATTGCAGACCGTGAACGTGCGGCTGTCACCTGCGCAGATCGAATATACCCTGCGCGAATCCGGCGCCGTGTTCGTCCTCTACCATAGCGATTTCGCGCCGCTGCTCGACGCGATCCGGCCGAACCTGCCCGCGGTTCGCGGCGCGGTTTCGATGGAGGAGGGCACGACGGCCGACAGCTACGAGGCGCTGATCGCGGCGACGGCGCCGTCCTTCCGGTTCGAGGATTTCGACGAGAACGCGATCGCCACGACCTTCCATACTACCGGCACCACCGGCAACCCCAAGCAGGTCTTCTTCAGCCACCGGCAGCTCGTCCTCCACACGCTGGCACTGGCGGCGACGCTGGCGAACCAGCCTGACGGCCAGGGGCTGCGGCGCGGCGACGTCTATATGCCGATGACGCCGATGTTCCATGTCCATGCCTGGGGCTTGCCGTTCGTCGCGACGATGCTCGGGCTCAAACAGGTTTACCCCGGGCGCTATGATCCGAACCTTCTGCTGGCGCTCAAGCAACGCGAGGGGGTGAACTTCTCGCATTGTGTGCCGACGATCCTGAGGATGCTGCTCGATGCACGGGACGGCGAGCAATCGCTGGATCCATGGACGGTGATCATCGGCGGCTCCGCCCTCCCGCAGCCGCTGGCGGAAGAGGCTGCCCGTGCCGGCGTGTCGACGCTTGCCGGCTTCGGCATGTCGGAAACCGGGCCGGTCGTCGCGCTGGCCCGCTCGCCCGGTGGCGGCACGGCCGAGCTATGCCGCGCCGGTTTCCCCATCCCGCTGGTCCATGCGCAGGTGGACGCGGCGCGTGGCGGCGAACTGCTGCTTCGCGCGCCATGGCTCACACAGGGCTATGGCGCCCAGGCTGCGTCCGACGAACTTTGGGCTCGAGGTTGGCTACATACGGGCGACGTCGCCGCCATGGACGACGACGGGGCCATCCGGATCGTCGATCGCCTCAAGGACGTGATCAAGACCGGCGGGGAGTGGGTTTCGTCGATCGCGATCGAGGAGCTTCTGATGGCGCTGCCATCGGTGGCGGAGGCTGCGGTCATCGGAGTTCCGGACGGCAAATGGGGCGAGCGGCCAGTCGCCTTCGTCGTCGCGGCGAACGGCTACACGCCGAGTGCCGAGCTTCTGCGGGAAGGCCTGATGTGCCATGTCGATGCCGGGCATCTGAGCCGATATGCCGTTCCCGAGCGAGTGCTCGTTCTGGAGGGCTTGCCCCGGACCAGTGTCGGCAAGATCGACAAGAAGGCGCTTCGTGCTCGCTTAGCCACCGACGCGGCGACGGGGGAAGCGGACGCCTGAGCGCCCTCAATCGGCTTGCGGCAATGCTTCGAGCTGCACCCGATAGTTTTCGATCAGGATGGGGTCGGCGTCATGGCCGTGTCTGGCGATGAAGGCGGTCAGCGCTTCGCGATACTCCGCGATGAACGCCTTGTTGCCCGGGCTGGCGGCGAATTGCGCGGCCGCCTTCTCGACGGGCTTGCGATCCTCGTTGAGCAGGTATTTCCTTCCATAGGGTGAGAGGTCGCGCATGATGACGAAGTTGCGCGGAAACCCGGGAATATATCTGACCGCGAACGTCTCGCCCTTGGGCGGGATGAGGATGGCGTTGGTGATTGGATAGATGCTGGCGGACATGGTGTCGAACTGCGTCACGACATCGGCGCCGTCCGCCGTCTTCATCACCGCATCATAGGCCCAGACATTCTGGTCGTTCAGCGTCGAGCTGGTTTCCTCGGATTGGGTGATGACCGCCGTCCCGTCGATGCCATACGCCTGAAGGAACAGCGCATTGAAGATGTGCGCGGTGAAGATGTTGATCTGGCCATAGATGAAGAAAGGCAGGATCAGCACGTACCAGCGGCCCTTCCCGGTCAATTTTGCGAGCAGATACGCCAGCACCGTGCCGGTCAGGATGATGACGGGCCAGGACAGGAAGGGATGGTGGGTGAGGAAGTATGAGATCGCCGAGAGGATGACCATGGAAGACCCGACCGATGGAGGTGACGTTGGCGCGCGCTACTTCCCGCCGGATTTTCCGAACGCGTCGAGCGCTTCCTGATCGGCCTTCGAAACGAACTCGCACGCGAGCAGCGTCTTGCCCGGCAGCGACGGACTCTCCCGCGCAACGATCGAGACCGTTCCCATGTCGGATTGGGGCTGCTGTTCCGGCGGCAGCGCTCTTGAATAGCCCTTGGTGGAAGTGCCGAACACGGTCGAGCGTTCCTTCGTCAGCTGATAGTGCTCGGCCAGTGCATCGGCGCGCAATCCTTCGATCAGGACGCCGATCGCGGTGCCGGCGAAGACGACCTGCCTGCTCTTGAACCCATCCTGCCCAAGCTCTTCCGGCAGCGTGTAGACAGCGGCTGTCAGCATCGATGTGTCGGGCTTGGCGAGCTTCTCTGCAGCCTCGTAGAGTGTCGTGGCAGAGTCCATCGTGTAGGGTGGCTTGCAGATCGCGGCATCGTAGAACTCGTTCGCCGATGCAGGTGCAGCAAGGAGAAGGCCCATCAGGGTCGAGGCTGGAAAATAGCTGCGAAACATCGGCATCCTTCCTTATGGGCTGCCTGAACGACAGGGGCGGTACATCGATCCCTGATCTCTTCAAAATCCTTGCGAGGTTCAAGCCGCTTCCACTTGCCAGGCGCGTAGTCCCTCGAGCGCCGCGACGTGCATGGAGCGGCCGATTTCGACGACGCGCTCGCGCCATACCGGGTCGGCAGGATCATAGGCTGCCCGCAATTTCCCCCGTAGCCGGGCGCGCAGAGCAGTATCTTGCGGCTCGGCGCCCAGACGCAGCCACCGGTCGATCATCACCGCCTCGAACGCCTCGAGGTTCGACACGGTGCCGATCTCGATCGGCGCTCCGGCGATGTCGATATGCGGTGCCATCCGACGCAGGCCGGGCAGCAACAACCCGGACCAGTCGGGGGTTGCGCCGGAGTCGAAAGCTTCGCCTTCCGATTGCAGGTCCTGATCGGTCCACCAGCGCGCCATCCGCTCCCGCGCCGCGCTGCCTGGCGCATCGAGCGCGACGACCAGCGGCCGCCCGTAATCGCCGAAGCCGGTGTGCCATTCGAGATACGCCATGCGTCTGCAGGCGGAGAGTTCGGTCTCGACGATCCGCTCGAATAGCTGCCGCGATGGGGATGGGCGAGAGCCGCCAAAGCCGACACCGTCGGGATGGTTGTGCTGACCGCCGGTAAAGGCCGTCAGCGCGCGCGCCGGGCCCAGTTCCTGGGTGAGCGACTGGAACAGTGTTGCGACGCGCTGCAACAGGCCATCATCCCACCGATCGGGGCAGACGCTGTCGTGGATCCGCGCATAGTCGGGATTGGCTCGCGGCGGTGCGTCGAAATCGCCGAAGTTGCGGGAGAGATCGACATTGCCGGCATCGACGCGATGGCCGTGCGAGAGCCCCCACGGATTGAGCGCGTGAATCATCAGAATGTTGCGATCACTGCCCAACGCGCCGGGGTCGAGCGCTGCGGCGAAGGCGCGTTGCGCGGCCGATCCGGCATGCCCCTCCGCACCGTGAACGCCGGAGATCGAGAGCAGGGTGTTCGGTGCATTCGCCGGGCCGATCACCGCCCAGTCGATCGTCAGCGCCTCGCCCCGGGCGCCATTGCCCGGAACGGGAGCGGAGTCGAGCCGGCCGCCCAGCGCCGCCATCGCCGAGCGAAACGCGTCACGAGCTTCTTCGTAGCTTTCGGCAAACATGGCTCAGCGATTCGCTGCAGGCCGGTCGGCAGCGAACAGGGGCAGGGTGAACAGGAAGCTCAGGAGGTAGAGGCCCGCGGCGAGGAAGCCGATCATGTGCGCGCCGTAGCTCGCCAGAGTCGCGCCGATCGCGGGGCCGATCGCCGAGCCCAGCGCCAGCAGCGCGGCGCCCATGCTGCTCCACCGACCGCTGCGGTCGAGCCGGGCGAGCGCACCCAGGATGAAGGGCAGGCCGAAGAACCAGGCGGTCTTCACAATCACCGCGCCTGCGACATAGGCCGCCATGACCGGCATCGCGAGCAGCAGCGCCGAGGCGATCAGGCCGGCGAAGGCGAGGGCGTTGGGCCCGCGCTGGCCGAACCGGTGCCCGGCGGTCATCGACAAGATCGCGCCTGCGATCGCGCCGAGCACCGAGATGCCCAGCAGCACGCCCACCTGGCTGCGGTCCAGTCCGAGCGCCAGCCCCATTCGCTCCTGGAACGACCACAGGGTGGTGTGGCCGGCATAGAGGCATAATAGCGCCAGCGCGCCGCAGATGGCGGGGCGATTGAGCGTCCAGCCGCCCGTTGCAGCCTCTGTGGATGCTGCCTGCACCACGGGTGGCGCCGGCGGGATCGCCCGCGTGCAGGCGAGGCCGATCAACGCGACTCCCGCAAGCACTGCGACGATGCCGGTTAGCCCGAAAGTCTGGGCGATCCACCCTGACAGGGTCAGCAGCAGGGCGGCATAGGTCAGGTTGACGAAGGTGGCGATCGCCCACACGCGCTGCGGATCGGCGCGGCCGGCATAAGCGGCGAACACGGTTGATGCGGTGAAGCCCATCGCCAGCCCGAACGCTCCACGGATCGCCAGCAAGGGTACGAAACCGCCCGCTTTGGCGGTCAGCAGGCTGGTGACGATCATGACCGCAAGGCCGATCGCGGCCAGCATCGGGCGCCGCGCCCGGTGCAGCACGAGGTAGAAGAGCAGCAGCCCCAGCGCATAGGCGCCATTCTCCGCGGCGAGCGCGAGGCTCGCCTGCGAGGCGGTGAGGCGAAGCTCGTCAATGAACAGGCCGAGCATCACAGGGCTGAGCGTGGCGCTGGTCATCGCGCCGGTGCCGATGACGATCAGCGCGGCCAGCGTCGACCGTGATTCCTTCTGCGCTTCAGCCTGCATGATTGATCGCCTGTGGGGTGGTGAAGGCCGCGATGCCGGCAAGCCCGCCCTCGACCCCGAAGCCGGATTGCTTGCGTGGCTCGAACGGCGTGCCGAGCGCCAGGCCTGGGCGGGCCGAAGGCGCGACAATCACGTCGACCGACCCGGTGGACAGGCCGGCGGCGATCCGCCCGGCGATCTCCCGGTCCGCGCCCCAGATGGTCGCGCCAAGGCCATAGGCGCTGTCGTCCGCCAGCCGGACCGCCTCGTCCAGATCGCCATATTCCTGCACCGCCAGCAAGGGGCCGAATATCTCCTGCTGTACCAGGGCACCATCCTGTGGTGCGCCGAGGGCCAGTTCCGGTGCGGCGTAGAAGCCGTCTGCTTGGGGTATGGCCGACAGCGATACGACACGCGCCGTTTGCCGTGCGATCTCACGATAGCCCTGCACGGTCTCGTATTGTCTGCCGCTGGCGAGTGGCCCGAGCCGCGTCGCCGGGTCGCGCGGATCGCCGATCGGCCAGTCCGCCGCCGCCGCCCGCAATCCCTCAACCGCCGCGTCGAGCCCGCCCTTGGGCACCAGCAACCGGGTGCGCGCCGCACACCACTGGCCGGTGTTCCAGAACGCGGCGTGAAAGACGCCGGGCCAGATTTCGGGCTGGTCGATCATGTCGGGCAACACCAGCTGCGGCGACTTGCCGCCGCATTCCATGGTCAGCGGCTTGATCGATTGCGATGCCGAGGCCTGGATGATCGCCCGGCCGGTACGGGTCGAGCCGGTGAAGGCGAGCATGTCGACGCCGGGATGCGCCGCGAGTGCCGCGCCGGTCACATGCCCGCTGCCCGGCACCACGTTGAACACGCCCGGGGGCAGGCCCGCTTCGCTCGCCAACTGCGCCAGCAGGACCGCGGATCGCGGTGACAGCTCCGACGGCTTGAGCACCAGCGTATTGCCCGCCGCCAAAATCGGTACGGCGCGGATCAGCACATTGGCGGTGGGGAAATTCCATGGCGTGATCGCCCCGACCACGCCGCGTGCGCGGCGCACCGCGCCGTCGGCGCTGTCCTCTAGCGCGGAGATCAGGCTGGCATAATAGCCGATCAGCAGCGGCCCCTGTGCGATCAGCGCCCGGGCATCGGCGATCGGGCGGCCGACCTCCAGCGTCTCGAGCCAGGCCAGCTGCTCGACCTCTTCGGCGATGCGAGTGGCCCAGGCCGACAGCAGCGCGGCGCGACCGTCTCCGCCGATCCGCCCCCACTCGCCGCGGAATGCCGAGCGCGCGCTGGCCACTGCGGCTTCCACCGCCGGAGCACCGCCGTCGCCGAATTCCCCCCAGATCGCGCCGGTTGCCGGATTGACGCTGGCGATCGGTTCTTCGCCTGACATGCGGGTCTCACCGTGAATCCAGGCATGGCCCAATGCCTCCGGCAAGGGGGCATCCCATGTGGGGAGGGCGAGAGCCGGGGAAGTCATGGATATGTTCCGATCAGGTCTGCGGCCCTGTCGCCAATCATCATGGCGGCGGCCTGGGTGTTTCCGCTGATATGGCGGGGCATGATGGAGGCGTCGGCGACGAAGAGCCCGTCGACGCCGCGAACCTTGAGCGCGGGATCGACCACCGACGCGGCATCCGATCCCATCCGGCAGGTGCCGACCGGATGGTAGATCGGCGCGGCGAGGCTGCGGATCTGGTGATCGGCATCCCTGGCGTCGAGATCGGGCCAGCCGATCCGTTCCACGACATAGTCGCGGAAGGCCGGCGCATCGGCGATGCGGCCGCACAGCTCGACTCCGCGCCGCAGCGTTGCCACGTCCTCGGGTGCATCGAGCAGCCGGGGGAAGATCAGCGGCGCGGCGGCGGGATCGCCGCTCGCCAGGTCGATCCGGCCCCTGCTCTGCGGATGATTGACGCTCGCGACCACGCTGATCATCGGAAACGGCGCCAGTTCCCCGCCGACCCGGCCGAACGGGGTCAGGTGAATCTGGATATCGGGCGATTGCAGGCCGGGCAGGGTCCGCGCAAACCCGACGGCCTGGGCGGTGGGGTTGGCGGCCGGGCCTTTGCCCGCCAGCCATTGCAGCATTGCGCGCGCCATCCCGGCGAGATTGACCTGCTGGTTGAGCGTCGGGACATTGACCTTGAGCCCCATCCAGATGCCGGCATGCTCCATCAGGTTGCGGCCGACTTCGGGTGTGTCGGCCACCAGCGGGATGCCGAGTTCGCGCAGCCGCGCGGCCGGGCCGATGCCCGACAGCATCAGCAATTGCGGCGTATGGATCGCCCCACCTGACAGGATCACGCCCCTGCGCGCGGTGACGGTGCGGACCGCGCCATCCTGCTCGAACTCGACACCGGTTGCCCGGCCGTCCGCGAAGATCACCCGCCGCGCCCGCGCGCCTTGCAGCATGCGGGCCGCGCCGCTGGCGATCGCGGGCTTGAGGAAGGCGGTGAAGCTGTCGTGCCGGCGGCCCTTGCGCGCTGAAGATTGCACATAGCCGATGCCGTCCTGCCGCTCGCCATTGATGTCGGGATTGAACGGCAGCCCGGCTTCTTCCGCAGCCGCGATGAAGCGGGGCGTCAGGTCATGGACATAGGGGAGGGGCGAAACGCGCAGCGGCCCGGTGGCGCCGCGAAGTTGGGACTCGCCGTCGGTGCTGGTCTCGATCCGCCGGAAATAGGGCAGCACGTCGTGATAGCCCCAGCCTGTCGCGCCAAGATCGCGCCATGCGTCGAAATCCTCCGGCGCGCCGCGTACGAAGATCATCCCGTTGATCCGCGTGCTGCCGCCGGGGCCAAGTCCGCGCGGCCAATCCTCGGTCCGGTCGAGCCGGGTGGGATCGGGCTGGGACACCAGCTTCCAGTCGTAGAA
>Ga0247823_10000137_pt1 | contig 58812 bp, 48 predicted proteins | sample 13C_PalmiticAcid_2_FD_192426 | JGI IMG/M metagenome (GOLD analysis project Ga0247823, IMG submission 192426) | Soil microbial communities from agricultural site in Penn Yan, New York, United States - 13C_PalmiticAcid_Day30 | ecosystem: Environmental > Terrestrial > Soil > Agricultural land... | reverse complement strand
GGCAGCGTCGGCGTCCGCCGGCGCTGCCCAGACCGCCCATTTGCCGTCGGGCGAGGTCACTCGCCCGCCGGCAAACGCCGAGATCCCGTCCGAAGCCGGGACCGCGGCGATCGCCAGCGCGAGCAACAGCTTCACCACCCGCCCGGCTGCCCCTCGTTCTGCTGATCGAGCCATTTCTTGAGCGGCGCGAAATATTCGGCCATTGCCTTGCCCGAGATTTCACGGCTGCCGGTGAACGCCTCGAGCGCGTCGGGCCACGGCTTCGACGCCCCCATCTCGAGCATCTTGTTCAGCCGCGCACCGACTTCCTTGTTGCCATAAAAGGAGCAGCGGTGGAGCGGCCCCTTCCAGCCGGCCTGATCGCACGCTGCCTTGAAGAACTGGAACTGGAGCAACCGCGCGAGGAAGTAGCGGGTGTACGGCACGCTTCCGGCGACGTGATATTTGCCGCCCGCGTCGAACCGCGTCTCGTCGCGCGCGACGGGCGGCTTGAGGCCCTGATATTGCAGCCGGAGCTTGTCCCATCCCGCCTGATAGGCGTCGGGCTTGATCTCGCCCGAGAATATCTGCCAGCGATATTTGTCGACCAGCAGGCCGAACGGCAGGAACGCGACCTTGTCCATCGCCTGGCGCAGCAGCAGCCCGGTATCCTTTTCGGCACCAGGGACCGCGTTCTTGTCGAGCAGGCCGATCTGGACGAGATATTCGGGCGTGATCGAAAGCGCGACGAAATCGCCGATCGCCTCGTGGAAGCCGTCATTGGCACCGTTACGATAGAGCTGGGGCAGCGCCTTGTAGGCGCGCTGATAATAATTGTGGCCGAGCTCGTGGTGGATCGTGACGAAATCGTCCGAATTCACCTTGATGCACATCTTGATGCGCAGATCGTCCTTCTCGTCGAGGTCCCACGCCGAGGCATGGCAGAGCACCTCGCGATCAGCGGGCTTGAGGAACAGCGAACGCTGCCAGAAGCTCTCGGGCAGCGGCGTGAAGCCGAGCGAGGAATAGAAGCCCTCGCCGGTCTGGACCATCTTCTTCCAGTCATAGCTCTTGGCCTTGAGCAGTTCGCCGACGTCGTAGCCGACATCGCCGGCGCCCGCGGGGGCGACGACGTCGTAGATGTTGCCCCATTCCTGCGCCCACATATTGCCGAGCAGGTCGGCACGGATCGGGCCGGTCTTCGACTGGACCGCATCGCCATATTTCTCGTTGAGCTTGCGGCGGACATAGGTGTGGAGCGCGACGTAGAGCGGCTTCACGTCGGCCCAGAGCTTGTCGGTGAGCTTGGCGAATTCCTCTGGCGGCATGTCATAGGCCGAACGCCACATCGTGCCGGTATCGGGAAAACCGAGCCCGGTGGCGCCCTGATTGGCGATGCCGGTCATTTTGGCGTAGTCGCCGCGCATCGGCGCGCCGACATTGTCGTTCCAGCTGACCCACATCTCCTTGAGCGCTGCCGGATCGCGGCTCTCGCCCATCGCCGCCTCGATGTCGCTGCCGTTGATCGGCTTGCCGTTCAGCGTGCCCTTGCCCTTGGCGTACATCGAGCCGAGCCTGGTCGAGATGTCCGAAAGCTGTTGCGCGACGCCGGGCGTGTTCGGTGCGGGAAGCGTGATCGCGCTGCGCAACATGGTGAGCTGGCGCTTCTGCTCGGCGGTCAGGCCCGGTGCATTCTGATACTTCGCCGCTTCGAGCGCATAGCGCACTGCCATCTCGGTGCCGCGCGCGCCATATTCGGCGGCGAGCGCGTCGGTGTCGTCAGTGATATAGGTCGCGTTGATCCACGCGACGCGCGACGCGACGAGGTTGAACTCGGTATATTCTTTCTGAACGCGATCGATGAACGCCTGCGCCTCGGCGGCGCTGGGTGCGGCCTGCGCGGCCGGCGCGGTAGTCTGCGAGACGGCGGGTGTGGCGAGCAACGCGGCAAGCGCGAGCATCGAAATGCCGGTACGGATCATGTCTGAGGCCCCTGCGGATCTGTGAATGGCGCGACAGTTGCGCGCGGGTCGGCGCGGGTCAAGCACAGACGGGTGCTCCTGCGAAGGCAGGAGCCCAGAACCACGGACAGATCGCTTGCAGCTCTGGGCTCCTGCTTTTGCAGGAGCCCATCAGTCCGCCAGACAGTCCACAATCGCGTCGCCCAGCTCGGGCCGGGTCACCGCGCTCATGTGATTGCCCGGAATCTCGACGAAACGCCCCTGCGGCAGCAAGTCCGCGACTTCGTGCGCCGAGCCATTGTCGAAATCCTCGGCACCGGTGACGACCAGGGTCGGAAGATCGATCGCGGCGATCTCGGCCTCGGGCGTGTCGACGAAGGTCTGCAGTATCAGCAGCAGCGCCTCGGGATCGCCCCTGGTGGTCTTGAGGAACGCCTCGGTCATCCATTCGGAGCTGCCACGCTCGAAGCTGCCGAGATTGGTGAGGACGCGCTTGAAATAGGTGCCCCGCCCGCTGGTGTCGGTCAGCCCCGCCAGCCCCATCCCGCACAGCACCGCACGGCGTGGCTTCGCGCCATGGACGAGCATCCGCAGCGCCGTGCGCCCGCCGAGCGAATAGCCGCCGAGATCGTAATCGGTCAGTCCGAGATGCTCGATCAGCGCGAAGCCGTCGCGCATCAGCACGTCGGGGGGATAGGCGACGGGATCGTGCGGCCGATCGCTCAGTCCGTGTCCGCGCAGATCGGGCAGGATCACCCGAAAACCGCGCGCGGCGAGCTTCGCGGCGTGCCCGTACTTGATCCAGTTGATTTCGGCCGTGGAGAAATAGCCGTGGATCAGCACCACGGGCCTGCCCTGCCCCATCTCCCGCCACGCCAGCTCGACGCCGTCGAAGCTCGGGAAGCGATGCGTCTCAGTCGGGAAGTCTGCCAATTTTTCTCATCCAACGTTCAACCAGCCCCTGGTTCTGGTCGGTCCGTGACGCCGGCAAGTGGCTGGTGTCAAGCCAGTCGCGGTGCCAGCTCTCGCAGCCCGAATGTTCGGTCGGCTTGAAGCGATATGGCTGGTCGAAGCTGCCGACGGTCAGATCCAACCGGTCGTGTTCATATGCTTCATAAGTGAGCGGCGTGCCGCAATTCGCGCAGAAGCCGCGCTGCGCGATCGGCGAAGACTCATAGCGATCGGGATCGGTGCCCCAGCGCACATCGGCCTTGAACAGGTTCACGAACGCGATCGAGACGCCGCCGGTCGCCCGCTGGCACATCCGGCAATGGCACAGATAGGCCTCGTCGTCGTGCACCGTCGCCCGATAGCGGATCCGCCTGCACTGACACCCGCCGGTCATTTCCTCAGTCATGATTGCTCTCCTTGCAATTGCTGCGGCGCACAACGCAATTCCGTCCTCGATTGCAATCTATAAGCCTACTTACTATATGTGTGCTATGGCCGAGAATGTAGGATTTCTGATGGGCGATGTCTCGCGCCTCATGCGCCGCCGCTTCGACGAGCGCGCGCGCAAGAGCGGCGCGACGGGCCCGCAATGGCGAACGCTCAAGATGCTCGAACGGCATGAAGGACTGAACCAGGGACAGCTCGCCGAGTTGCTCGAGGTCGAGCCGATTACCTGCTGCCGCATGATCGACCGGCTGGAGGAAGCCGAGCTGGTCGAGCGCCGTCGCGATCCCGCTGACCGGCGCGCCTGGCGCATCTATCTGACTGACAAGGCGCGTCCGGTACTCGCCGAGCTCCATGATGTCGCCGGCGAGATGATCGAAGCCGCGCTTCACGGGTTGAGCACGGCAGAGCGCGACGCGCTGACCGCTGCGCTCAACACGATCCGATCCAACATAACCCAGACTCAAGAGACCAAAGAGGCGGCCAATGGCTGACGCAGATCCCAAGATCGAAAAAGCACCCGAGACGATGGCCGTCGCTCCCCCCGCCGCCGAGACGGCCGAGCCGCGCGCGAAGCGCAGCTGGCTGCGCCCGCTGCTGCTGTTCGGCGTGCCGCTGATCCTCGTCGGCGTGGTCGGTTTTTTCTGGCTGACTTCGGGCCGCTTCGCCTCGACCGACAATGCCTATGTCCAGCAGGACAAGGTTTCGGTCTCGGCCGAAGTCGCCGGGCGCATCGTCAAGGTCGCGGTTCGCGAGAATCAGCGCGTCAAGAAAGGCGACCTGCTCTTCGAGATCGACCCCGCGCCTTATCGAATCGCCGTCGCGCAGGCCGATGCGGCGATCGCCAATGCCCAGGTCGAACTCCAGACGCTCAAGACCAGCTATGCGGGCACCGGCGCCGACATCGAGGCCGCGCGCGATCGCATCGCGCAGGCGCAGGAAGATTATGCCCGTCAGGCGGAACTGATGAAGCGCGGCTTCACCACCCGCGTCAATTTCCAGGCGGCCGAGCATTCGGTCGAGCAAGCCCGCGCTGCGCTTCAGAGCGCCCAGGCCGATGCCGCCGAGGCCCGCTCGAAGCTCGCCACCGGTGCCGCCGTCCCCGGCGAAAACCCGCAGATCGCGTCTGCCCGCGTCCAGCGCGAGCAGGCATTGCTCAACCTCAGCCGCACCAAAATCTATGCGCCCGCCGACGGCATCGTCAGCCAGGCCGATCGCCTGCAGGTCGGCCAGCAGATGATGACCGGCCTGCCCGCGGTGACCATCGTCACCAGTGATCTTTCGTGGGTGGAGGCGAACTTCAAGGAAACCGATCTCAACAAGATGCGCGTCGGCCAGTGCGCCGAAATCAGCTTCGATGCCTATCCGGGGCTCAAGCTCAAGGGCCATGTCTGGTCGATCGGCGCGGGTACGGGGTCCGAATTCTCGGTGCTCCCGGCGCAGAACGCCAACGGCAATTGGGTCAAGGTCACCCAGCGCGTGCCGGTGCGTCTCGCGATCGACGAAAAGAGCCCGCGCGCGCTGATCGCCGGCCTGTCGTCGGACGTCGAGGTCGATCTCCAGAACCAGTGCAAATGATCAATCGTCCTCCCGGCGGAAGCCGGGACGACGTGTAGAAGAGACGACACCCATGGCCACCGCCTCGAGCGCCAGACCTGCCGCCCCGGCTGCGCCGCAGCCGGGCGTCGCCGCGCTTCCCGTCGCCAATCGCGGGCTGCTCACCTTCGGGGTGATGCTGGCGACGATCATGCAGATCCTCGACACGACGATCGCCAATGTCGCGCTGCCGCACATGCAGACTTCGCTCGGCGCGACCGCCGACACCGTCACTTGGGTGCTGACCAGCTACATCGTCGCCTCGGCGATCGCGATCCCGATCACCGGCTGGCTCTCCGACCGGATCGGCTCGCGCAACCTCTTCCTGATTTCGACCATCGGCTTCATCATCGCCTCGGCACTATGCGGCATGGCCCAGAATCTCGAGCAGATGGTGCTGTTCCGCCTGCTTCAGGGCGTCTCGGCGGCGTTCATGAACCCGCTCAGCCAAACCGTGATGCTCGACATCAACCCGCCCGAACGGCAGGCCAAGGCCATGTCGATCTGGGGCATGGGGATCATGGTCGGCCCGATCATGGGCCCGGTGATCGGCGGCTGGCTGACCGACAATTTCAACTGGCGCTGGGTATTCTACGTCAATCTGCCGCTCGGGGTGATCTGCATCGCGATCCTCTGGTGGCTGCTGCCGTCGCGGCCGGTGCGCAAACGCCGGTTCGACCTTTTCGGCTTCTCGATGCTGTCGCTCGGCATCGCCGGGCTCCAGCTGATGCTCGACCGCGGCCAGACCGAGGACTGGTTCCAGTCGACCGAAGTGTGGATCGAGATGCTCATCGCGATCATCGCCTTCTGGATGTTCACGGTGCACATGTTCACCGCGAAGAATCCGATGTTCGAGCGCGACTTGTGGAAGAACCGCAACCTCGTCACCGCGGTGCTGTTCATGCTGGTGATCGGCGTGGTGATGATGGCGACGATGGCGCTGCTGCCGCCGATGCTTCAGACCCTCTACGGCCATTCGGTGTTCGACACCGGCGTGTTGCTGATGCCCCGCGGCGTCGGCGTGGTGCTGACGATGGCGATCTCGGCGCAGCTGGTGCAACGCGGGCTCGACCCGCGCTGGCTGGTCGGCACCGGCTTTCTGATCGCCGCAGCCTCGCTGTGGGAAATGACGCATTGGTCGCTCGAGATGGATTCGACCCCCGTCGTCATCTCGGGCTTCATCCAGGGGCTGGGGCTCGGGATGATCTTCATGCCGCTCCAGGGCATGGCCTTCGCCACTTTGCCCCCGCAATATCGCACCGAGGGCTCGAGCCTGATGAACCTCACGCGCAACATCGGCGCGTCGGTGGGCATCTCGCTGGTCACCACGGTGCTCGCGCGCAGCATCCAGACCAGCCATGCCGCGCTCGCGCCGCACGTATCGGCCCAGACGCTCGACGGGCTCGACCCCGGCTTCCTCCAGGCGCTGGGCGGGGTCGGCGAGACCGCCTATGCGATGGCCAATGCCGAGATCAATCGTCAGGCGATGATGATCGGCTATCTCAATGATTTCTGGGGAATGGCGATCGTCACGGCATTGTCGGTGCCGCTGGTCCTCTTCCTGCGCCGTCCCAGGGGCCGTCCGATCGAAAAGCCCGATCCCTCGGCCGCGGGGCACTGAACCCACGCCTGGATCCGCCCGACGCGCTGCGCAATCCTCTATAAAGAAAGCAAACCCTGCGCCGCTTCCGGCGCGTGCTTTCCCTCGAGGATTTGAATGCTCGCCAGGTTCAACGCCCTTCCGCTCGCCACCAAGACCACGGCGCTCACGATCGCTGCCTTGCTGGTGCTGGCGCTCACCGTCTTCGTGATCGCCGATCGCTCGATCATGGCCGACGCCGAGCGGCAGGCGGCCGAACGCCAGGAAACCAATATGCGCGTCGCATGGGATGTGCTGCGCCGCGACGGGGCCGAATTCCGCGCCGATGGCGAGGCGCTCTACGTCGGCGACAAGAAGCTCAACGACTGGACCCAGCCGGTCGATCTGGTGAAGACCCTGGTCGGCGGCACCGCCACCATCTTCCGCGACGACAAGCGCATCACCACCAACGTCACCAAGCCCGACGGCACGCGCGCGGTCGGCACCAATCTCGCCGCCGGCGCGGCGCGCGACGCAGTGCTGCGCGACGGCAAACCCTTCCGCGGCGACGCCGACATTCTCGGCCGCGCCTTCTTCACTGCCTATGACCCGATCAAGGACAAGGACGGCAAGGTCGTCGGCGTGCTCTATGTCGGCATTCCCAAGGACGAGGCGCTGGCGGCGGTTTCGTCGCTACGCTGGTCGATGGCGATCGGCATTCTGCTCGCGACTTTGGTCATCGCCGCCGCGATCTTCGCGATGAGCCGTGCGATGTTCCGTCCCCTGGGCAGCATGAACGCCGCGATGCAGGACCTGGCCAAGGGTGCGACAAAAACCGAAATCCCCGGCCGCGAACGCCGCGACGAGATCGGCCGCATGGCCGAGGCGCTGGTCAGCTTCCGAGACGCGGCGGTCGCCCGCCAGCAGATCGAGGCGAGCAGCCGCGCTGCCGATGCCGAACGCCAGACTGCGATGACGGTGCTCAACGAGTCGCTTCGCCGCGTCTCGCAAGGCGACCTCGGCGCGACGCTCGATGCACGCTTTCCGGCGGGCTATGCCGAGCTGCGCACCAACTTCAACGAAGCTTTGGCCAATCTGTCGCAGCTGGTCGGCACCGTGCTGGAGAGCACCGACGCGATCCGCAGCGGCTCGACCGAGATCGCTACTGCTTCCGAAGACCTTGCGCGCCGCACCGAGAGCTCGGCCGCGAGCCTCGAACAGACCTCCGCCGCGGTCACCCAGATGAACGGCCGCATCGGCGAGACCGCTTCCGCCGCGACCCGCACCGTCGAGCGCGCCGACGGCGCCATCACCATCGTGTCCGGCGGCCGCGCGGTCGCCGACGAGGCGGTGCAGGCGATGAGCCGCGTCGCCGAGGGCGCCAAGGGCATCGACTCGGTCATCGAAGGTCTCGACAAGATCGCCTTTCAGACGCGCGTTCTCGCGATGAACGCAGCGGTGGAAGCCGGTCGCGCAGGCGAAGCGGGCCGCGGTTTCGCGGTCGTCGCCGATCTCGTCTCGGCGCTGGCGATGCGTTCGGAGGAAGAAGCCGCCCGCGCCCGCGATCAGCTCACCGCCACCCAGCTCGACATCGGTTCCGCAGTCGATGCGGTGAGCAAGGTCGACACGGCCTTGTCCGAAATCGTCGGCACCGTCGGCGAGGTTCACGGCCTGCTCGCCACCATCGCCAGCGACAATCCGGCGCAGTCGACGGCGATCGGCGAGATCAGCACCGCAATCGGCGCGATGGACCGTTCGACCCAGCAAAACGCCGCGATGGTCGAGGAGACCTCGGCCGCTGCGCGCAATCTCTCGGATCAGGTCGATCGCCTCGCCGAGCACGCCCGCGCCTTCCGGGTGCAGGACACGCGGCCCAGCCGACGCGATGTCTTCGAAGTGGCCGGCCCGACGACGGCGCAGTAACGTCAGCGTACGCGCAGGATCGCCGCGAACTCCGCCATCGGTGGTGTCTCGGCGAATTGCGGAACACCTTCGGCGATGACGATCCAGGGCTGCTTGCGCCTGGTCCAGATATGCAGCCGAGGGATCAGCGTGTCGCTGGCGTCGAATGTGCCCGCGCGCACGATCGTCAATCCGGGTCGGGCGCTGTTGGTGTTCCACAGCCGCGTATGGCAGGTCCCGCACACCATATGCGCCGCGTCGGCGCCCGAGAGAGCGGCCAGGCGATAGGCCTCGATCGGCCCGCTCGCATGGAGCGTGCTCTCGTCGACTATCGCCTGCATCGCGAAGGCACTGCCCGATCCGGTCTGGCAGATCAGGCAGTGGCAGCAATAGATCGGCGGAACATCCGCAACATCGAGCGTGTAGCGGACGGCGCCGCAACGGCAGCCGCCCGCGATCACGCTCAGGCAGCCTTCTTCAAATGCCGCCGGCCGAGCAGTTCGGCGATCTGCACCGCGTTCAGCGCCGCCCCCTTGCGGAGATTGTCGCTCACGCACCACAGGCTCAATCCGTTGTCGACGGTCGAATCCTCGCGGACCCGGCTGACATAGGTCGCATATTCCCCGACGCATTCGATCGGCGTGACGTATCCACCGTCCTCGTGCTTGTCGACGAGCATGATCCCCGGCGCCTCGCGCAGGATGCTCTTGGCCTTGGCCGCCGAGATCTCGTCCTCGAACTCGATGTTGATCGCTTCCGAATGGCCGACGAACACCGGAACGCGCACGCAGGTTGCGGTCACCTTGATCCGCGGATCGAGGATCTTCTTGGTCTCGACCACCATCTTCCACTCTTCCTTGGTCGATCCGTCGTCGAGGAAGCTGTCGATGTGCGGGATCACGTTGAACGCGATCTGCTTGGTGAACTTCTTCGGCTCGGCCTGGTCGCCGACGAAGATGTTGCGGCTCTGCTCGAACAATTCGTCCATCCCCGCTTTGCCCGCGCCCGAGACCGACTGATAGGTCGCGACGACGACGCGCTTGATTCTCGCAACGTCGTGCAGCGGCTTGAGCGCGACCACCATCTGCGCTGTCGAGCAGTTCGGGTTGGCGATGATATTGCGCTTCTTGTAGCCGTCGATCGCCTCGGGGTTCACTTCCGGGACGATCAGCGGCACGTCCGGGTCCATCCGATAGAGCGACGCATTGTCGATCACCGTGCAGCCGGCTGCAGCGAAGCGCGGCGCGTGGAGCTTCGAGCCCTCGGAGCCGATCGCGAACAGTGCCATGTCCCAGCCCGCCGGATCGAAATGCTCGATGTTCTGGACTTTGTATTTCTTGCCAGTCTCGCCGAAATCGATCTCGTCGCCCTGGCTGCGCGCCGAGGCGAGCACCGCCAGCTCGTCGATCGGAAATTCCCGCTCGGCGAGGATGTTCAGCATTTCACGCCCGACATTGCCGGTGGCGCCTGCGACCACGACACGGTAGCCCATTTTCGTCCTTCCATCAGGATCGTCGCACGAGGGGCGACGAGCGGTTCATTGGTGGTAGATGATGCGGAACGCCAGTGCATTCCAGTTGCTTCGACGCAAAGCTCCGCTTCGCGCGCGCCCGAGGGTCAGGCGCGTTTGCTAATTCGCGTGGTAGTTCGCGGTTTTCGAAGCATGACGCGCCCCTAACAGACACAAAGCTGCGTGGCGAGGCCGATCTGCGAAAAAATCTGTCGGGTGGAACGGGCAGGTTCCGCGGCGGCTTATTTGCCGTCCTTGCGGTTGCCCCGCCAATAAAGCAGGCCCGCGACGATCGCCGCGGAGCCGATGCCCACCGCGGCGCCGATGCCAAGTTGGCGCGCGTTCGGACCGCCACTACGGCGCTGCCTGGCGGCCGCCATTTCGCGTACCACGGCCACTGTCTCATTTTCAGGCGCGTGGTCGTGCGGCGGCTCCTCGATCGGATAGGGAGACTGGTTCTCGGCGGGTACGGGCGGCTTCTTGCTCATGGTCTTCCTTACTGATGCGCCATGCTTCAACGAGCTGCTAATGCGGCGGTTGCGTGGTTGGTTGCAAGCCGTCACAAGCCGGGCATGAACCCGCTTTATGCGCAGATGGGCACGACGATCTTCGAGGCCATGTCGGCGCGCGCGCGCGAAACCGGGGCGATCAATCTAGGCCAGGGGTTCGCCGACGGGCGCGGGCCCGAGGCGGTTCTCGAGGCCGCCGCACGTGCGATGCTCGAAAAATCGAACCAATATCCCCCGATGGCCGGGCTGCCTGAGCTGCGCCAGGCAGTCGCCGATCATTATGCCCGCCATCAGGGCCTCGACTTCGCCCCCGAAGAAGTGATCGTCACCTCGGGCGCTACCGAGGCGCTCGCGGCGGCGTTGTTCGCGCTGATCAAGCCTGGCGACGAGGTCCTGCTCTTCCAGCCGCTTTACGACGCCTATGTGCCGCTGGTCCGCCAGGCCGGCGGGGTGCCGCGCTTCGTCCGGCTCGAACCCCCGCACTGGCGGATCGACGCCGCGGCGCTCGAGGCGGCGATCACCCCGCGCACGCGCCTGTTGCTGCTCAACAACCCGCTCAACCCCGCCGCCACGATGTGCGGCATCGAAGAACTGGCGACGCTGGCGGCGTTCTGCGTCGCGCACGATCTGACCGCGGTGTGCGACGAGGTCTGGGAGCATGTCACCTTCGACGGTGCGCGCCACCTTCCGCTGATGGCCTTTCCCGGCATGCGCGAGCGCACCGTCAAGATCGGCAGCGCGGGCAAGATCTTCGCGCTGACCGGGTTCAAGGTCGGCTGGATGTGCGCCGCCCCGCCGCTTGCGCGCGTGCTCGCGCGGGCGCACCAGTTCCTCACCTTCACCACCCCGCCCAATCTGCAATGGGCGGTGGCCGAGGGCCTGGCGACGCAGGACTCGTGGGTGCAAGAGGCGCGCCGTCGGTTCCAGCATGGCCGCGACCGGCTCGCTGCCGGCCTCGCTTCCGCCGGGCTCGCGGTGCTGCCGAGCGCCGCGACCTATTTCCTTTCGGTCGATCTGGTCGCATCGGGAATCGCGCTCGAGGATGTCCCTTTCTGTGATCGGCTGATCGACGCAGGCGTGGTCGCGATCCCGGTTTCGGCTTTCTATGCCGAGGCGCCAGTGACTCATGTCGTCCGCTTCTGCTTCGTCAAGGAAGACGCGACGCTCGACGCAGCGATCGCACGCATCGCCGCAGCCCGCGACACGCTTGGTCGGTAGCCAGCACCGGTTCGTCGTCGTTCGAGCAACCCTTGTTAGTCGAGGCCGTTCGCCAGCGGGGCAACCAGGAGTTGCAAACATGCGAATATATAGAACCGTTCTGCAGGGCGCCGGCATCGCGGCGCTGCTGATCGCGACGCCGTCGCTCGCGCAGAGCAAGATCGACCGCGCGCGCACCGCCGTCGCCGAAGCCACCGCCAAGGTTGAGGCGGCCGAGAAGGCCGGCGCGTCGACCTATGCCTCCGAATCCATGGCGCGTGCCCAGGAATCGCTGCGCATGGCACGGGATCAGCTGGCACGCGATCATCGCGATTCGACGATCAACGAGGCGCGTCGCGCTTCGGGACTCGCCGATCAGGCACTCGACGAAGCCGAACGCAACAAGACGGCACAGGCATCGAACGAACGCGAGCAGCGTATTGCGGCCGAGGCTGCGGCGAGCGCCGCGGCGCAGGACGCCGCCGCAGAGCGCGAGCAGCGCGCCGCCGCCGAGACCGCGGCGGCACAGGCCCAGACCCAGGCGGCCACGGCCACCCAACAGGCGCAGGTTGCGCAACAGGCAGCCACATTGGCAGCCGCCGAGGCCGCCGCCGCCAAGGAATCGAGCACGACAATCACCACGACGACTAGCGCGCCTGCCGCGCGTTCTTACTCGCGGAAAAAGACCGTCGTGAAGCGCACGCGCAAGCCGGCGACCAGAGCGGCGCCGCCCGCCACGACGACGACGACAACGGTCGAGACCAAAGACAATTAGACCCGGTCGAGCACCCCGCGCTCGGTGATGTATCCCGTCACCAGCCGCGCGGGCGTGACGTCGAAGGCGGGGTTGGCGGCAGGCGAATCGGTGACCTTGACGGTCGCGGTCCCGCCTGCGGCCGGCCCGGTCAGCCGCGTCAGTTCCTCGGCCGCGCGTTCCTCGATCGGGACATGGGCGCCAGTCGGGGTCGCCGGATCGAAAGTCGTGCCCGGCAATGCGACATAGAAAGGCACGCCATTATCGGCAGCCGCGAGCGCCTTCAGATAGGTGCCGATCTTGTTGCAGACATCGCCATTGGCAGTCACCCGGTCGGTGCCGACGATCACTGCGTCGACCTTGCCCTGCATCATCAGCAGCCCGCCGGCATTGTCGGCGATCACGGTGTGCGGCACGCCGTGATTGGCGAGCTCGAAAGCAGTGAGCAACGCGCCCTGATTGCGCGGCCGCGTCTCGTCGACCCATACATGCACCGGAATGCCGGCATCGTGCGCGAGATAGATCGGCGCAGTCGCGGTGCCATAGTCGACCGTCGCCAGCCAGCCGGCATTGCAATGGGTGAGGATGTTGAGCGGCCGATCGGGAAGGGCTGCGTGCAGGCCTTCTAACAGCGCCAGCCCATGCTCGCCGATAGCGCGGCACGAAGCCGCATCCTCGTCGCAGATCGCGTCGGCGCGCGCGAACGCAACCTCGGCGCGGCGCGCTTCCGGCAGCGTCGCCGCCGCGGCCCGCACTTCGTCGAGCGCCCAGCGCAGATTCACTGCGGTCGGCCGGGTCGCGAGCAGCCTTTCATACGCGCCGGCAAGGCTCGCATCGCCCGGATCGGCCGCCAGCGCCATCGCCAATCCATAAGCGGCGGTCGCGCCGATCATCGGCGCGCCCCGCGTCCACATCTCGCGGATCGCCACCGCCGCGGCGTCGGCGCTCCGGAGCTCGACCCAGCGCACTTCCCATGGCAGCAGCCGCTGGTCGAGGATGCACACCCCCTTGCCGTCGGCAGTGCGCGCGATCGAGCGCCGATGCTGGCCCTGCAGGATCATGGCAGCACCTCGCCAAGGTTCCGCACGTCGCCGCTCCCTTCCCGCGCGATCAGCAAAGCCTGCATTCCGGCCGTGCGCGCTGCGTCGACCTCGGCCAGCACATCGGAGACGAACAGCATCGCCGCCGGCCGCAGTCCCAGCGTTGTGGCGATCGTCGTGTAGGATCCGGCCTCGCGCTTGGGCCCGCTGGTCGTGTCGAAATAACCCGATAGCAAAGGCGTCAAGTCACCTGCGATCGAGTTGCGGAACAGCAGCTTTTGCGCAGCCACGGACCCGGAAGAGTAAAGATGCACCGGGATTCCTGCTCCCCGCCAGCGCCGCAGCGCGTCCGAAGTGTCGGGATAGACATGGCCCTTGAGCGTTCCGTCGGCATAGCCCTGCGCCCAGATCATCCCCTGCAGCGTCTTGAGCGGCGTCGCCTTGCGATCCTCGTCGATCCATTCGAACAACGTCGCCACCGGATCGTCGCCGGGCACTTCGGCGAGGATCGGCGCCACGGCTTCGGCATGAGCCGCGACGAAATCCCGTAGATGCGCCCGTGCGTACGGGAATAGCACCTCCGCGACGAAGGCGATGCTGCTCGTCGTCCCCTCGATGTCGAGCAGAATGGCCTGGGGCTCGCCCACCAGCACGCTCACACCGGCTCGTGCCGTGGAAAGCGATCGGCGATCGCGTCGCCGGTGAAGTTCGCCACCCAGCCCGCAGGGTCGACGAACAGCCGGATCGCAGTGAAGCGCGGGCTGGGCCCCATATCGAACCAGTGCCGCATTCCCGCCGGCACCGAGATCAGGTCGCCCGTCTGACACAGCACCGCGTGGACGCCGCCGTCGCTGCGCAGGGTGAACAGCCCTTCGCCTTCGACGAAGAAGCGCACTTCGTCCTCCGAATGACGATGCTCGGAAAGGAACTTGCTTCGCAACGCCGCGCGCTCGGGATGATCCGGCGTCATCCGGATCACATCGACCGAACGATAGCCATTCTCGGCCTTGAGCCGCTCGACTTCGGGCGCGAACGCGGCGAGCACCGCCTGCTGATCGGCGTCGGCGGGAAGCGCCCGCGACGGCCATTGTTCGAAACGCACGTCGATCGCGGCGAGCGCCTCCGCGATGCGCGCCGCATCCTCGGTAGCAAGCACAGGATCCCCGTCGAGCGTGTAGGTGGTGAGCTGCGTCATCGCAGGGCCCTTCTGAAATTCTGTTCGGCGAGTTCGGCCGCGATCAGCCATTCGGTCGCCTCGAACACGCGTTCGGCCTCGTCGAGATCCTTGCCCCATGCATAGAGCCCGTGGCTGCGGATCAGATAGACCGGCGCCGCGCCCGGCACGGTCAGCGCAGGCCGCACCGCCGCCTCGATTTCGGCCATGTCCTGGCTGTTGTCGACCATCGGCAGTCGTATCTCGCCTTTGTGCGAGGCGATACCGGGGAACGCCTTGAGCATCTCGTGCCCGCGGAACACCCATTCGCCGGCTTCGCTCGCCGCGCGGCTCAGTCCTACCGCTTGCGGCGAATGGCCATGAAGAACCGCCGCGGTGCCCGGGAACATCCGGTAGAGCGCAAGATGCAGCGCAGTCTCGGCCGAGGGTTTGCCCGCCGTCAGCCCCTGCCCCGCCGCATCGACGCGCATGATGCCGTCGGGGTTCAATCGCCCCTTGTGCGCGCCCGAAACGGTGATCGCGAAGCTGCCGTCGTCGAGCCGCGCCGAGTAATTGCCCGATGTCGCCGGCGCCCAGCCGCGCGCATCGAGCCGCCGCCCGATTTCGATCAATGCCGGCACAGCCTCGGCAAAGGGGATTCCGATCATGCCGCCTCTCTAATGCACGACTATGACGGATTGCAGACGAATTGGCTGCGGGCGAACCCGCTCCTAGCGCGAACCGCGCGCCAACCGCGATTGGCCGGCAGGCGGATCGCCGCCCATCGTCAGCACCTCGTAAGCGCCCCCGCCCAGATTTCGCGTCTCGGCGGCGAGCAAGGGAGCGGGCGGCGTGTAGCTGGTGACCGACGTGCGCAAGCTGCGCGTGTCCGCCATCAACACCGGTTCGAACGGCAAATAGAGCGGCGCGTCGGCGATATCGTCGACCACCAGAACGGTCCCGCCCATCGCGGTCAGATCGAAGAGCTGGCGCGCAAATGCCTTGGGAAGCCGGATGCAACCATGCGACGCCGGATAGCCCGGCAGCGCGCCGGCATGAAGCGCGACGCCGCCCCAGGTGAGCCGCTGCATATAGGGCATCGGCGCGTTACTGTAGAGATTGGAGCGGTGGAACACCTTCTTCTCGAGAATGGTGAACGTGCCGAGCGGCGTCTCATACCCGGGTGAGCCGGTCGAAACCGTGGAGACTCCGGCCAGCCGATCGCCGCGATAGACCAAAGCCTGTTGCTGCCGGATGGCGATGACCACCCGCACCGGCGCATTCGCACCCGTGCCCGTCTTCACCATTTCGGGCGTCTCGAACCAGACCGACTGGCCGGGCTTGAGCTGCGGGATCGCGGGCTGGTTCGCCGCCGCGCGCGTATCGGCGCTGGCAGGCATCGCCGGAACCAGCGTCAATACCGTCATCGCCAACAGCGCGCGCACGCCAGGAATCATCGCCACTTCCTCATGCCGCGGGAACTCCGCACCCCTCGTTCTTAAAACTTTGTTAACCCATTTCGACAAGGACGGCGAATCGGTCCACCGCAGCGCCTGCCGCCTGGCATTTTGTTCCCGATTCATGACGTAACTCGGTGAAATGGGCTGCGATTGCGGTGAGTTGCCGGGAATGGGCCGGACGTTCACCCCATATGAAAGCTAAGCTTGGTATGAAGACCGGGCGTAAATAGCGAGTAGCGGGTAACCAGTGACGGACACTCTCGATTCGGCGCAGACGCGCCGCGCGCTGATCAGGTCGGCGTTTGTGATGGCCAGCGGCGCGGCGGTTTCGGCCTGCGCCACGCGGACGTTGAAGCTGGCGAGCGCGCCGGCGCCGATCGTCCCGGTCCCCGCGCCCGTGCCGATCCCGGCCGCTCCGCGGGTTGCGAAGGCCACCCGCACGGCGCCCGGCAACATTCGTCCCGAGCTGTTCAAGCGCGCGGTCGCCGCGCTCGACCGGCATTCGATTCGCGTGCCTTCGCACGATCGCATCGCCATCGCCGATTTCGCGACGCCTTCCTATCGCCCGCGCTTCCACATCGTGAATCTCGGCAGCGGCGAAGTGCAGAGCTATCTCGTCGCGCATGGCATCGGCTCGGATCCCGAGCATACCGGCCTGCTCCACAGCTTCTCGAACGCAATCAATTCGGAGGCGACCAGCGAGGGCGCATTCCTCACTGCCGATTATTATGTCGGCAAGCATGGCGATTCGCAGCGTCTGCTCGGGCTCGATCCGACCAACAACAATGCCTTCGATCGGGCGATCGTGGTCCATTCGGCATGGTATTCGAACAGCGACATGGTCGCGAAGCACGGCAAGCTCGGCCGCAGCCAGGGCTGTTTTGCCGTTGGCGAGAACGAACTCGCCAAGGTGTTCGAGCGCCTCGGCCCCGGCCGGATGATCTATTCCGCCAAGGTGTGATTTTCGCGTTTCGGCGGCTGTAATTCTCCGCATTGCTGCTTTGCGTCACCGCCCGTTCGGCTGCGACGTAGATCCTGAAGCAACCATCGGCCCCGCTCCGGGTTGGCATTATCCCATGCCCCGGACTAGGACCATTGCATGACCGAAACGCTTTCGCCGGTCCTCCCCGACGAGGTCGACGCCGCCGCGCGCAGGCTGCTCGAGCGCGCCTGCGACAAGGAGCTGGCGATCGCCACCGCCGAGAGCTGCACCGGCGGGTTGCTCGCCTCGCTGTTCACTGACGTCGAAGGCGCGAGCCATGCCTTCGAGCGCGGCTTCGTCGTCTACACCGATGAGGCCAAGGCCGAGATGCTCGGCGTGCCCCCCGAGCTGATCGAATCCGAAGGCGCGGTCAGCGAAGCCGTCGCGCGGCGCATGGCCGAGGGTGCGCTTCGCTACAGCAAGGCGCAGGTCGCACTGGCGGTGACCGGGTTCGCTGGAGCGGGCGCGCCCGGCGACGAGGCGGGGCTGGTCCATTTCGCCTGCGCGCGCGATGGCCGCCCTGTCCTGCACCGCGAGGAGCATTTCGGCGATATCGGCCGCGGGCCGGTACGGATCGAATGCCTGCGCGTCGGGCTCGAAATGTTGTCGGAGGCCCTGTGATGGCGAAGTCCCACCCGTTTTTCTCGCTCCATCGTCAGGGGATGATCCGCGCAGGCGTGTGCACGCCCCCGGTGGTCGTCGGCGATCCCGCGGCCAATGCCGCCGCGACGATCGAACTGGCGCAGAAAGGCGATGCCGAGGGCGCCGACCTGCTCGTCTTCCCCGAGCTCAATGTCACCACCTACGCGATTGACGATTTACATCTGCAAGATGCGATCCTCGACGCGACCGAGGCCGGCGTGGCCGCGATCGTCGCGGCGAGCACGAAGCTGAAGCCGGTGCTGCTGATCGGCGCGGCGCTCCGTCGCAACGGCCGGCTCTACAATTGCGCGCTGGCGATCGCGCGGGGCCGCATCCTCGGCGTGGTGCCCAAGCAATTCCTGCCCAATTACCGCGAATATTACGAGAAACGCTGGTTCGCCTCGGGGCTCGGCCTGACCGGTCTCGAGATCACCGTCGCCGGGCAGGCCGCGCCGTTCGGCCCGGACCTGATCTTCGCGGCGTCCGACCTCGAGGACTTCGTCTTCCACATCGAGATTTGCGAAGATTATTGGGCGCCCACCCCGCCCTCCACCGACGGCGCGCTCGCCGGCGCGCTGGTGCTGTGCAACCTCTCCGCCTCGAACATCGTGATCGGCAAGGCCCGCGAGCGCGAATTGCTCTGCGCCTCGCAATCGGCACGCACGCTCTCGGCCTATCTCTATTCGGCCTCCGGACCCGGCGAGAGCACCACCGATCTCGCCTGGGACGGCCAGGGGCTGATCTACGAATTCGGCGAATTGCTTGCCCGTTCCGAACGTTTCGAGCTGACCACCGAAGTGGTATGCGCCGATCTCGATCTCGAACGGCTCAGGCTCGAGCGGATGCGCGACGGCACCTTCAACGACAGCACGCGCTACGCCAATCATCCCGAGATGCGCTTCCGCCGCATCGCCTTTGCGCATCAGCCGGACATGGCCGATCGCGGCCTCATCCGGCCACTGCGCCGCTTTCCCTTCGTTCCCAACACTCCATCGCGGCTCGAGGAAGATTGCTACGAGGCGTTCAACATCCAGGTGGAAGGCCTTCGAAAACGACTGGAATCGACCGGCAGCAAGCATCTCGTCATCGGCGTCTCGGGAGGGCTCGATTCGACCCATGCGCTGATCGTCGCGTGCAAGGCGATGGATCGACTCGGCCGTCCGCGCTCGGACATTCTCGGCTTCACCATGCCCGGCTTTGCGACCGGAGAGGCCACCAAATCGAACGCCTGGGCATTGATGCGCGCGCTGGGCATCACCGGCGACGAGATCGACATAAGGCCCACCGCGCGTCAGATGCTCGCCGATCTCGGCCATCCCTTCGCCGACGGGCAGCCGGTCTATGACGTGACCTTCGAGAATGTCCAGGCGGGTCTGCGCACCGACTATCTCTTCCGTCTGGCCAACCAGCATCAGGGTTTCGTGGTCGGCACCGGCGACCTGTCCGAGCTGGCGCTCGGCTGGTGCACCTACGGCGTCGGCGATCAGATGAGCCATTACGGAGTCAATTCGGGGGTACCGAAGACGCTGATCCAGTACCTCATCCGCTGGACCCTGCAGACCGGGCAGTTCAGCGGAGATGCCGCCCTGACGCTCGACCAGATACTGAATACCGAGATCTCCCCCGAACTCGTCCCCGCCGACGCGGAAGGCAAGATGCAGAGCACGCAAGACCGCATCGGCCCCTATGAACTCCACGATTTCTTCCTTCACTATGTCGTCCGCCACGGCCTCCGTCCCTCGAAGATCGCCTTCCTCGCCTGGCACGCCTGGCGCGACCGTGAAGCCGGGCTCTGGCCGATCGGCTTTCCCGAGGCGGGACGCAATGAATACGACCTCGAAACCATCGCCAGATGGCTCGAGATCTTCCTGTTCCGCTTCTTCCAGACCAGCCAGTTCAAGCGTTCGGCGCTGCCCAACGGCCCCAAGGTCTCGGCCGGCGGCGCGCTCAGCCCGCGCGGTGACTGGCGCGCGCCTTCGGACAGTGTCGCGACGACATGGATCGAGGAGCTGCGCCGCGCGCTGCCCTAACGGCGGAGCAGCCCGGCGACCTTCCGCAGCAATTCCTGCGCTTCGAAGGGCTTCCACAGGACGGCGACGCTCGCGTCGGCAACGGCATTGAGCTTCGCAGTATCGGCAAAGCCGGTGACGAGCACGACCGGCAGATCGGGATACGCCTCACGCACCTGCACGACGACGTCGGCACCGGTCATTCCCGGCATCGCGAAGTCGACCACCAATAGATCGGGCCGGGTGCTGCGCACCAGCTCGATCCCGGCGGCACCGTCCGCCGCCTCGCGCACGATCGCGCCCGCCGAGGTCAGCGTGTCCGCAAGCGAGCCGCGGACTTGCGCATCGTCATCGACGAGCGCGATGGTGCAGCCCGAAAGGTCGATCCGCGCATCGGATCGGGCATCATCGCCGACGATTCGGCGCGGCTGACCGGCAGCGATGCGCAGGAAAAGCGTGATCGCGGTTCCCCGCCCCTCTTCGCTTTCGATCACGAGCGATCCGCCCGATCGACGCGCCACTCCGAGCGCCATCGACAATCCCATACCGGTGCCCTTCCCCGGCTCCTTGGTGGTGAAGAACGGCTCTGCCGCGCGCGCTCGCACTTCCGGCGACATGCCGCCGCCGGTGTCCGACAAAGTGAGCGCGACATAATCGCCGACGGCCAGTCCGGGCGCCACCTCGCCGCTGCGCTGCTCGGCGGAGATCGTCAAAATGCCGCCCTCGGGCATCGCATCCCGCGCGTTGAACGCAAGGTTGAGGAGCGCCAGCTCGAGCTGGAGCGCGTCCACCTCGACATTGAGACCGGGATCGATCCGCTCGACCCGTACCTGGCCAAGCGGCGCCACAGCGCGCTCGATCAGATCCTTGACCCCACCGATCAACTCGACGAGCCGCACCGAATGCAGATCGACGTGCTGCTTGCTCGAAAAGGCGAGAAGTTGCCCGGTGAGCAGCCGTCCGCGCTCCACGGCATTGAGTGCGCTCGCGCTCCAGCCGACCACCCGGTCGATATCGTCGGGCTTGCGCGCGATGAGCTCCAGATTGCCGGCGACCGCCTGCAGCAGATTGTTGAAATCATGCGCGATGCCGCCGGTCAATTGCCCGATCGCCTCCAGCTTCTGCGACTGGAGCAAAGCTGCTTCGAGATCGCGCCGGTGCGCCATCTGCTCGCGAAGCTCGTCGAGCGCGGCGTCGCGCTCCCTGACCATAGCTTCCAGTTCCGCATTTGCGGACGTGAGCTGCGCACGCGAGGGCATCGAAATCACCTTTGAGACGAGAGGCCAGAGCGCAATCGCCGTGGCGATCGATGCGGCGGCGGTCAACGCCTTAATTATCGCTTCCAAGCCATAGAAAGGATGCCACAAAGTCACGATGCTCATCAGATGGACGAGCCCGCCTGCCATCAGAAACAGCGCGAAGCACCAGAACATCCAGCCAAAAGCGAAATCCCGACGCCGCCGGATCAGCAGCGCGAGGCCCAGCGAAATCGAAAGATAGGCCAGCGCGAGAATCGCGTCGGCGGCGACGTGCGACCAGAGCAGGTCGGGACGCCAGGCCATGGAAGCCCCGTGCGGCGCATAGCTGCCGTTGGACAACCCAGCCAGGAAGCTCAGCATGGAAGATCCCTATTTGCGAACGCGACGCGGAAACACTTGGTATAAACCCATCGCAGCGCCCTCCCACCTAAGGGAAATGCCCGAGCCCGATCATATCAGAACGGTAACGATCGGCCCTCCGCCGCGCTTTGCCGGGCGAGTTCGATGATACGGAGCCCGGCAAGTGCATCGGCCGGTGGCACCGGTAGCGGCGCTTGCCCCGCGATTGCCTGTGCGATGCCGGAATAGAAACGACGATAATCCCCGCGTTCGGACGGGATCGGCTGCTTCGACCCGTCGCTCGAGATCAGCACGCCATATTGCGCGGGCTCTTCCACGCCGTGGCGAGGATCGTCGGCGCGGCCGCCGGCGCGCAGCTGCGCTTCCTGAGGGTCGATGCCATATTTGACGAAGCTTGCTTGCGTGCCGTGCACGGCGAAGCGCGGCCGCGGCGCCGGAACGATCGACGCCGAAGAGAGTATCGCGCGCATCCGTCCATAATGCAGCGTGAGCTCGAAATAATCGTCGACCAGCGAACCCTCGCGCTGCGCGACGATGTCGCCGGTCACTCTTTCCGGGCGGCCGAACAGAGTGAGCGCCTGATCGATCAGATGCGGGCCGAGATCGATCAGATTGCCGCCGCCCGGCCCTGCCGTCTCGTGCCAGCTGTCGCGCAAGCCGGGGCGGAAGCGGTGCCACCGCGCCTCGTAAAGCGTTATTTCGCCGAGCTTCCCCTGATCGCGCAGCTTGCGCAGAGTGAGGAAATCGCCGTCCCAGCGGCGGTTGTGGAAGACGCTGAGCAGCGTGCCGCGTGCTTCGGCAAGGCGGATCAGCGCCTCGGCTTCGGCGACGATATTGGCGAAGGGCTTGTCGATCACGACATGCTTGCCCGCCTCCAATGCGGCTTTGGCCAGCGGGAAATGCGTGTCGTTGGGCGTCGACACCACGACCAGGGCGATGCCAGGATCGGCGAGCAATGCCGCGACGTCGGGCACCACCTGCACCTGCGGGTAGCGCTCCCGCACCGGCCCGGCGCGCGACGTGACGATCGCCGCGAGTTCAAGCTCGGGAACCGCGTGGATCAACGGGGCGTGGAATGCCATGCCGCCAAGGCCGTAGCCGATCAGTCCGGTGCGGATCATGCGAAGCTCCTTTGTCCGTCCGCGGCCGCTCTATGCCTTGCAGACGGACTTTCCAAACCGAAGCCACCGCGGACGGAGCGCTAGATCGCGTATTTCGCCCGCTGCGGCCGGCTGAGCATCGCATTCGCCTCGTCGTCGCCGAGGAAGCGTTCGGCCTTGGGATCCCATTTCAGCCGCCGCCCGGTCTTCATCGCGGTCCAGTGGAGCAGGCAGGTCGAGCAGGCACGATGGCCGACTTCCGCTGGCGCGCTGACCGGGACGCCGGTCAGGATCGCGTCGAGCCAGTTGCGGTGCTGCTCGGGCACCTTGAGCAGATGGACTTCGTCGGGACCGATCACACTGGTCAGGATCTTCGGATCGCTCGCCTGGAGCGGGTCGATCTGCGGCCCACCCGGATCAGACGCCGTCACCGCGCCGCTGCGGGTGACGAAGATCCAGCCCTTGTCGCCGATAAACTTCACGCCGTTGGGCAACGCGCCGGACACTTTCATCGTCACGCCATTGGCATAACGGGCATGCGTCTCGAAGGCGCCGTGGACGTTCCACAGCCCGCTCCTGGGAAACTCGGCCTTGCCCCAGATCTCGACCGGACCCGAATGCTCCATGTCCATGCCCCAATGGGCGGTGTCGATATGGTGCGAGCCCCAGCCGGTGATCATCCCCGCACCATATTGCTCGATGCGCAGCCAGCCGGGACGATCCTCGAACGAGGACTGCGGGTGCACGCCGATCTCGGTGTACGGCACTTCGGGCGTGGTGCCGAGCCACGCGTCGTAATTGAGGTTGCTCGGCACCGGCATCGGTGGCGCCTCCGGGCCCGAAGGATCGCCGGGCAGCCCCACCTCGACATGGCGGAGTTTGCCGATGCGGCCGTTGCGGACGAGCTCGCAGGCGCGATGGAATTGCGGCCAGGGGTCCTGCGCACGCTGCTGCGACCCGATCTGGACGATCCGCCCGCTCGCCTTGACTGCGTCGGCCATCCTCCGGCCTTCGGAGATGGTCAGCGCGGCGGGCTTCTGGAGATAGACATGCTTGCCCGCGCGCACCGCGTGCACCGCCTGCGGCGAATGCTGGTGATCGGGGGTGGAGATCAGGACGGCGTCGATGTCCTTGTTGGCGAGCAGCTCTTGATAATCATGGTACATCCGCGTGCCGGAATATGGCTTTCCGGTGCTCGCGGCGTAGCGCGCATCGACCAGTTCCTTCCCCGCACCGAGACGGATCGTGTCGACGTCGCACACCGCAACGATCTGGGCGTCCTTGTGCTTGTGGATCTCCTTCATGTCGTGGCCGCGCGAGATGCGCCCCACCCCGATCGCACCGATCACCACCCGGTTCGAGGGCGCATTCTGGCCGAACACGGTGGAGGGCACGATCGTCGGCGCCGCAAGCACCGCGCCGGTCTTCAGAAGGGTACGGCGGGTTGTTTCGAGGGTCATCATTTCTCTCCTCTTTCCTCCCTCGCGAAGCGGGGAGGTGGCATGCGAAGCATGACGGAGGGGGACTCACCGCAAATGCGTCGCTCACGGCCAAGCTCCCTCCAGCACTTCGTGGTCCCTCCCCCGCTTCGCGAGGGAGGATTGCTAGCCCAGCCTGGGCCGCGTGGCATTCTTCTGCGCGGTAAGCACCAGTTCGGCGGCGAGCAGCGCCTGGTCCTGATCCTGCGCGATCGACGAGCGCTCGACCACGTCGGTCACGAATTGCGGGCCGAACGGCAGCGGCACCTTCGAGCAGTCGATGTAGCGCACGCCCTTCTTGTCGGTGAGAAAGAGGTGGTTGCCGCCCGGCCGCCCCGCGACATCGACATATTTGCGCAGTTCGATCGAGCCTTCGGTACCGACGAGGAACAACCGGCCGTCGCCCCAGGTCGGCAGCCCGTCAGGCGTGAACCAGTCGACTCGAATATAGCCCGTCCCCCCGTTGCCGGTGGCGATCATGTCGCCGAAATCCTCGAACTTCGGCTTGTCGGGCCAGTGGAAATTGCCGGTTTGCGAAGCGACGACCTGCGCCGAGGTCGAGCCGGTGTAGAACAGGAACTGATCGGCCTGATGGCTGCCGATATCGGTAAGGATGCCGCCATATCTGGCTTTGTCCCAGAACCAGTCTGGGCGGCTGGGCGCGCTGACCCGGTGGGGCGCGAGATTGACCGTCTGGATCACCTTGCCGATCGCGCCCTGTGCAACCAGCTCGCCGGCATGGACCGCCGAGCGCACCTCGAGCCGCTCGGAATACATGATCGCGAACTTCTTGCCGGTTTCCTTCACCGCGCGGCGAACGTCGGCGAGCTGTTCGAGGCTGGTGATCGCGGGCTTGTCGCCGAGATAGTCCTTGCCGGCGCGCATCGCGCGAATGCCGAGCGGCGCGCGCAGATCGGGGATCGGTGCGCCGATGATCAGCTGGATCGCCTTGTCGCCGAGGATCTCGTCCTCGCCGCGGGCGAGCTTGACGCCGTTGCCGTAGCGCTTCTGGAAGGTCGCGATCTGCTTCGGATCGGTCGCGAAGAAGGCAACCGGGGTCCCGCCGCCGCGGATCATCGCGTCGGTCATGCCATAGATGTGCGCATGATCGAGCCCGATCACCCCGAACTTGATGCGATGCTTCGCGGTCGGTTCGGGGCCGGCGGGCGCGGCATCGGCGGAGACGGCATTGCCCTGATTCTGCGATTGGGCGGCGAGCAGCTCGGGCGGCAGCGCGGCGGTGATTCCGGCCAGTCCTGCGCCGGTGAGCATCGTGCGGCGGTGCATAGGCTTCCTTCTCAGTTCGCGGGAGTCGCGGGGGTTTTCCAGTTGATCACGTGATAGGTCGCGGGTGTTTCGCCGACATTGCGCAGCGCATGCGACGAATTGGACGCGTTGAAGATCACCGAGCCGGGACCAAGACGCTTCCACGTTCCGCCGTTGAGGACCTCGACGGTGCCTTCGCGGACGATCACCAATTCCTCGTTGGGATGGGTATGCGGCGGATGCGAGGCGAGCCCGGGATTGAGCGTGGTGACGTGCATCTCGAGTTCGTCGAGCGTCGCGGTAGGCTGGCGGACGAGGCTGCGGAGCGCGCCGACATCGGTCGCCTTGACGTCCATCTTCGCCCAGTCGAACACCGCCGGCCCGAGCCTGGCGGGCGTTGTCTGCGCGATGGCGCCTGCCGCACAGCCACATAGTGCCGCCATGCTCGCAATGATCGCGTCTCTCGGTCCGATCCGCATCGCCTCTCTCCCCTTCGGTGCTCCTGCGAAAGCAGGAACCCGGAGTTACCCGCCGGCTCGCTTGCGATCCTGGGCGCCAGCTTTTTCAGGAGCGCGAATCCGGTCGTCGTCAGCTTACCCAAAAATACCGTGCCTGGAACCTATTTGTCTGAGAATATTGCCACAGCGCCGCCACTCGCCGCGAGCGGCAGCTCGATCGTCTCGGCGCCGGTCACTTTCCGGGTCGCGAGTGCCACTGCATCGACTTTGTCGCCATCGGTCCAGATCCGCGCCACTGCCTTTCTGCCGAGAAAATCGAGCGGCACCCGCACGGTTCGCGCGGTTTCGCCGTTCATCGCGCCGAGATACCAATGCATGCCTTTGCGCCGCGCGAGGACGATATATTCGCCGGTCTCGCCCGCGAGGTAGCGCGTCTCGTCCCACGCCGTGGGGACCTGCTTGATGAAGTCGAACCCCGCCGGGCTCGCGGCATAGGTATCGGGGCTATCGGCGACGCTGCCCAGCGGGCTGAGGAAGATGACGTACATCGAAAGCCCGTGCGCGCGCGTCGTCTGGACGAAGGGCAGATCGCCCCGGATCCTGAACTCGGCAGGGGTGACGTTGCGGAAGCCACCCGGCGTATAATCCATCGGCCCAAGCAGCCCGCGCGTGAAGGCGAGCATCACGTTTTGCCGCGCAGTGACCCGCCGGCTCCATTTATTGTATTCGGCGCCCATCACCCCTTCCTGGGTCATGAAATTGGGCCAGGTCCGCGTCGTCCCGCGCGGCGGATAGGCGCCGTGCAGATCGACCATCAAATGGTGCCGCGCCGCCGCGCCGAGCAACCTGGTGTACCAATTGACCATCCACTGATCGTCGCGGTCCATGAAATCGACCTTGATGCCGGCGATTCCGAGCTTTTCGTAGAGCGCGAGGGCGTCCTCCATCTGCTCGTCGAGCGCCTGCCAATGGGTCCATAGCCACAACCGGACCTTCTTCGCCTTCGCGTAATCGACGACCTCCTGCAGGTTGATCGCGTCGGACCATCGCGTGACGTCGACGCCGGGCCGGCGCACGCCGCCCCCGCCAGCGCCGGCATACCAGCCCTCGTCGATCATCGCATAAGGCAGGCCGTTGGCGGCAGAGAAGTCGATGAATGCCTTGGCGACCGCGGTGCTGGTCCGCTGCCCCGGCAGGCTGGCGATCACGGGGCCGTTCCACCAGTCCCAGCTGGCGATGCCCGGCTTGATCCAGCTGGTGTCCGCGATCCGGCTCGGGCTGGAGAGGCTGGTGAGCAGATTGGATTCGTTGAGCTTGCCGAGCCGATCGGCGAGCATCACCACCCGCCATGGCGTGACGATCGGGCTGCCGACGCGGGTGTGCACCGCGATCCGGGAATCGTCGAGCGAGGGAGAGAGTTTGAGCTGGAGCCCAGGCCCGCCATCGCCGCGCCCGGTGAGGTACATGCCGGCAAAATCGATCAGATCGGCCTCGGCGAGCGCGAACGCGGCGCTGTCGGTCTCGCAGACGAAGGGCAGGTCGAAGAGGTTGTGGTCGCGGGTGCGCGCCGTGTCGACGGGATCGAACTCGCCTTCGTGGCTCGATCCGAACTTGCCGACATTGAACCCCCAGCATTTATACGCCTGCGGGAAATAGAAACCGGTACGATCGTAGCGGACGACCGCCGCGGCGGTGGCGGCCTGGACCGGGATCACACTACGGAAAGCGACGCCGTCGTCATAGGCGCGCAGCACGAGATCGAGCGCGCGCTTCTTGCCCGCTTTCTCTCGCAAATGGACAGTGAGCTGGTTGTAGCGGTCGCGCCCCTCGGCCGCCTTGCCCGCGACGATCGGATAACGCGCATCGCCGCTGGCCGGTTCGGAGCCGGTGACGGCTAGGCCATAACCGAGCGTGTCGGTGTCGAGATCGATCAGGATCGGCGACGGGGAAAGCACTGGCGCGCCGCGACGTGCGACGGTGTAGACCGGCGTGCCGGTAGTATTGAGCTGGAGGGTGATCCGGTTGGTGCCGTCGGGCGACGCCAGTTCGAGGGATTGAGCGAATGCGGGGGTGGCTGCGAGAAGGCCTGCCCAGAGCACGCCCCTTGATCCCCTCCCCGTGAGGGAGGGGAGAAAGAATGCCCTCACGCCTTCCGCGCCCTCAGGAAGGGCTCGATCACTGTTGCCATCATATCATAGCCCTGATCGGTCGGGTGGACTCCATCGGTCGCCATGCCGGGCTTCATCGCGCCCTTGTCGTCCGCAAGCACCGGCCAATAATCGATCCACGTCGCACCAGTGCTGTTCGCATAGCGCTTGAGCCAGGCGTTGATCGCGCGGATCGGCTTCACGGTCTCGAGCCCCTGCCGCCACGGGAAATGATCGGCGGGTGGCACCGAGGCGAGTACCACCTGAATGCGATTGGCCTGGGCGATCGCGGTCATCATCCTGAAATTGTCGCAGGTCTGGGCGAGCGTGATCTTTCCGGTATTGCCCGCGACATCGTTGGTCGCCGCCATGATGTGGACGTAGCGCGGCTTCAACGCGACCACATCGGCCATCATCCGCAACACCATTTGTGGAGTGGTCTGGCCGCTGATCCCGCGCCCGACCCGGCCCGGCTTGAAGAAATCGGGCCGCTGGCGGCGCCATCCTTCGGTGATCGAATCGCCCATGAAGACGATATTGGTCTTCTTGCCCGAAGCGAGCAGCTGGCGGTTCTCCTCGGCATAGCGGCCGAGCCACGGCCAGTCGTCCTTGAGCTGGCGCTGACGTTTCTCCTCCCAGCTCTCTTGAGTCTGGGCGCTGGCGACGAGCGGCAGCGACAACGCACCGGCAAGGAAACCACGGCGAACGATCATGATCTCTCCTGTCTCGGCGGGTGGGGTTGCCCTCCGGAATTTCGGACGAACTTAGCGGCCGCAAGAAAGCTGGCAAGCTCGGCTGATATCGGTCGTTCTTGAGGAGGAGCCCGGTTGGGCGCGGTTCCGGGCTCGGGTTCGGACAGCGATCCGCGCCCCCGTTTGACCCGCGGCCGGTATATCTCGGCCGCGGGTCAATAGTTGCTCGCACTCGCACCCTAAATTCGCCTATTAGCAGCGCGATTCAGCTGATTTACCGGGGGGTGAGCAGCCGGGCAGGAGTAGATAATAGTGATATTGCGAGCGAGTTTGGGCCGATCCGTGCAGCTGGGTGCCGTTATGGCGAGCGCCGTCGGGCTGGTGAGCGCGCCCGGTCTTGCGCAACAGACCCCGGCCGTCGCGCCGCTGGTGCAGCCGGTACCGCCGGTCGCGCCGGTTCAGGTCGTGCCGCTGCCGACGATCTCTGCCGAGCAGGCCGCGCAGCTCGGGCAATTGCTCGGCGATGCCGGGTTCGCGCACGGGCTTCGCCATGACGGCACTGCGAAGCCGCGGCTCGCAGGCAATGAAGCGGTCGTCCGCGCCGCGCTCGATTATGCCCGGGCGGTGCATTCGGGCCGACTCGACATCAGCGACTTCCAGCAGGATTGGGGCCTGCGGCCGGGCGCCTATGATCCCCTCCCCGCTTTTGCCGACGCCGTGAAGCGCGATCGGATCGCCGCGTGGTTCCGTTCGCTGCCCCCGCCTTATGCCGGCTATGACGGGCTGCAAAAGGGGCTCGCGACCTATCGCAGGATCGAGGCGAATGGCGGCTGGGCGACACTGGCTGCCGGTCCCGACCTCGCAGTCGGCGCGAGCGGTCCGCGCGTCGCGGCGTTGCGCAAGCGGCTCGCGGTCGAGGACAGCGAGGTCGCTGCCAATGGCGACAAGTTCGATGCGGCGCTCAAGGACGCGGTGGTCCGTGCGCAGCGGCGGTACGGGCTCAATCCCACCGGACTGGTCTCCACGGGGACGCTCCGCGCGCTCAACGTGCCCGCCGCCGATCGGGTCCGCCAGATCATGGCCAACATGGAGCGCTGGCGCTGGCTGCCGGCCGAGCTTCCCGCCAAGCGGATCCAGGTCAATATCGCCGCAGCGGTGCTGACCGTGTTCGAGGGCGACGCCCCGATCGCATCGATGAAGGCAGTGACCGGGCGCCCGGGCAACGAGACGCCGATGCTGCAGTCGCGGATTCATTCGATCGTGCTCAACCCGCCGTGGAACGTTCCCGCCGGGATCGCCGCCAAGGAGCTGTTCCCCAAGGGCGCGGCGTATCTGGCGCGCAACAACTACAAGATCATCGGCACCGGCGCCGGCCGCCGGATCCAGCAGCAGCCGGGACCGAAGAGCGCGCTCGGGCTGTACAAGTTCGACTTCGACAATCCCTATGCGGTGTATCTCCACGACACCCCGGCACAGGCGAAGTTCGCGAGTTTCGACCGGCTCGACAGCCATGGCTGCGTACGGCTGGAAAAGCCGGGCCCGCTCGCGCAATTGCTGTTGCGCAACGATCCCGACTGGCAGCCCGAGCAGATCCAGGAGGCTTTGGCCAAGGGCAAGACTTTGCGCGTCCAGCTGCAGCCGCAGGATCAGGTGCAGGTCTATCTGCTCTACTGGACCGCATTCGCCAGCGCGAACGGCCAGATGAACTTCCGCGGCGATCCCTATGGATGGGACAAGACGCTCGCGGCCAAGATCGAGCGGCGCTCGGCGATCACCGCCGTCGCCGTGCGTTGAGAAAAGGGGAATATCGAATGAACCTCAAGCGTATCGCCCTGCTCGCGTCGGTAACCGCCGGCCTCGCGCTTGCCGCCTGCTCGGGCGACAAGGACGAGGCGAAAGCGCCGACCGGCAATGTCGAGAATATGGCGCCGATCGAAATCGAGAACAGCGCCACCCCGGTCCCGACCGAAGCGCCGCCTGCGACGGTGGTCGACAACGTCACCGTGGAGCCCGAGCCGGCGGCGCCGCCGCTCACTTCGGACGAACAGACGCAGGACGATGCCGACGCCACCGGCATGACCGCGCGGGTCTCGCGCGACGAAGGCGGCAACGAAGGCCAGCCGGCCGAATGAACTTCGCTGCCCGCCGGAGCGAGCTCAGCTTTCTCCGGCGGGACAATAGCGCGCCAGAAACTCCTGCTGCGAAGGCAACCGCGCCACCGCCGCCTCGATATTGGCCTTGAGCCCGTGCAGCGCATCGCGCAGCTCGGCCGTGCCCATCATCCTGGCCAGCTGGTGATAGCTGCGCGGCTCCAGCCGTTGCCCCAGCAGCACCTGCACCCACGAATCCACCCGGAACAGATCACCGCCGTCCTGCCACGCATGCGCATGCTCGCGGAACAACGCCATCCGTTCCGCCAGCGACGCGGGGATCTCCATCGTCCGGCAGCGGCGCCAGAACGGCGAATCGTCGCGTTCGGTGAGGTGATAATGCAGGATGATGAAGTCGCGGATGCCCTCGAGCTCGTCGCGTGACTGCGCATTGAAACGGTCCGCCAGCGCCGCATCGCAACCGCCGAACGGAAATTGCTGGATCAGCCGCGTCACTGCGACCTTGACCAGATGGATGCTGGTCGATTCGAGCGGCTCGATGAAGCCGCTGGCGAGACCGAGCGCGATGCAGTTCTTGTTCCAGACCTGCCGACGACACCCCGTCTGATAGCGGATCAGGCGAGGTTCGATCAGAGGCTCGCCATCTATGTCGTTGAGAAGCTTGGCCCGAGCATCTTCGTCGGTCATGAACTCGCTGCAATAGACGATGCCATTGCCGACGCGATGCTGGAGCGGGATGCGCCAGCGCCACCCTGCTTCGTGCGCGATCGCGCGGGTGAGCGGGATCGCGGGACCGGTGGAGCGCGTCTGTACCGCAAAAGCGCTGTCGGTAGAGATCCATCGAGTCCAGTCCTCGAACCCGGTCTGAAGAGTCTGCTCGATCAGCAATGCGCGGAAGCCGGTACAGTCGACGAACAGATCGCCTTCTACGCGCATGCCCGATTCGAGCACGAGCGCCTCGATAAAGCCGGTTTCGGCATGCTGCTCGACCCGCGCGATCTTGCCTTCGACGCGGCGCACGCCGGCCGGCTCCGCCAGCCCGCGCAGGAAGCGCGCATAGAGTGTCGCGTCGAGATGATAGGCATAGTTGATGTTGACGCCGTCGGCCTTGCCGAACTTGCCGGCCTCGGATGCCTGGAGCTCGAAGCAATAGTCCGCGAGGCTGCCGCCAAAGCCCCGTTCGTGCGCCTCCATCCAGAAATGGTGGAAATCGGCCATCCAGGTCGAGCGCCTGCCGATCTCGCCGAAGCTGTGGATGAAGCGGTCGCCGATCCGCCCCCAATTCTCGAAGGCGATGCCCAGCTTGAAGGTCGCCTGGGTAGCGCGCATGAACGCCGGCTCGTTGATCCCGAGCAGTTCGTGGAAGGTGCGCGAAGTGGGGATCGTCGATTCCCCTACCCCCACCGTGCCGATCTCGTCGGATTCGACGAGCGTGATGTCGAGCAACGGCCCCAGATTCTTGACGAGAGCCGCCGCGGCCACCCAACCCGCGGTGCCGCCACCGGCGATGACGACACGCTTCACGACTTGTTCGGTCATCGGTTCAGCCTGTTCAGGAGTTGCGCGCGAAGCCGCCGCGCCTTGATCTCGTCGATCGGCGCCAGATTGCCGCGCGCGTGCTCGGGCAGATGCGCGCCCGCGCGATCTGCAGGGCCGAAGACATAATAATCGAACAGCGCTTTCCACCCTTGCTTCTCATGCTCCGGGCGGTCGCGCAGGCTGAGCAAAGCGTGGAGCAAGGTCGTCTGGGGAGTGTCGATAAAGGCGGGCGAGGTGTTCCACCAATAATTGATCATCGCATTGAACGGATCGAGCGCCTCCACCTGATGCCACCACAAAGCGGGATAGATCAACGCATCGCCCGGCTCCATCTCTGCCACCTCCGCCACCGCAAGCGCTTGCGCGAAGCCGGGATGGCGGGCGAGATCGGGCGCGTCGAAATCGACCATGGAGACGACCTGACCCGCAGGCGTCAGATCGAACGGGCCGGGATAGAGATTGGCGGCCTGATCGGGCGGGAACAGTGTGAAGCGCCGATGCCCGACCAAGGTGACGGCGATGTTGTTCGACATGTCGAAATGCGCGGACGCGATGGTCCGGTTGCCGATCCAGATGCTGACCAGCGGCGGATTCTCGACGAGTTGCGGGTCGCCGAATGGCAGCGCAGCCTGCGCGCGAAGACCCGGCAGATACTGATCGATGTCGGTGGAGCCGATATAGATCGCCCGCGCATCGGGATCGCCGAAGCCGGCGAGAAGCTGATCCAGATAGCCTGACAGCGATCCGCTTTCCCGAACGAAATTGAGCGCAGTGCAATCCTGGGTATAGCCGAAACGGCCGCCGATCGCGGGATCGCCGACATAGGCGGTGACCGGACGACCGCCGTCGAACTGCTTCAGCCAAGCAATTGCCGACTCCGCGCTTTCCAGCCCGGCCGCCACCAGCGGCACGTCGCGCGCGATCCCGCGCAGGATCGCGGGGCGACCGTCGGCGATCAGTTCGGCCACCGGCACGCTGCGTGCGTGCGTCCCCTCGATCACGCGCGTGCGCCGGGTGATGGCCGCCATCGCGATCAGCCGGTTGCGTCCGGCAGCTTTTGCTTGCGGGCAATCAGCTGCTGGATATTGCCGAGCGACGCCGCGGCCAGGATCGCAAGCCGCAATATCCCCGATCCGTACAGTCGCTCCAGCGGCTCGCCGGTGAGGGCGGCGAGCCGCTCGACGTCCACCACGAGCACGTCGGGCACCGTGTAGCGGCGATCTTCGCTCACATCGATGGTGAGCGTGACTGGTGTGAGCAGCCCCGCTTCATCGAGCGCGGCATAAGCGGCCGGAGCGCTTTCCATCTCCCGGTACAACAGCCGCAGCACGCCGGAGATATGGTTGAGATAGGGCGTATTGCCACCATGTTCGAGGAACAGCGGCAGCCCCTCGCCCTCCCCGACACGCGGATCGTCCATGTCGACATGGATCATGGGCTCGCCTTGCGCCGCCTCGGCCGGATCCCGCACCATGCCGATGGAAAAAGGGCCGCGCTGGTGGGTGGCGGGCACGTAGCGGCTCGCCCAGCGATCGCCGGACAGGAACAGGTTCTCGTCGCGATCCAGCCCCAGCAAGGCATATGCCTGAAGCCCGGTCTCGCGACGGCGGAATATGATTGCGAATTCGCGCTGCAGTTCCTCGAACTCGGCGGGGAACACCAGCGCCTGGTTGGCGGCATCGCCGAACGCGGCCCCCGCGCTCGGACTGACACGCAGATTCGCGTGGTCGATATTGTTGATCTGTACGGGGTTCATCCGCTCCGGTCCTGTTTCTGCCCGGTCTAGCAGCGCGATTATGACCGACAAAAGAAAAAGGCCGCAGCACGACGCGCGGCGGCCTTTCTCCCCCTTTATCGGGAGTGGACCAAGGCCCACTCCCGAATTCGGTCAGAAGCGGAAGCGCCCGCCCAGATAGAAGCGCGGCTTGAGCTCCTGCACATAGACCAGGTTGGTCTCGGTGCGGGCATATTGACGGAACGGCTCGCTCGTCAGATTGACTGCCTCGAGCGACACCGAGAAGTTCTGGGTGATGTCGTAACTGATATTCGCATCGAGCGTGCCGAAGGTATCGGTGAACAATGGGTTGCGGTTGCCGCCCTGGTTCGTTCCCGACAGATATTTGTCGCGCCAATTGTATGCGACGCGGGCCGAAAGACCGCCCTTGTCGTATATCGCAGTCAAGTTGGCGCTGTCGCCCAGACCCGTCAACGCGAAGATGTTGACGTTCGGATCGGCATAGGGGTCGACGTTCACGTCACCGTCCACCTTGGTGTACGATGCCGAGAAGCCGAAGCCGGTCTGACCGAAGAAGTGGGTCCATGCGACTTCGAAGCCGTGGATATTGCCTTCCCGATTGTTGACCGGACCGCTGATCGCAAAGTTGACCAGCGGATCGTTGGCATCGCCAAGGATGTCGACCGCGGCGGCAAGGTTATTATAAAAGCTGCCGCTGACCCTGTCGAGATTGCCCGTGGCGGGGTTATAGTTCGCTTGGAAGGCCGTGGATGCGGCCGCAGCGTTCCCGTTATTCTGCACCAGAAGCGCAGTGTAGGCGAACAGATTGATGTCGCTCAGAGCAATTCCGTTGGCCCTGAGGTAATTCAGCGCGACGCCGGAACGTGAGCCCGCGGCGCCCGAGCCCGGATCCCGCAGGCCGAACAGGTTGCCGTTGGTGACCTGGTTACCGATGAAGTTGCGTACGTTCTTGTTGAAGAAGCCGACCGAAACGAAGCTCGAAGGCTTGTAATACCATTCCAGCGACACGTCGAAATTGTCGGATTCCAGCGGCAGCAGCCCCGGATCCTGCCTGCTTGCGCCCGCAGGCGCCGCACCGAGTGCCGTCGGACGATTCGGCGCGTTCGCGGTCACGGATGCGAACAGGTTGCCATAGTCCGCACGAGCCAGCGTCTGGCTGAACGACGCACGCGCCACAACATTGTCCAACACCTCGATGTTGAAGTCCATCGACGGCAACAGATTGTCGTACTTCGCCTTTATGGTGATGGCATCACCGGCAGGTCCACCGTCGACGTTGAAGTCGTTGTCCTGCGTCCAGCGCATCGCGGCCGGCACCGACTGGAGACTGAGCGAGTTGACTCTCGTCTGTTCGTAACGAACCCCGATCAATGCGTTCGCACGACGTCCGGCGATCTCGCCGGCCCAGGCCAACTGGCCATAGACCGCCCAGGTCTTTTCGCCCACCGTGTCGTCCGCAGATCCCTGCTGCATGACACCCCTGCCGGCGATCCCGCTGTTCGTATAATAAGGGGAGAAGACATCGAGAAGGTCGACCGCGTTCCCACGGAACGCAACCAGCGCCGACCCGGTCGAAGCCGGATCATATTTATCGAACTTGCAGGTCATGCAGAAGGTTTTGACGAGATCGCCGGCCAGCTGGCTGACCAAGCCGGTGTCGGTGATGCCCCAGTCACCGAGCATCTGCTGGGTATCGGAGGTCGCCGACCGCATCTTCGCATCGACATAGTCGCCGCCGAAGACGAAGCGGCTCCCCTCGCCCAGGTCCCAGGCGAATTCCGCTCCGAACTGGTTGATCCGGGCTTCCTGCTCCGAGGTGATCGTCCGCGCGATCTGGGTTCCCATATCGCCGATGTCGAGCTGGTTGTTGCAGTTGCCGCCACGGCCAGCGTTCGTCGCAGGACAATCGTTGATCGTCTCCGACTGCTGCGGGAAGCCGCTGGTGAAATCGACACGGTGCGTCGCGCGGACCGGCGCGCCGATCGAGATCGTCGTCGCCGAGGAGCCGTTCGAGTTGTCCGGATTGGTCGTCGACTTCGAATGGTTGGCGTCGAGCGTCAGCGAGAGGGCGTCGGTGAAGTTCCATTTCAAATTGCCGCCGATCGAATACAATTCGGTGTCCGTGGCAAAACGCTGTTGTTCGTATCCCTTGTCCGCCTGCTTGGCCTCGGCCAGGATGACGGCGCTCTGCATCTGCTCGTTGTCGTCGAAAGTGACGTCACTGAACGGCCGCTGGAACCAGTTGGTCTGCTCGCTGCGCTCGTCGCTCAGCTTGTTCCGGGCATAGAGGCCGTCGATCGTGATCTCGAGAGCATCCGACGGCTTGAACTGGACGACCGCCTGGCCGTTGACGCGTTCGCGGCGATTCTCCGAGAACTGATAGCGGCTGTCGTTCGGAATCTGAACGTACGGCGTCGTCGGCGTGTTGGTGATGTTCGTGGTCGGAGTGGTGTAGATGCCGTCCCTGGCGAGGAAAGACGCCAGCGGGACGATGTTCCAATAGTTCGGGTTCGACTGGATCGAGGTCGATTCGCGCAGCTGGTAGCTGCCGAACAGCGTGACGCCGAAGGTATCGCTGGCATTCTTCCAGTTAATGAGGCCGGACACCTCGGGCGTGACCTTGCTCAGATCGCCCTCGGCATCCTCGACCGTGGTGTCGTAGAGCGCCTTGGCGCCGATCGAGCCGGACAGGCCGTCCTCGCGCGCATCGAGCGGACGGCGCGTAACGACGTTGATCGACGCGCCGATGCCGCCCGACGGGATGTTGGCTCGGCCGGTCTTGTAGACCTCCAGCGTGGCGACGCCTTCCGACGCCAGATTCTGGAAGTCGAACGAGCGGCCGGTGCCACGCGCAAAGGCGTTGCCGGTGCTCGTGTCGATGCTGGTAGCCGGTAGCTGGCGGCCGTTCACCGTCACCAGGTTGAAGCCGCCGCTGAAGCCGCGGACCGCGACTTGCGAACCCTCGCCGTTGGCGCGGGTGATCGACACACCGGTGATGCGCTGCAGCGACTCGGCCAGGTTCGTGTCGGGGAACTTGCCGATGTCTTCAGCAGAGATGGCATCGACGACACCCGCGGAGTTGCGCTTGATCGCGATCGCCTGATCCAGCGAGGCGCGGATGCCGGTGACGACGATGTCTTCGCTGGTACCCTCGTCCTGCGATGCCGTCTGGTCCGCCTGTGCCGCAGCGGCATCCTGCGCCGCAGCGATGCCGGGCATCATCATGCAAGCGGTGATGGCGATTGCGGAAGCCGTACGCGCGAGCGCCGGCGTTAGCCTTATGCTTTTCATCTGTCCCCTCCTCGTCAGCGCGCCGGAGCACGCCGCATGGTTTTTTATGCGAGCTGGCGTGGTCGCCACTCGATGTTAACGCTACCAAATTGTCTTACGTTGTCAACTGTCGACCGCATTGTCTTTGCGCGATAGTTTCCTCAAGGATTTCTATTACTTATCAAATGGTCGCGCTTTCATTGCGGCAGCGCGTCAACGAAAGCTCTGGTTTGCGGCAAAAATACCACATTCTAGCGTAGCACCGGCAGGCGATCGACCGTTCAAGGGTCGCCACGTGCGACGCGGAACCAGTCGACGTCGATCCCTCCCGGCGGGCTGGTGGGGCCGCGAGTGAAGGTGAAGAGACCGGGACGCGAGCCCTTCCACCACGAGAATCGCGCCAGCCACAGCGGCGGGCCGAACGAGATGAATCTGCGTCCGTCGTCGAGGCTGTACGAATAGCGCACCGCCTGTCCCTCGGTCACTTCGGCAGCGAGCACGACCGTGGCGCCGGCCAGACGCGGGCCGGACGTCTCCTCCCCTTCCGCGGCGACGGTGATGCGATTGACGCCGGCGCTGCGCACCACGCCGATCCAGCTCGGCCGCACGCCGAACAGGGTAAGCCCGGCGCGTTGGCCCTCGGTCATGCGGCTGAGGTCGAGCCGCGCGGTGATGCGGCTGCGTGGGCCCTGGAGGATCTGGGTGAGCGTGTTGCGCGCGGTGACCAGATGTTCGGCAGGCAGTGCGGTCAGCCGTAGCCAGCCGGGACGGCGCGACAGGCTCCACGCGCTGTCGAGCGGATTGTGGTTCCACGACCATTGCAACCCGAGCGTGCGGCCGGCGAACTCGTCCGAATCCTGCAGACGGTCGGCGGTCGCCGAGGCCGGCATGCGCCAGGTCAGCACCGGCTGGCCGGAGGCCTTGTCGGGAATCGGCTGGCCGACGACCGGCCAGTCATCGATCCAGCGCACCGGCTGGAGGTGGACGATGCGTCCGAACGCCCCGGTCGAGTTGAAATGCGCGAACCAGCCCTCGCCCGATGGCGTCTCGACATAGCCGCCCTGATGCGGCCCCTGAACCGGCGTGGTGCCGGGTTCGAGCACGACCCGCCACTCATACGGCCCGCTTATGTCGCGCGCGCGACCGACGGCCTGCGGGCCGGTGCCGACGCCGCCGATCGGTGCCCAGAGGTAATAATAGCCGTTCCTTTTGTAGAATTTGGGGCCTTCGAGAACGGGGAGCTTCTCCTTGTCCTCGGCGATCACCTTGCCTTCGTCGAGCACGCGGGTGCAGTCAGGGTGCATCCGGTGAAGAATCAGCGGACCGGCGCCAACCTTGCCATGGACCAGCCAGGCGCTGCCGTCCTCGTCCCAAAAGGGGCATGGGTCCTCGAGTCCGGGCTTGGCGATCACCGCAACCGGGGCGCTCCACGGGCCGGCGGGGTCGGTCGCGGTCGCCACGAACACGCCTTCGTCGGGCGTCGCCCAATAGACCCGGAACTTGCCGGCATGGTGGCGGATGCTCGGCGCCCAGACTCCGCTGGCATATTTGGTACCGCCGATAGGCTTGGAGATCTTGTCGGTCAGCGCGTGCGGGCCGGGCATGTCGTAGAGCGGGCCGAACGGAAGCTTCGGCAGGACATGGCCGATGATCGTCCAGTGGACGAGGTCGCGCGACTTGAGCACCGGAATGCCGGGCGAGAAATGGAAGCTGGAAGCGACCAGATAGTAATCCCGCCCGACGCGGATCAGGTCGGGATCGGAATAATCGGCGTAGAGGATCGGATTGGTGTAGGTCGCCTGCGCATATGCTGCGGCCGGCACCGCCAGCGCCAGACCCAAGCTCGCGAACTTCCACATGCCGGTTTCTCCTCCCGTTTAATGGGAGCGCTATCATTTACCGCTGGTCAGCGCCAAGCCTTGCGCGCATCCTGCCGGCAGTCGAAGCTGGCTCGACAGCGGGTTCCATTTTATGGCACAGCATATCAGGCAATGAGACGAGCAGCTTCCACCCTCGATTATCGCGAGCTTGCTCGCCGGCGCCTTCCCCATTTTCTGTTCGAATATATCGATGGCGGCTCCTACGCCGAAGTGACGCTCAAACGGAATGTCGACGATCTCTCGGCGATCGCGTTGCGCCAGCGGATCCTGCGCGACGTATCGGCGCTCGATCTGTCGACCAGGCTGTTCGGCCAGGATCTCAAGATGCCGGTCGCGCTCGCCCCGATCGGGCTTGCCGGGATGAGCGCGCGGCGCGGCGAAGTTCAGGCGGCGCGCGCGGCCGAGAAAGCGGGCATCCCCTTCTGCCTGTCCACCGTCTCGGCCTGCCCGCTCGGCGAAGTGGCGCGGGGCACCACGGCGCCCTTCTGGTTCCAGCTCTACATGATCCGCGATCGCGGTTTCATGCGCGAATTGCTCGACCAGGCGACTGCGGCCGGGTGCAACGCATTGGTGTTCACCGTCGACATGCCGGTCCCGGGTTCGCGCTACCGCGATTATCGCTCGGGGCTCGCCGGCGCGACCGGCATGACCGGAGGCTTGCGCCGCATGTGGCAGGCGATGCAGCGCCCCGGCTGGGCATGGGATGTCGGCCTGCACGGCCGCCCGCACCAGCTCGGCAACGTCGCGCCGGTGCTCGGCAAGAATACCGGGCTCGAGGATTTCTTCGCGTGGATGCGGGGCAATTTCGACCCGACGGTGAGCTGGCGCGACCTCGACTTCATCCGCGAGCGCTGGAACGGCCCGCTGATCATCAAGGGTATCCTCGACGCCGAGGACGCGCGCGCCGCCGCCGAGCTCGGTGCCGACGGCATCGTCGTCTCGAACCATGGCGGCCGCCAGCTCGATGGCGTGCCTTCCACCGCGCACGCGCTTCCCGAAATAGCCGATGCAGTGGGCGACAAATTGACCGTGCTCGCCGATGGTGGCGTGCGCTCCGGGCTCGATGTGGTTCGCATGCTCGCGCTCGGCGCCAAGGGCGTATTGCTCGGCCGCGCCTGGGCCTTCGCGCTCGCCGCGCGCGGCGAGGCGGGCGTCAGCCACATGCTCAAGCTGGTCGAGGCCGAGATGCGCGTCGCCATGGCGCTCACCGGCTGCACCAGCATCGATCAGATCAGCCGCGACGCGCTGGTGGAGGCGACCCGCCGCTGAAGTTCGAAAATCATGAACGGGCACAAAGTCCGGCAGGAGAGGATTGAGAATGGATCGACCTGAAGCAACCGCCGTCCGGCGGCGTGACGTTCTCGGCGGGCTCGCGGCGGGCACCGCACTCGCGACGGCGCTCGATGCCAGCGCGGCCAGAGTCGCGGCCGACAAGCGCAAGCGCTACGTGTCGGTCGGAGTCGGCAGCCGAAACCGCCTGTATCAGGAGGCTTTGTGGGGTCCGCACAAGGCGCATGGCGAGCTGATCGCCGCCTGCGACACCAATCCCGGCCGGCTCGATCATATTGCCGCGCGCGCAAGCAAGGCCGGCGCCAAACCGCCCAGGCCCTATCTCGCGACCGACTTCGACAAGATGCTGCGCGAGCTCGAGCCCGACGCAGTGATCGTCACCACGCCCGACGCATTCCACGACGATTATGTCGTCCGCGCGCTCGAAGCGGGCTGCGACGTCATCACCGAAAAGCCGATGACCACCACCGCAGCCAAGGCGCAGCGCATCCTCGATGCGGTGAAGCGCAGCGGCCGGCACATCCGGGTGACCTTCAACTATCGCTACTCGCCGTTCCGCAGCCAGGTGAAGGAGCTGCTGATGTCCGGCGAGATCGGCGACGTGCTGTCGGTCGATTTCCAGTGGCTGCTCAACACCGTCCACGGCGCCGATTATTTCCGCCGCTGGCATTCGAACAAGGCCATTTCCGGCGGGCTGATGGTGCACAAGGCGACGCACCATTTCGATCTGGTCAATTGGTGGCTCTCGGACCTGCCCGTCAGCGTCGCCGCCACGGGCAAGCGCGAATTCTACACCCCCGAAATGGCGCGCCGCTTCGGGCTGCAGGGACCGCACCAGCGCTGCCATACCTGCCCCGAGAAGGACCGATGCAGCTTTTATTTCGACATGGCCCGCGATCCGGGATTGAAGGCGCTCTATCTCGATAACGAGAAATATGACGGCTATTTCCGCGACCAGTGCGTATGGCGCCCCGAGATCGACATCGAAGACACGATGAATGTGATCGTCGGCTATTCCGGCGGAACCACGCTCAGCTACAGCCTCAATGCGTTCAATGCATGGGAAGGCTATCACATCGCCTTCAACGGCACCCGGGGCCGGCTCGAGCATAGCGTGGTCGAGCAAGCCGGTGTCGCCGGCGCGAGCGGGCAGGACGAGGGCGACCGGATCAAGACCCGGATCGTGCCGATGCGCGGCAATCCGCGCGACATCGCCCCCGCGACCGGCGCCGGCGGACATGGCGGCGGTGACGCGGTGATGCTCGCCGACATCTTCGATCCGAACGCGCCCAGGGACCCGCTGCTGCGCTCGGCCGACGAACGCAGCGGCGCGGCGTCGATCCTGATCGGGGTGGCCGCCAATCGCTGCTTCGAGACGGGCCAGCCGGTGAAGATCGGCGAGCTGATCAAGGGGCTCGACTGGCCGGACTATCCCAGGATGCCGGGGCACAAGGACCCGGTGGCACAACCGCCGCGGATGCAGAAGGCCTAGGCATGCGCATGATGCGATGGCTTCTGCTCGCCTTGGTAGCGGCCATCGCCTCCCCTGCCCCGGCCCAGCCGATCGACCGCCACGCGCTGGTGGCGCGCCACAACATCACGCTCACCCGAATCGATCCGCACGCACCGCTGATGCTGGGCAACGGCAATATCGGGTTCACTGCCGACATCACCGGGCTGCAGACCTTCCCCGAGCAATATTCGCCGATCGCGCCGCTGCTGACGATGGCGCAATGGGCGTGGCACAGCTTCCCGAACCCCGAAGGCTATAAGGAAAGCGACGGGCTGGTGATGGTGCCGGTGCCCGGCCGCGGCGAACAGCCTTATCCGTGGATCCGCGACTGGTCCGAGATCGAGAAAAGGCCCGCGCTGCAATGGCTGCGCGAGAATTCGCACCGCTTCTCGCTCGGCCGGGTCGGGCTCGCATTGCTCCGCCGCGACGGAACGCAGGCACATTTCTCCGAGATCAGCGCCACCCGCCAGAAGCTCGATCTCTGGTCGGGATCGCTGATCAGCACCTTCGTGTTCGACGGCCGGCCGGTGACCGTCGAGACATGGGTGCATCCGACCCGGGACATGGTGATGGTGTCGATCCGGTCGCCGCTGGTCGCGTCGGGTCGGGTGGGTGTCGACGTGCGCTATCCGGGGGTTGGAGCGAAACTCAACCCCGATCCCTCCGACTGGACGCATGACGAAACGCACAACACGCACGTCCTCGAACAGCGTCCGGACCGGCTGGTCGTGGGCCGCAAGCTCGACGACGCACGCTATCATTCCGCGATCTACGCGCTGAACGGCATTGTCGCGCGCACCGGACCCCACGGCTTTCGCGCGCTTCGCCGCGGCGGAGAGCGACTGGACGTGACCGTCAGCTTCGATCGCGAGCGGCGCCAGCCCGGCGCCTGGGACACAGGCGCAGTCGCCCGGCACTGGCGCGATTACTGGATGCATGGCGGCGCGATCGACTTCAGCGGCAGCACCGACCCGCGCGCCGCCGAACTCGAACGGCGCGTGATACTCTCGCAATATCTCGCCGCGATCAATCAGGCGGGGGAATATCCGCCGCAAGAGGAAGGGCTGTTCTCGAACAGCTGGAACGGCAAGTTCCACCTCGAAATGCCGATCTTCCATGCCGGGCATTGGGCGAGCTGGGGCCGGCCGCAACTACTCGAACGCAGTCTCGGCTGGTATCTGAAGATGCTGCCACAGGCGCAGCAGCTCGCGCGCCGCCACGGTGTGCAGGGCGCGTGGTGGAGCAAGATGACCGGGCCGAACGGCTGGAACAGCCCGAGCACCGTCAATCCCTTCATCATGTGGCAGCAGCCGCACCCGATCTACCTGGCGGAGCTCGTCTATCGGGCGAGCGGCGACCGGGAGACGCTGGCGAAGTACAGTGAGATGGTCGAACAGACGGCCCAACTCCTCGCCAGCTGGCCGCGCCGCGACGGCGAGCGTTATGTGCTCGGGCCGCCGATCATCCCGGTGCAGGAAAATCACCCGCCACTCACCACGCTCAACCCCGCATTCGAGCTCGAATATTATCGCTGGGCGCTGGGCACGGCACAAATCTGGCGCGAGCGTCTTGGCCTGGCGCGCAATCCCGAATGGGACCGGGTGATCGCCGGGCTCGCGCCGCCGCCCGAGCGCGACGGGCTGTATTTGCCGGTCGAGAGCGCGCCCGATTTCTGGCGCGCCGCCGCGGCACCGGACTGCAGTCGCCACGCCGAGCCGCCGCGCTGCCTGAACCGCGACCACCCCTCTTTCCTGATGGCGTTCGGGCTGATTCCGGGGAGCCGGGTCGATCTTGCGACGATGCGCCGCACCTTGGCCGCCACCGAAAGGCACTGGGACCTGCGCCAGACATGGGGCTGGGATTTCCCGGTGGTCGCGATGACAGCGGCGCGGCTGGGCGATCCGGAAAAGGCGGTCGCCTGGCTGTTCCGGGACGTGCCCAACAATCGATGGGGCGTCAGCGGAATGACGCCGCGGGTGCATCTGGAGGCGGAGAAGCAATTGGTCGGCCCCGCTGCCGGCAATTCCGGCCCCGGCCCGGACGGACCAGGCTATGCGCGGGCGGCCGAGACCTATTTCCCGTCCAACGGCTCGTTGCTGCTTGCAGTCGGCATGATGGCCGCCGGCTGGGAGGGATCGGCGGGCGCCGCGCCCGGATTTCCCCGGCGAGGCTGGAAGGTGCGCGTCGAAGGGATCCGTCCGTTGCCGTGAATTGTGCCACTACGGGGTTATTGCGTACTGGCCGAAGGACGTATTCAGGAGTATGAAGGTGAAGCTCCGCAGGGTTCCCCCCTAAGGGGTGCGGCCGGGCGGCGTTTAACTCCCTTTTCCGCCGTCCGGTCGTCCAGACGATAAATGCGACGCGCTATTGGCGGCGAATATCCCGCGTGGCGCTCTGCGAAAACCAGCGACGATACCTCGATCACGCCGAACGTGTCCGGCCCTGCAGCGCGAACGCCAGCACGACGAGGAAGCACCCCGCCGGCACCAGCATCGCCCACAGGATCGATCCGCTCGCGTCCGAGACATAGCCCATCAGTGCAGTCAGGATCGCGCCGCCGATGATCGCCATCACCAGCAATGCCGAGGCCGATTTGGTGCGCGCGCCCAGCCCCGCCACCGATTCGGCGAAGATCGTCGGAAACATGATCGACATGAAGAAGCTGGTGGCGACGAGCGCGGCGATGCCTGTCGCGCCGCCCATCAAAGCGGCGACGACGCAGAGCAAAGCGGCGATCCCGGCGAAGCCCGCGAGTAGCGGCAGTGCGGCGATGCGACCCATCAGCGCGGCACCGGCGAAACGGCCGACCATGAACAGCGCCAGCGAGAGCGTGAGCCAGCCCGCGGCCTGGTGCTCGCCGGTCCCCGGCACCGCGACCTGCGCATAGCGGATCAAATAGCTCCACACCCCCACTTGCGCGCCGACGTAAAAGAATTGTGCGATCACTCCGAACAGCAAACGCCGCTCCCGCAGCAATGCCCGGAAATCGTCGAAGGCGCCCACCCCTTCGTCCACGTCGCGTTCGGTCGCCACCGCGGGGAAGCGCACGACGCGGATCAGCACCGCCCAGCCAATGACGACGAGCGCGATCAGAAGATAGGGAAGCTGCACCGATGCCGCCTCGCTGGCGCGCCACGCCGCCCGCGCCGCCGGCTCCATCGCCTCCAGTTGCGCCGGCGAGACCGAAATCCCCGAGAGAATGAACTGGCTGCCGAGCACCACCCCGGTCATCGACCCGAGCGGATTGAAGGCTTGCGCGAGGTTGAGCCGACGCGCTGCGGTCTCCTCCGGCCCGAGACGCGCGATCAGCGGATTGGCGGAGGTTTCGAGGAAGGCGAGCCCCCCGGCGATCACGAACAATGCAGCGAGAAAGAAGGGGTAGCTCTGCGCCCCCGCCGCGGGCCAGAACAGCAATGCGCCGAGACCGTAGAATCCCAGTCCGGCCAGCACCGCCGCGCGATAGCCGTAAGCGCGCATGAACAATGCTGCCGGAATCGCGAGGCAGAAATAGCCGAGATAGAAAGCCGACTGGACCAGCCCGGCCTGCAGATCGCTCAGCGTGAACAGCTTCTTGAAGTGCGCGATCAGCACGTCGTTCAGATTGTTCGCCACGCCCCACAGGAAGAACAAGGCGACGATCAACGCCACCGGCAGCAGCGCCGCCGAACGGAGACCAGGTGGCACGCCTTGCGCGGTTGATGATGCTCCGGTGGCCACGCTCATTCTCCCCATGCGACGCCCTCTTCGTGACTTGCGCATATAAAAACACTCTTCACATGCGAATGCAACAATCCTGCCATGCCTTCTGCGCTGCCCATCTTCATTCCGGAGCCCGCAACAGATACACGGTGCCGGGAAGAACGCCATGAGGGGGTGCCGTGAAGAAGGTCGCTGAAGACAAGAGCGAGATCGACTCGCGCTATCGGGCGCCTGCGCTCGAAAAGGGGCTCGACATCCTCGAGTTGCTGGCGACCGAGGCCCGGCCGATGACGCTGACGGCGATCGTAAACCGGCTGGAGCGCTCGCATGGCGAGCTGTTTCGTATGGTCCAGGTGCTCGAGTTTCGCGGCTATATTGAACAGGATCCCTCGAACGAAGGCTATCGGCTGACCGACCGGCTGTTCTCCTTGGGCATGCAACAGCCGCGTACGCGCAATTTGATCGAGGCGGCGCTGCCGGTGATGCGCCAGCTCGCTTTCAGCGTCGGCCAGTCTTGCCACCTCGCCTTGCACACGCAGGGCGAGATGGTCGTCGTCGCGCGGATGGAATCGAGCGAGCAGCTCGGCTTCTCGGTGCGCGTCGGCTATCGCCGGCCGCTGCACCAGGCGGCATCGGGAGTCATCCTCTATGCCTTCCAGCCCGAGGATGTCCGCCGCCGCTGGGAGAATCTGCTCGACCCGCAACTGCCCGAAGCCGAGCTGGCGGCGTTCCGCCGGCACGCCGACGATATTCGCGAGCGGCAGGTCGAGCTCACGCCGAGCAAGTTCGTCGCCGGAGTGACCGACGTCTCGGCCCCGGTAATGCGCGGCGGAATGGCCGCGGCGGCGCTGACCGTGCCCTATCTCAAGAAGCTCCAGCCCTCGGTCTCGGCGAAGGAAACCGCCGAAATGGTTCGGCTGGCCGCCGCGCAGATCTCCGATCAGCTCGTCGAAGGCGACAGCCGGATCTGAGAGTCAGACCGTCCAGCCGCCGTCGATCACGTGGATCTGACCGGTGGTGAAGGCGGATTCGTCCGAGCCGAGATAGAGCGCCAGCGCGGCGATCTCCTCCGCGGTGCCGAGCCGGCCCATCGGCTGACGCGCGTTGAAGGCGACGAGCGCATTCGCGTAGTCGCCGGTCGCCCGCAGGCGTTGGTGGAGTGCAGGCGTGTCGACCGTGCCCGGACAGATCGCATTGCAGCGAATGCCCTGGCCGACGAAATCTGCCGCCACCGCCTTGGTGAGGCCGATCACCGCCGCCTTCGACGCGCCATAAGCGAAGCGGTTCGGCACGCCGGTGATCGAGCTCGCCACCGAGGCCATGTTGACGATCGAGCCACCGCCGTTTGCGATCATCGCCGGCAGCGTCGCGCGGACCAGCCGGTACATGGCGGTGGCGTTGAGATCGAACGACCGCTGCCAATCCTCCTCGCTGCACTCGAGGATCGTGCCCGCGGCAACCATGCCGGCGCAGTTGAACAATATATCCAGCGCGGGCGCCTCGGCGGCCAAGGCCTCGATCGCGGCGGCATCGCAGATATCGACGCAGCGCGTCACGCAGCCGTCGAGCGTGGCGAGCGCGTCGGCGTCGCGATCGACTGCCCAGAGCGTCGCGCCTTCGCTGATGAAGCGTTCGGCGGTGGCGCGGCCGATGCCGTGCGCAGCGCCGGTGATCAGTGCCATCTTGCCCGCGAGCCTTCCAGTCATGCCGTGCGTGTCTCCGATAGAGGGGTTCGGGTCGGGACCGGCGCATCGGCGCGCAACAGCCCCTCGTGCTTGAGTTCGGCCCAGAGCTGGGCCGGGATCGCCGCGGTGTGGCGATCCACGGTCTCCGCGACCTGCTTCGCGCTCGCGAGGCCGGGGATCACGCTCGCGACGCCGGGATGGCCGAGCACGAATTGGAGCGCCGCGGCGCCGAGCGCGACTTCGTGCCGCGCGCAGACCGCGTCGATCCGGCGCGCTTTTTCCACCACCGGCGCGGGCGCGGCTTCGTAATTATAATGCGCACCGGCGTGCAGCCCCTGCCCCGCGAGGATCCCGCTATTATAGGGGCCGCCGATCACGATGCCGGTGCCCGAAACCGCGCAGCGCGGCAGCAGCGCATCGAGCGCATCCTGCTCGAGCAGGGTGTAACGGCCGGCGAGGAGGATCAGATCGAGCGGGCTGCGATCGAGCAGTTCCAGCGCGACCTCGCATTCGTTGACGCCGATCCCGAATGCCGTGATCGCGCCTTCGTCCTTCAGCCGCTCCAGCGCGCGGAGCCCGCCGCCGGTCAGCTCGGCGAGCCGCTCGGCATGCAGTACGCCATGCGTCGTTCGGCCGATGTCGTGGACGAGCAGCACGTCGACCCGGTCGACGCCGAGCCGGGCGAGGCTCGCTTCGTGCGAACGCAGCACGCCGTCATGGGAATAATCGTAGACCGGCTCGAACGGTTCGTCGGAGCGGAAGCCGTGGCGCTCCTCCGCGAATGGCCCATCGATCGGCTCGAGCAACCGGCCCACCTTGGTCGAGACGACCGCCCGCCGGCCTGCAAGCCCTGCCCCAAGCCGCTTCTCGGCAAGGCCGAAGCCGTAATAAGGCGCGGTGTCGGCATAGCCCATCCCGGCGGCGAGCGCGGCGGCGATCGTTGCGGAAGCGTCCGCGTCACTGACGCTGCGATAGAGATTGCCGAGGGGCGCAGTGCCGAAACCCAGTTCGGGCAACGCGAGGCCGCCGGGCAAGCGACGGACCGGGATCACCGGGTTTCGCCGGACGTGAAAATGCGCTGCATCGGCACCCATTTCTCGCCCGGAGCGGCGTGCGGCAGCGCGCGCTGGAAGCGCCACATCAGCGTCTCCCATCGGTCGATCTCGGCAGGGGTCTCGACAGGGCGGGGATAGTCTTCGGCGACTTCGGCGATCATCACCATCCGATCGCCGGTGCGCCAGATCTCCATCGCCTCCACACCCTGCGCCTCGATATGCGCGAGCACCGCCGGCCACACCGCGCCGGGGGCATGCCGTGCCTCATATTCGGCGATGAGCGCGGCATCGTCGACCAGATCGAGCGCGAAGCAGAGCCGCCGTGCCATCCTCATTCCCTCTCGCGTTTCACCGCATCGTGCCCAACAGGAAACTTGCGCCCCCGTCAATTCCCACCTATGAAAATCACAATCATCTGCAAACATAATCGCGGTACAATCTGGCCGTGCAGGAGGGGCAGCGACCGATGGCGAAAGACGTGCGCGCGACAAGCCGATATGCGGATCGGGAGGCCCGGAGCACCGCACGATGACGACCATCCGTAAATTGCGCGTACTCGACGTGCGCTTCCCGACCTCGCAGATGCTGGACGGTTCGGACGCGATGAACCCCGATCCGGACTATTCGGCTGCCTATTGCATCCTCGAGACCGACGACGCACTGGAGGGCCATGGCCTGACCTTCACCATCGGCCGCGGCAACGACGTGGTCTGCGCGGCGATCGAGGCGCTGGCGCCCTTGGTCGAAGGGCTCGACCTCGACTGGATCCGCGCGGACGGCGCACGCTTCTGGCGGCACATCACCGGCGACAGCCAGTTGCGCTGGATCGGCCCCGAAAAGGGCGTGATCCACCTCGCCACCGGCGCGGTGGTCAACGCGGTTTGGGACCTGCTCGCCAAGATGGCGGGCAAGCCGCTTTGGCAGCTGATCGGCGAGATGTCGCCGGCCGAGCTGATCGGGCTGATCGACTTTCGCTACATCACCGATTGCGTCACCCCCGAGCAAGGCCTCGCGCTGCTCGAGGCCCGTGCGCCGGGCAAGGCCGAACGGATCGCGACGCTGCGCGACAAGGGCTATCCGGCCTATACCACGTCGGCGGGCTGGCTCGGCTATTCGGACGCCAAGCTCGAACGGCTGTGCCGCGAGGCCGTGGCCGAGGGATTCGACCATGTGAAACTGAAGGTCGGCCGCTCGGTGGAAGACGATGTCCGCCGCGTGAGGATCGCGCGCGACGTGCTCGGCCCCGACCGCAAGCTGATGATCGATGCCAATCAGGTGTGGGAAGTCGATCAGGCGATCGAACATCTCGGCGCGCTCGCTTTCGCCGACCCGTGGTTCATCGAGGAACCGACCAGCCCCGACGATGTCGAGGGACATCGCCGGATCCGCGAAGCCGCGCCGATGCGGGTGGCGACCGGCGAGATGTGCCAGAACCGGGTGGTGTTCAAGCAGTTCATCATGCGCGGCGCGATCGACGTGGTCCAGATCGACGCCTGCCGGCTCGGCGGGGTCAACGAAGTGCTCGCCGTGCTGCTGATGGCGGCGAAATACGATCTGCCGGTGTGCCCGCATGCCGGCGGCGTCGGGCTGTGCGAATATGTCCAGCATCTCGCGATGATCGACTATCTTTGCTTCGCCGGAACCACCGAGGGGCGCGTGATCGAGTATGTCGACCATCTCCACGAGCATTTCGTCGACCCGTGCGTCGTGAAGGACGGGGCTTATCGCGCGCCGGCCATGCCGGGCTTCTCGATCGAGATGAAGGCATCGAGCCTCGCGACATTCCGCTATCGTGAAGATGGGCCAGCACTGGCGGCGGACGCGGCCGAATAGCGGACGAGCACGGGGGTAGCCGGACGCCCGCAGACTCCCCCCTCCACCGCCTCCCGGAGGATTATTGGGGGGCGTCGAAGCGGAAACTATGTTCCTCGCCGGCGAGCGTGACCGTCACCACCAGCCCGCGCTCACGCTTGTTGCGGAACTTGATCTTCTCGGTGACGAGCTGCCCGGCGGCCAGCTGGCCGGGGGCGATGACGGTGTCGGCGAGGATGCCGGCCTTCAATGCGGCGATCCGCGCGTCGGCGGCCGCGACATCGCCAGCCCTGGGTTTGCGCTTGCGGGCCGGTTGCGCGACCGATGCGCCCATCCCCCCGGTATAGCCGCTGACATCTTTCTGGCCGCTATTGTTGCTCAGCATCGCCGGCGCTTCGGAGATCGCGGGAACGGCCTCGCTTTCCATCCCGGCGGCCGAACGCGTCTCGGCGATCAGCGAGGTTAGTGATCGTATCGCCACCCTGTCGCCCGACGCCGTGGTGATGCGGATCGAGGCCGGGCCGAAAGGGGCCGGGACCCGCGTCCGGTTCTGCGCCGCGACGCGCAACACCAGTTGCCCGTCCGACAATGCGGGATCGGTGCTGATACTGACCGCACCCGTCGCCTTGGCGGAGTCGATGCCGCTGGCGATATCCTGCGGCATCCCGGCCGTAGACGGCGCGTTGCTTGCCAGCAGGAACGGCAGGATCAGGACGCGCAATTTCATCTTCACGGCTCCAGGTCTCGGGATGCGAGCGGGATCGGAATGCGGGCAGCGGCGCGGCAATTGCGATCGATGAATTGCTGGTGCGCGGGCATGCTTCCGGCGGTCTGATCGATCACGTGCTGCATGCCGCCCAGGATAGCGGCGAGCTCCTGCGGTGCCACGGTATCGGCGAGCGGATCGTGCGTGGCGGGATGCACCCCCTGCCCCAGCAGCACCGCAAGCCAGCTCGGCGGATGGAAGAGTTCGTGCTGACGCTCGATCAGCCGGCCATTGGCGCGGAACATTGCCATCTTCTCGGCGAGCGTATCGGGGATCGGCATGTCGCGGCACTGGCGCCAGAACGGCTCCTCGCGTTCGTTGGCGTGGTAGTGCAGCACGAGGAAGTCGCGGATCGACTCCATCTCGGCATCGACGAGGCGATTATATTCCTGCGCTACCAACGGATCGAAGTTGCGATCGGGAAACCATGCCAGCAACTTCGAAATGCCGGTCTGGATCAAATGAATGCTGGTCGATTCGAGCGGCTCGAGAAAGCCCGAGGCAAGGCCGAGCGCGATGCAATTGCGGTTCCATGCGCGGCGACGGCGGCCGGTGGTGAAGCGAAGCTGGCGCGGATCGGCTTCGGGCGCGCCGTCGAGATTCGCCATCAGTACTGCGCAAGCGTCGTCGTCGGAGATCGCGCCGCTGCAATAGACATGGCCGTTGCCGGTACGGTTCTGGAGCGGAATCCGCCATTGCCAGCCCGCCTGCCGCGCGGTCGAGCGCGTATAGGGAACCGGGTCGGCGACACGCGTGCAGGGCACCGCTAAAGCGCGGTCGCAGGGCAACCAGTGCGTCCAATCCTCATAGCCGGTATCGAGCGCTTCGGTGATCAGCCCGCGAAAACCGGTGCAGTCGATAAACAGATCGGCGGCGAGTGCCCGGCCGTCGGCGAGGATCAGGCGCTCGACGAAGCCGTTCTCGGGGCCGAGCACCACCTCGGCGATCCTGCCTTCGATGCGTTCCACGCCGCGGGATTCGGCGAGGCTGCGGAGATAGCGCGCATAAAGCGATGCGTCGAAATGATAGGCCCAGGAGAAGGTGGAGAACACGCCGGCCGACCCGGGCCTCGGTATCTCGAACTTGCCGCGATAGGCCGCCTGATGGTTGAGCGAGTAAGCGTCGAGCGGAATGCCGCTCCCCAGCGTGCGGGCGCGTCGCCAATGCTGGTGGAAGGGCGCGAGGCCGAAATCGTCGCCATAGCGGCCGAACGGGTGGAAATAGCGTTCGCCCTCGCGCAGCCAACCGACGAACTCGATGCCGAGCTTGAAACTGCCCTGGGTCGCGGCGACGAATTCGCGCTCGTCCACGCCGAGGATCTTGTTGAACAGCTGGATCGGCGGGATCGTCGCCTCGCCCACGCCGATCGTGCCGATCTCCTCGGATTCGACCAGCACGATCCGGCACTGATGCGGCTTGAAAGCCACCGACAAGGCCGCCGCCGCCATCCAGCCCGCGGTGCCGCCGCCGGCGATCAGGATCTCGCGGATGGAATCGTCGCTCACGCCGCCTCGGCCAGGCAACAACGCTGGATGAAGAGCGCGTGCGGCGGCATCGCCTCGGCAGCGCGCGCAAGTTGCTGGCGCCGGTGCGCGAGCCCGGCGCGGAGCCGCTCGGGATCGAGGCGATCGACCAGCGGGTCATAGCGATCGGGGAGGAATCCATTGCCCGCGAAAATCGCGATCCAGCTCGGCTCCTGATAGGATTCCTCGGCGAGCAGGGGCACGCGGCCGGTCGCCTTGAAAACCTCGATCTTGTGGCGAAGCGTGTCGGGCAGCGCCATCGTCCGGCAATAGTCCCAGAGCGGCGCGTCGTCGCGGCGGGTCAGGCAATAATGCAGGATCAGGAAGTCGCGGATCCGCTCGAATTCGCTGGTGGTGACGCGGTTATATTCCTCGGCGATACGCGGGTTCCAGTTTCGGTCTGGAAAATACTCGATCAGCCGTGCGATCCCGGTCTGGATCAGCTGGATGCTGGTCGATTCGAGCGGCTCCATGAAGCCGCCGGCCAGCCCGATCGCGACGCAATTGCGGTTCCAGAATTGCAGCCGCCGGCCGGTGGTGAAGCGCAGCACGCGCGGATCGGCGAGGAGCTCGCCCTCGACATTGGATGTGAACAGATCGCGGGCGCGCCTGTCGTCGGTGAAGCGCGTCGAATAGACATAGCCATTGCCCATCCGGTGCTGGAGCGGGATCCGCCATTGCCACCCGGCCTCGCGCGCGGTGGAGCGCGTGTATGGCGCCGGCGGGCCGGTCAGCGTGCTCGGCGCCACCACGGCGCTGTCGCAGGGCAGCCAATGGCGCCAGTCCTCGTAGCCGGTACCGAGCGCCTGCTCGATCAGCAGCCCGCGAAAGCCCGAGCAATCGACGAACAGATCGGCAGCGTGGCGCTGGCCATCGGCGGTGACGATCGCGGCGATGCGGCCGCTTTCGCCGTCGAGCTCGGTGTCGACGACTTTGCCCTCGATCCGGCAAACGCCGCGCTGTTCGGCATAGCTGCGCAAATAGCGGGCGTAGAGCAAAGCATCGAAATGGAAGGCGTAGCGATAGAAATGCTGCTGGTTCGCCGGATCGGGCGAAGGCGGGGCAAAGCGGCCGCGGCGCGCCATCGCATAAGGCAGGCTATACGCGTCGATCGGCGTGGTATCGCCTTCGCCGCGCAGCTTGAGCCAATGATGGTGCGGCGCAACGCCTTCGATCGCGTCGCCATAATCGCCGAAACCATGGAAGAAGCTGTCGCCGATCCTGCCCCAATCGCGGAACTCGATACCGAGCTTGAACGACCCCTGCGTCGCCTTGACGAATTCGCGTTCGTCGACGCCGAGCAGGCCGTTCAGATGCTGCATCAGCGGAACGGTCGCCTCGCCGACACCGATCGTGCCGATCTCCTCGGACTCGACCAGGGTGATGCTGCAGCGCTCGGGCGGAAGGAAGCGCGACAGCACCGCCGCACTGATCCAGCCCGCGGTCCCGCCGCCGACGATGAGGATCGATCTGATGGCCTGGTCGGACATGGCTCTCCGAAGACTAGGCGTGACGCGGCGACCGGGAAAGAGCGGCGGCGCCCCCGAAGGAGCGCCGCCGAGTTTCTGGGATCAGAAGCTGGCCCGAATGATACCGGCGATGCGCCTGTCGGTATCGGTCCAGCTGTAGCGCGGATGGAGGACCGCACCTCCGACGTCCAGGAACGTGCGCGTGTTGAGCAGATTGGTTGCTTGCACGCCGATCTTGATATTGTCCGTGATGCTGACGAGCAGCGAGGCGTCGAGCTGGCCGTAATCCTCCGACCAAACCGGAGCGTTGAGATTGGCCGCCGACGTGGTCAGCAGATATTCGGAGCGCCAATTATAGGCGAGCCGCGCGGAGACACCGTATTTCTCGTAGATCGCGGCGAGATTGTAGGTCCATTTCGACAGGCCCTCGAGCGGCAAGGTGGTGTCGTTGGCGTTGTTGGTCTGGTTGGGATCGAGTGTGTTGACCGGCTGGTTGGCGCCGCCGGTGCTGTCGATCCAGGTAACGTTGCCCTGGAAACCGAGCCCGCCGAGCGCCCCGGGCAGCATGTCGAAGAACTGGGTGTAGGCGAGCTCGACGCCCTTGATCTTGCCATGCTCGCCATTGACCGCACGGGCGACGTTGAAGGCCAGCGTCTGGCCGTTGCTGGTGAAGGTCTCGTCGGTGTTGCCGGTGATGATATAGTCTTTGATGTCCTTGTAAAAGGCCGCGAAGGTCAGGCTGTTCGAGCGGCCGAAATAATATTCGGCACTGAAATCGAATTGAGTGGATTTGGTCGGCTTCAGGTACGGGTTGCCCGCCAGCCCGGTCAGGCCGAGCGGCTGCGGCAGCAGCGCGGTGCCCGCGCCATTCAGCGTGAAGCCCAGGGAAGCATAGGGCCGGAGCTGCGAGAAATTGGGCCGCACCATCGCTTTGGCGGCGGCAAAGCGCAATTGCAGCTGATCGGTCACCTTGTAGCGCAGATTGAGCGTCGGCAGCACGTCGGTGTAGCTGTTTTCATAGGTCGCGTTCGACAGTCGCCCGCCGGCGCCGTTGTTCGCGAATGCCAGCACGCCGGCGAGCCCCGAGCAGCCCGGCGTCGACGGCAGCGCGATGCATGGCGATGTGATCGTGCCGATGCTGAGATAGCCGACCGCCTCGTTGCGGGTGCGGACGACGCGAACGCCGATATTGCCGTCCAGTGCGCCCGCGCCGAAGCGCAACGTGCCATAGCCGGCGAGCGTCTTCTCGCGCTGGGTCGCCACTCCGCCGAGAACATTGTCCGACCCCGGATTGGCGTTCGCGAAGCTCTCGTCCGTGAGCGGGGCCCAGCCCCAGCCGGCGGTCTGGGTCGAGCGGAGATAGCTGTACGCGTTCGCCGTGCCGTTGGTCAGCAGATCGGCCGTCGGGAACCAGCCGACTCCGGGAACGCCGATGCTGCCGCGGAAGAAATCTTCGTAATTGAATTGCTCGGTCTGGTTGGGCAGTCCCGAATTGGCCGGCGAGCCGGTCTGGTTGATATAGACCGGGTTACCCCCGGCCATCCAATATTGCATCGACAACAGGCCCCAATTGTAGCCCGTCTGCCGGGTGACGGCCTGCCGGTCGGTCGCGCGGATGCCGGCGCGGAACGAGCGCAGGAAGCTGTCCTCGTCGAATTTGTATTCGACATCGAGCCGCTCGGCCCATGAGCCGGCGCTGTTGTCCTCGAGATGGTCCATCGCCGCAGCCCACCAGTAATTATTGGCGCTGGCGAGCGAGGCGCCGTTCTCGGTGACCGTGACGCTCGGCGAATTGCCGCGCAGATCGAAGGCGATGTTGGGACGGCGCGGATCGAAGCCCGGATTGGCCAGATTGGCGCCGGCCACGCCGAATTCGGTGAACGCCGTGAAGCTGAGCACGTCCGAGGTCGAATGGATGCGCTGGACGTCGGCGCTGATCGACCAGTGATCGCCCGGCGTCCATTTCCAGTTGATCGAGAAGTCGCGCGTGACCTTGTGCGATTCCCCATAGCGGGTGTCGAGGTCCATATTGGCGTTGCGGTAGGTGCCGACCTCTAGCACACCGGTGTCATTGACCTGATAAGTGCTGTCGTAGTCGGGCAGTTGATAGACGCCTTCGGCATGCTCGATGTCCTTGGGGTCGGCCGAGGCGACGAAGCCTTCGAACGTGAAGGTCATGTCGGGATCGGGGCGGAGCTGGACCGAACCGTTGAACGCCGTGCGCTTCTGCTCCCAGTCGATCCGGCGCCAGCCGAGCGACGAGGGAACGAGGATGTTCTGGAAGCCCGACGGCGCACCGCCGTTCGCCCGCACCGTATAGGTGCCGAGCTGGATGCTGTCGGTACGGTTGCCGATATTGTTGACGCTGGCCGAGAGCAGGATGCCGATCTCGCCGAGCCCGACGTCCCAGCGATTGCTGTAGAGCGCGTTGCCCGACCAATAGCCTTTGTCGCGCATGTCGGCGTAATTATAGTCGCCCGAGAGCGCGATGACCTGGCCTTCGCTGTCGAACGGCTTGCGCGTGCGCAGATCGACGATTCCGCCGATCCCGCCTTCGATCATCTCGGCCGAGGGGTTCTTGTAGACGTCGATGCCGGCGTAGAGATCGGGCGAGACGTCCTCGAAGCTCAGCCCGCGGCCGTTGTTCGCCGAGAAGACGTCGCGTCCGTTGGTCTCGGAGCGGACCGATGAAAGGCCGCGGACGAACACGCCCCCGCCCTCGGCCGCGAGGCGCGCCGGATCGCGATTCTCGTTGGTGCGCTGGAGCGTGATCCCCGGAATGCGCTGAAGCGCCTCGGAGACCGAACGGTCGGGAAGCGCGCCGATGTCCTGCGCCGTCACCGAATCGACGATCTGATCGGCGTTGCGCTTGATGTTGCGCGCGCTGGTCAGCGAGGCGCGAATCCCGGTGACGATGATCTCTTCCTGCCCGGCGACGCCAGCCGTCTGCTCCTGCGGCGGCGCGGCGATCACGGGTGGGTCGTCGGCGGCGAAGGCGGGGACGGCCCAGCCGGTCGCGGCAAGCGCAAGGGTGGAAACACCGCGGATCAGCTTTGCGCGCGACCCGCGAAGCCCGGAACGAACCTCAACCATCACTCTCCCCCTCCTCGTTCACGGAAAGGGAGAGCGCAGCACGATACCGCGCAGAACCCCCTCCGTAGCGTCCCCCGGCCTCTGATGGGTGGGGTGATCGAGATATTTATTAGCGCTAACATTTTTCATATACAAGTAGCTATTGCAATATGCAGAGAGGCTATGGCGTCGCCATTTCGGGCAGGCTGTACGGAGGCGGCACCCGGCGCCATAGCTGGGGCAGTCGTTGACCCGAGGTGCCCGATGAAGAAGTTCGTCCTGCTTGCCCTGCTCGCCACCACTGCCTGTGCCACCTCGCGCGCCGCGCCCGGCGACGATAAGGACCTCCATCGCCGGCTGCTGACGCTCGACACGCATCTCGACACGCCGATCCATTTCAGCCGCCCCGGCTGGAATTTCGGCGAGCGGCACGATCGCGCGACCGATCCGGTGCAGGTCGATCTCGGGCGGATGGACGCGGGCGATCTCGATGGCGGGTTCTTCGTGATCTACACCGCGTCTGGGCCGCTGACCCCCGAAGGCTATGCCGCCGCCAAGGCATTCGCGCTCGGGCGCTCGGACGAAATTCATGCGACCCTGGCCCAATTCCCCGACCGGATCGGGCTTGCGACCAAAGCGAGCGACGCCGCGCGGCTCGACAAGGCCGGCAAGCGCTTCGGCTTCATCAGCATCGAGAACAGCTATCCGCTGGGCGAGGACCTCTCGCTGCTCGGCGAATTCTACAAGCGCGGCGTGCGGATGGCGTCGCCGGTGCATTTCCGGAACAACCAGTTCGCCGATGCGGCGACCGACAAGCCCAGATGGAACGGCCTCAGCCCGCTCGGCCGGCAATGGGTCGCCGAGATGAACCGGCTCGGGATGGTGCTCGACGCCAGCCATGCCTCGGACGCGGTGCTCGACCAGATGATAGCGCTATCGAAAACGCCGGTGATCCTGTCGCACAGCGGATCGAAGGCGATCTTCGATCATGCCCGTAATCTGGACGACGCGCGTCTTCGCAGGCTCGCCGCTTCGGGCGGGGCGATCTGCGCCAACGCCGCCTATCTCGGCAAATCGAACCCCAATGCCGAACGTTCGGAGATTTCGGACAAGCTCGAGGATGCCGGCAAGCTGAACCTGTCCGCCGAAGAGGTGGCGACGCTCACCCGGCGCTTGCGCGCCATCGAGGCGACGGCGCCGTCGCAACAGGCCGATTTCGAGACCTATATGCGACTGGTGCTCCACTTGATCGAGGTGGCGGGCGTCGATCATGTCTGTTTCGGCGCCGATTGGGACGGCGGCGGCGGCGTCCCCGGCTTCGAGGATATCGACGCATTGCCCAAGGTCACCGCGCGGCTGCAGCAGGCAGGCTATTCGGCGGCCGATATCGAGAAGATGTGGAGCGGCAACGTGCTCCGGCTGATGCGCATCGCGGAAGAGCGCAAGGGGCGGTAACGCTCTCCATTCCCACCATTCGTCACCCCGGCCTCGTGCCGGGGTCCACCAGGCCGTGCGGGGAAAAGGTAGCGTCACCTGCGGAGACGTGGCCGCAAACCGCTCATTTTCCTCTTCCTGCCGGGTGGAGCCCGGCACAAGGCCGGGGTGACGGTCGAGTTAGATGCGCGCTCAACTCGTCTGCCACCCTCCCCCGAGCGCCTTGAACAGATCGACCTGGGTGTCGGCAATCTGCGCGTCGGCGGTCGCCAGCGCCGCCTCGGCATCGGCGAAGGTCCGTTCGGCATCGAGCAACGCCAGCGAGTCGATATCGCCCTCGCGCTGACGGGCCCGGGCGATGTCGACCGCGGCCCGCGCCTCGATCTGCGCCGCCTGTAGCGCGCTGCGCCGTTCGAGCGCATGGGCATAAGCGGAGAGCGCAGTCTCGGTCTCCTGCAGTGCGCCGAGGACGACGCCGTCGAAGGTCGCGAGCGATTCCTGGGTGTCGGC
>Ga0247823_10000136_pt1 | contig 58905 bp, 52 predicted proteins | sample 13C_PalmiticAcid_2_FD_192426 | JGI IMG/M metagenome (GOLD analysis project Ga0247823, IMG submission 192426) | Soil microbial communities from agricultural site in Penn Yan, New York, United States - 13C_PalmiticAcid_Day30 | ecosystem: Environmental > Terrestrial > Soil > Agricultural land... | reverse complement strand
TTCCTCGGGTCAATCGTGCGAGCCACCTGGCATCGAAGTGGTATTCGCCGACCGTGATCTCGCCGCCGACGCTGCTGCCGCTTCCGGCGGAGGCCTCGACATCCAGGCGGGGGACCTTCACAAAAGCCTTGTCTGGGCCGCCGAGGAGATTTTCAGAGACCCCGAAGTACCTGGCAAGTTTGCCTCGGTCCTCCGCCTCCAGCTTCGTTGGATGGCCACGCGACACATATTGCTGGATGTAGGCCGCGTTGCGCCCGAGCAGGCGGGAGAGCTCCGCGTAGCTGCTGCCGCTGGAGCGAACGAGTTCCCGTAGGTTTCGACGCGCGGCTTCACTGTCCATCATCCAAGGATACATGCAGGAATTTTCCTAGACAAGTAGGAAATGGCGTGAGAACAAAATGGGAACGACGAGTCGGAGGTGTTCTCATGATCTTGCGCCGGATCGAGCGCTATTTGAAGTCGCACCGAGTTCCACCCGCGAAGTTCGGTCGCCTGGCGGTAGGCGATCCCTGCTTTGTCTTCGATCTTCGCGATGGCAGGGAGCCGCGACCCGCGACAGAACGACGGGTGTCGGATTACCTTGACCAAGTCGAACCCACCCCGGCGTGGAGCGCGGACGATAACGGGCCACGCCGTGGCGATTGTCTGGGCTGCCGCTGGCTTGGGAGGCAGGCGCCTTCAATCGATTTCGCTGGCTGGACGCCGGCGCGGAATGACCCGGACTCTACATCGCCGTCGCCTTGCGAGCGACGTTCATCGGCTGACTGGCAAGGCAGGGATTTGGCGACGGACCTTCTGCCGCAAAATGCATGACCTCTTCGCGCGCAAGCACCGTAGCCACCGCCGACAGCTGAGACACGAAGGCGTCGATCTCGCGCGTCAGTGTCAGGTGAACTCCCGCGACGACTTGGTACAGGGGAAGCAGTTCCTCGCGTGCCGACAGCCATTCGAGAAAGGTAAAGTTGCGCGAGTGCAGAACGAGCAGCGGATAGACCGGTGACTCGTCAAGGTTGTAGAGGGCGAGAAGAAGCTGGCTGAACCCTGATAGCTGGGTGCCGAAGCTTGCCTGCACCACAGCGTCATTTGCCCCAATTGCGCAGGTCGAGCGCGGCTTCGAGTGCCGCCGGGTCGCCGTCTACCTCTCCGGACCGGAAATAGGCGAGGCGAAAGCGCTCGATGGGGCTCAAGTCAGAGACGGCGACCGTGGCCGAGGTGGTGATCTCTTCACCGCCGCCGATACGGGAGACCAGTCGGCAATCTGCCAGTTCGGACTGACGAAGGCCGAAATTGCCTGTCACCAGCGCAATGGCGAGTTCCATGCCGCGCCAGTCCGTCCGCGGCAGCAAGCTGCTTTCAATGAGCCGGTTCGACGTCGTGCAGTGTGAGAACAGGCACTCCTCGAACCGACTGGACTTCACAATGATCGAGGTGAAATCACAGTCCTCGAAATCGCAGCCGGTAAAGCTGCAGTCGCTGACGCCCGTATCGGGAAAGCGGCAGCGGACGAACCTGCACTCGGCAAATGCGTTCGTGATCATCGACGCGTGTCCAAGATCGCAATCGTAAAAGGCCACCCGTTCAATGCGGCAGTTCAATCGCACTGGCCGAAATCGATCGAGACGAATTCTATGTCCTCAAGACGGGATTCAACGATGTTGTGACGGAATTGCTGGCCGGACGCTGGCTTACCGGTCAGACGCTGGCGCCGGAGTCACCCGATGCCAGGTCGCTCAGCAGCCCCCCGGTACTTCGGACATTTGGTTACTGTCGTCCGAAACCCAAAGCGCCTCCATCGGCAATAATCCCCAGTTATCGGGCGTGTCGACACGCCTGGGCGTCTGCCGGCGAAATGCCGGGGGCGGCGGAGCGACGGCGGTCCCGCGAAGCCGTCACAAGTGCGCCAAATCCTCGATGCGAGCAGCCGCGTCGGCGCGGAATCTTCCGGTCTGCGAACGAGGGAGGCTCGTCCTGTTCTCGTTACTTCTGTTCAGTTGGTGGCTGGACGTCGCGCAGTTCGGCATAAAGCTTGCCCAGGATTTCCGTCATCCCTGCTTTCTCGATCGCACGCCGTGCGGGCCAGAGTCTTGCCTCGTCGTTCTTGATTGCTCTGTCTCTGGCTGCTTCCCACAGGTCGGCCTCCTTGAGGTCGACGAATTCGACTATTTCGACACGCTCTCCTCGTCGGCGGCGGATGGCCCGCTGCACCGCCGGCTCGGCAATCACTTCGATCCCGGGATGGAGGCCGCGGAAGATCTCGGCTCTTTCCTTTCCCATGTCATCAAAGTCTAGTTCGCTGAAAACCACGCCTCGGCAGTCCTCCAGTTCGAGAAGGGCATCCGGTCTGGCAGCTGAATCAGACAGGCCGGAAATGACGAGTGACGGGATCCAGAGGCCCACGAGCCGGCATTGCCTGAGCGTGATACGAGATTTGGGCGCGCACCATCCTCGATAGATTTCGCACCTCACACTCGCGTTCGCAATCGTAACGCGAGCGCCGGGTCGCAGGGAAAACTCGTCCAGAGCAACGTCCTCGCAGCCGTCGATGAAGACATCCACAAGGGATCCGCTGCCCTCAAGAGCGAGTTTCCCCCCCGAAAACGTCGAATGCCGTATGGTCCACTCGTGGCCGGAAACGTAAACCTCGCTGTCGGAAAGGTGGCTCTCGTCGAGTTCCGATCTATTCAGGCTGACCCGCATTGAGCATTTCTCCAAGGTCACCCCGGACCAGCTTGCGCGCAGCAGATTGCAGTTGTTCCAGCTCCAGGTTCGACCGCTAATCCGCCGAAGAGCCAGGTCCCGAAACATTACGGTTTCGGCGTTGAATTCCACCAGGTCGAGATTTTCGAGTTTCGAGCCGGTGATCTCGCCGTTGACAAGGGATAGGCGGTTGAGCAGCGTTCCGGCGCAGAAGGCGATTTTCCGGCAGAGCAGGGAGTTGTCGGAAGGCCCGCCTTGAGAGTTTACCCCAGCGCGGACGACGAGGCCCAGTTCCTCCTGATCCCGGGCGAAGCTGCCGAGAAAGTAAAGTATCTCGAAAGTTAGTCGGTTGGCGTCGAATTTCTTGAAGGCTCCGTAGTCCATGAGCCGCTTCATGAGAATTGTTTGCGCGACGAAGAACTCAAAGAAGGATTTATGTAAGAACCTGAATGACCGGTTATCATCGGAAAATCTCAGGAAGCTGCAGACGCGGATATCGGTGATGATGTCTTCGATGCTGGCGGAAATTTCGCGCTTCGTCGCCCGGATGCGCCGTTGTGCAAACGGCAGGCTCTGGATTGCTTCGGTAATTTCCGCAGCCGTCAATTCTACTTCGCCCTTGTCGAACATCGCCATGGCGAGAGCACGGCTCGCTTCGAGTCGCTCTTCCTCGGTGAGACCCTCCGGTCTTCCGCTGTCGCGCATCGCGCAAATGCGCGTATATCCGTCGTAGAGCATCGATGGGCCGACGTGCGCTGTGTCGGGCGCGTGGAGGTCAATCTCACCTTCTAATGCAGTGATAGCGATCATTTCGAGCAGGAGGGGCCTTTGCATCAACTCCTTGAGATCGTAGATACGCCGCAAGAATTCGAAAACATGTTCGACGCTCACATTTCTGATATCGCGAAACTGGCGCTCATATTTTTTGAGATACTCCAGCGACTTCTCCTTCGACAGCGGTTCCAGCTCGATCACGGTGTCTAGTTGGGTCGGGTCGACCGAGGGAGATCGCGTCAGGTTCAACTTCGCCAGAATTGCATCCGCAGCCACTCGCTGGCGATTAATTCGGGGAAAGTAGACTGGGCGCGATGCTGCCTTCCTCACCGCCTGGATCATCTCGTCGAAGGATTCGAAGTACGTCGGACGCGTAGTAAGCAAGCAGGGGCATTTGCTCGCTATCAAGGGCGACAATAACTGAAGAAAGCGCGCCCTATCCACAGCATAGGCACTCGTCTTTATCTCGTCGAAGCCGTCGAGCAGGAAGATAAATTCCCCTCCTGCGAGATGCCGTTCGAACTGAGCGCGCGTTGGGACTATGTATTGATGTTCCCGGAGACTGTTTGAGATGAAGCTCCAGAGGTCAGGGTGCTGGAGAAGCGTGCGCAGCCGCAGCCGGACCGGGTAGCGGGACGTCGGGCTTTCAAGCCGGCCTCGCACCATCTGATAGAAGAGCCTGTCGACTACGGTGGTCTTGCCGGATCCGAATCCGCCGACGAGTACAATGAGTTGGGGAGGCTTCAGCATCTCGGCTATGAGGGTTGCGGCATCCTCATGCGTTCGGGCCTTGAACATGACAGACAGAGGTATGTAAAATTCGAATATAGGCTCGGCCTCATATTCGAGCTTAAGCTTCATGAGGGACTCGCTGAAGTTGAAGAGATCTTGCTCCAGATCCTGGAGCCGGAGCAGCCGGATGCTATGATCGTCATGGGCGAAGCTTTGAGCGTCCTGGGTGAAGGAGCCGTTGGAAACCAGAACCGCAATCTGGATGGCGCCTCTTCTCCGCAGCTCGACAGCGACTTCCTTGAACGAGCGGACTTCCCGGATTCCGACCACTCCCCTTGACCGGTGCTTGACCTCGACCGCAACGCTGATGGTGCCGATTCCGTTCACGTGCTTTCGGCAGAGCAGATCGATCTGACTTCCGTGCAGGTTGATGTCGGGGGTCACACTGTATCCCAGTGCCGTATAATGAGAGGCGACAAGCGCCTCCATTTCCTTCCATTCGGAATTCTTCTTCTCGGATTCCAACGTCTAGCTCCCAGGCCCGGATTGTTCGTGAGTATTACATTCGAGTACGAATGTCTCAGCACGCGATAGCGCGTCGCAGTCTTTAGACTTAAATCCACCAGGCCCGGCGATCCTAGTGGCGGAGTTACGACTCGGTACGAGAGCTACTTGTGCAAGCGAACGCGCGATGGGGCATCCTGAGATCGCGAAGACGCTCCAGCTTGTGGACGTCTGGTCGAGGCTTTTGGAGCCAATGGGCTGGCTCTGACCCGGGCTTCAGCATCCGGGGCAGGGCGCCTCTCGGCGATGGTCTCACGCCGCCGCGCTCTTGCGACCCACGCTGCGCCGCGTGTCGCCAACGCTAAAGCGGGTGCGCCCGGGCGACGGCGCGCCAACTATGGAAGGTCATCCTTCCATTGGGCGACTAACCAAAAATGGTTTTTGTTTCTGATCGATGAACTCGATATTATTAATAATTGATGCGTTGCTGCGCATAGTAAGATACCTTCCCTTGGTTAAAGAATGAATCGGGGGGTGAAATGGCGCCGGACGGTAGCGAGAGCTTCTATTTCTTCGACATAGACGACAATCTGTTGTTCTTGCCGACCAGCATCTATTTGTGGAACGCGGAATCGCAGACGGAGAAGGCCGTCACCTCCGGCGAGTTCGCCGCAGTACAGAACCTGCTCGGCCGACCGGGGCCGTGGGAAGCCTGGGCGATCACGGAGACCACCTTCCGTGACTTTCGCGACCGTCCGGACGTGCCGATGGCAGAGCAGAGTTTCATCCGGGATCTTACCGCCGCACTGGACGGCGAGGCGATCTGGCGGGGGCCGTCATGGCCACTGCTGGTGCATGCGGCGGAGAGGGGCAGGGCGATCGCAATGGTTACCGCGCGGGGGCACGCGCGTGAAACGATCGTGGCGGGCCTGGCGCTGTTAGTCGATCGCGAACTGCTTTTATCCCTGCCCCCTATCCTCGGCATTTACACTGTCTCCAATGCAGAAGTCCGTGCGTTGGTCGGTGCCGAGGATCCGGCGATGACAACACCTTCGGTCAAGAAACGCGCTATCAAGCATGCGGTCGGCCTTGCGCTCGAACACTACGGTGCCGAGCCGCCGCACCGGTTCGGCATGTCGGACGACGACCCAAACAACGTCGTGCTGGCGATCTCGGCGATGCGTGATTGCAAGGTGGATTACCCCGACAAGCGCTTCTTCGTGATCAACACCAACCACGAAGAATATGTAAAGCTCGAAATCTTCCCGATGGCGAGCCCGGTGACGGCGTCGGCGGAGGGCAAGCGCCTGCTGGCCGATACGCCGGCGCAGTCGGGCAAGACGACGCTCGGCGGGAATGCGTCGATCTATGTAACTGATATCGAGCGGTCCGTTGCCTTTTACACCGGGACGGTCGGCCTCGCGCTCAAGCTTCGTGTCGGAGCCGAATGGGCGGAGATCGATGCCGGCAACGGCCTGATCATCGGCCTGCACCGCGCGCGGCCCCCCGAAACCGTCGAAGCCGGCACTCGCGGGGCAATCAATATCGAGCTGAAGGCGGCAGGGGCGCTAGATGATCTCGTTGCCGGAATCACCGCCAGAGGCGGTGTCTTCAAGGGCGAGATCCTGAACTATCCGGCGGTGAGGATCGCGACCCTGCTCGATCCGGACCAGAACGAGATCCTGCTCGCCGAAGTTCTAGATAGCGGCGAGGGGGCCTGATCCGTGCATCACAGCGACGTCGATTACTGGCGTTATCTCCAGTCGCTTCCACCCGGGCATGAAGACCTGCCTTCGCCCCGCGTATGCAAGCTGCTGCTGCGCATGTTCGAGCGATGGAAAGGCCGCGCCGGCTGGCTGGTCGAGGAACAGGTCGGGCACCTCTTCCGCGGTCGCGTCGACCTCGATGAGATCCAGCGCGCGGCGCTCGCCGCGAAGCCGGTTATCGTCCGCAAGGCGCTCGCCGTGCAGCGCATGCTGGAGATCATCCTCGATCCCGCCGTCGCTGCCTCCTCGGGCTCGTCCGAGATCCTCGCCGACGAGTTGATCGTCGGATCGCTCCCGCCCTTCGCAGTCGGCCAGGGCAAGGAGTTCGTGCGCTATTTGACCGAAGAGGAGGAACTCCGGGGGGCGCTCAGTTTCCTCAACGAGCTGTCCCCGATGGGGCATATCGTTCCCAACCACGGCACCATGCTCGACCAGGGGCTGGAGATGATGATCCGCGATGCCCGGGATCGCGCGACGCTCGCCAGCCTCATGCCGGGCCAGGCGGACTTCTATGAGGCCGTTGCACTCTCGCTCGAAGGCGTGATCGCCTATGCCGGGCGTCATGCCGCGCTCGCGCGCGCCGCGGCGGAGCGGCTGGTGGAGGGCGATCCGCGGCGCGAAAGCCTGGAGCAGGTCGCAGCCTGCCTCGACGTCGCCCCGCGGGGGCCGGCGAAGACTTTCCATCAGGCACTTCAGGCAATCTACATCGTGCACTGCGCGCTGCACTGGACAGTCGAGATCGTGCCGATCGGGCGGCTCGATCAACTCCTGATGCCCTTCTATCAGAACGATATCGCCGCGGGCACCCTGAAGCCCGACCAGGCCCAGGAACTGATCGATTGCTTCTGGATCAAGCTCGACGAGCGCGTCATCCTCGACAACCGCCACGCCGAGAACCGCTTCACCGCCTCGGACGGCGTGCTGACCGGTTTTTTCGGCTCGTCCAACTACGATCAGGGCGGACTGCTCAACCAGTGGATGCAGCAGGTTACCGTGGGCGGGCTCATCGCGAACGATGCGGAGCAGCCGGAGGATGCCTGCAACCCGGTTACTATACTATGCCTCGAGGCGGCGCGGCGCCTGCCGCTCAACAGCCCGACGCTCGATCTTCGTGTCCATGCCGGCAGGCGCCGCAAGGTGATCAATCTCGCGGCGCGGGCGCTGATGACCGGCGGCGCGCATCCGGTGATCCTCAACGACGACGTCATCGTGCCCGCTTTGGTCAACAATAGCGGTGCGCCGATCCCGCTTGCGGCGGCGCGCAACTATGCCTGTGACGGTTGTTATGAAACGATGGTCGCCGGTGAGAGCGAGTTCAGCTTCGGCTTCATTCCTGCGCTCGACCTGATCGAAAAGACGCTTAACCGCGGCGCGGGACTGGCGGGTGCAGGCCCGACCAATTTGCGCGGCAACAAGGATAGCTGGCGTAGCAAACCCGCTGGCGACATCGCCGACATGGACGAGTTCCGCAGGATTCTGCGGGAGCATATGATGCTCGCGATCCATCGCTATCTCGGCAACCTCGCCAGTTTCTACGGCAACAAGGCGGCGATCGCACCGTCACCGCTCTTGTCCGCGCTGATCTCGGGGTGCATCGAGAAGGGCACGGACCTGACCGAGGGCGGATCGAACTACCACATTTTCTCGCCGCTGATGGTGGGGATCAGCAATGCCGCCGACTCGCTTCAGGCGATCGAACATCTGGTGTTCGAGGAAAAGGCCTTCACGCTCGAGGAACTGACGACCTGCCTCGCGACTGATTGGGGGCACCGCCTGCTCGACCAGGGCGGACGCATCACACCAGCGTTCGGGCCGTATGTCGCGCCGGCTCGCATCCAGCAGATCCGCGCGCTGTGCATGGCGCAGCCCAAGTTTGGAGGCGGTACCGAAACGGTCGACAGCAAGGCCTGGTGGCTGATGGAGACCTTCACGGCGTGCATCGCCGAGGCGCTTGCCCATCCGATGCATGTCGAAAGCTTCGCTCGGCTCGCCCATACCTATGGCTCGAGCGATCATCCTTTCACGATCGCCATCGCGCCGGGCGTGGGCACGTTCGAGCAATATGTGTTCAGCGGGACCTTCGCCGGCGCATCCGCCGACGGGCGCCGGTCGAGCGCGCCGATCGCCTCTGATCTGTCCGCGGCACCGATTCACAGCGACCAGCCCGCGACCTGCCTGGTGGGCGACAAGCTTGAGCATGCCCGGCAGTTCGGGCTGATCGACAGCATGCGGACCTATCGCCACGAGGTGATGAAGCACTTCGGTGACGGAGCACCCGTCGATTATGTCCTGCCCGAGAATTATCCTCCCGGGAAGCTTGCCGAGGCGATCGGCGAGTTCGCGCGCGGCAAAGGCGGCTCGATCTGCACCTTCACCGTAGCCGATCCGGCAACCTTAGCGGCGGCGCAGGCCGATCCCGAGCGCTACAATCTGGTACGGGTGCGCATGGGCGGCTGGACCGAGTTCTTCGTCGCGCTGTTTCCCGACCACCAGGAGCAACACAAGAGGCGGCCGATTTATGGCTAATGTCATCCTGCCTGTGCCCCAGGCCGATTATGCGAGCCCGCATCAGCCCGGGATCACCGATCCGATCTGGCCGGCGGCGGCACCCGAGGGCGCCGAGCCCAAGACCTATGAGACGCTCTATGCCGGGCAGCTCGAGCGCCAGCGGCATCTGCATGTCATCACGGCGGACGTCACCGTCGCCACGCGCGCCGGGCTTGCCGACCTGCTGGCGGCGCTGACCAGATTCGCGAAGCACCAGATGGCCAAGCGCCCCCCCGCCGATACCCAGCGTCCTTACGACACGCCGGTGACCGGCCGGCGCGTGACGGTAACGATCGGCTTCGGTGCGACGTTGTTCACCACGGTTGAGGGTGACGACCGGTTCAGGCTCGCCGCCAGGCGTCCGGCTTCATTGAAGGTGATGCCGAAGATTCAGGGCGACGCGCATTTCGATCCGCGCGACAGCGCGACCGATCTCGTGATCCTCGTCGCCAGCGACGACTATTACGTAAACGAATATATCTTCGGCCGGCTTTATTATGGCGGCGTCCATCCGGGCATCGCCGTCCGCGCGGTCGAGCGTGGTTATGCCCGTCCCGACAGCCGCGAGCCCTCGGGTTTCGAGGACGGCATCACCAATCCGCGCGAGGTGCCGGGCGTCCCGACGATGCACAGCTTCGTCTATGTCCGGCCCGAGGACGGCGAGCCTGACTGGTGCACCGGTGGTACCTATCTCGCCTATCGCAAGATCCGGCGGCGGATGAAGGGATTCTTCGCGCTGGACCCCAAGGCTCAGCAAGGCGTGTTCGGCGTAGAAAAGCAGACCGGGACGCGGCTGGGGCCGCATGACGCACATTCGCATGTCGCCAAGATAAATCCGCGGCGGCCCAATCACCGTGACCTGTTCGACATGGACGATCTGGAACGGCGTTTCCTGAGGCGGCCCTATTTCTTCGACGACGGCCTTGACGCCGCCGGAGATGAGGTGCGCGGGCTCCATCATCTGAGCTTCGCGCGCAATCTCGGCGCGCAATATGAATGGCCGGTGCTGATGTGGCAGACCAATCCGGATTTCCCGGAGCCTGGCACCGGGACCGACGCGCTATACGGACCGGGCGGCGCCGCCAATATCGCGGGCGGCTATTATTTCATGCCGGCCGCAGCGGCTGATGGCGAGCATTTGGGGGCTGGCCTCGGTCTCTAGCGACTTCGAACGGGTGGGGGACATCATGCGGTTTAAATCGGACAAGGTTGGCGGCTTCCGGATTTTCGCGGTTTCAGGCACCAACACCATCTCCTTCGGTATCGACTTCGATCCCGGAGCAGCGGAGGGCCTGATCGGTTTCGCGATCGAGCGCGAGGACCTCGATCCGAACAGACCGGAGCGCTACTACGTTTATGGCTTCAAGGTGTTCGAGAGCATCTATCCGCGTCCCGACGAGACATTGCGTGTCACCACCTTCGACCATCCGGTGCAGAGCTTCGTATGGGACGATTTCACCGCCAGGGACGGCCAGGAGTATGTCTATTATTTTCATCCGCTGAAGGGGACACCCAAGAACCTCGATCGCTCGGCGCGGCCCATTCCGATCAAGGTGCGGACCGAGAAGCTCTTCAGCAATGAAAAGCATGATATTTTCTTTAACCGTGGTGTCGCGAGCAGCCAGGCTTATGCCCGCGAATTCGGCAACAAGCAGCCCGACCAGCTGCCCGAACCCGATCGCGCCAGGGCCCTGCAATGGCTCAGCCGATATCTCGATGAGGCGATCATCGCCTTTATCGACCAGGCGCAGGCTGGCGACACCCTGCTAGGCGCCTTCTACGAATTTCGCTACAAGGAGGTTGCGCAACGGCTGAAAGCCGCGCTCGACCGGGGCGTCGACGTCAGGTTGGTGATCGACGGCAAGAAGAATGGCGGCGGTCTGGACAGGAAAGGCGAGCCTGTTCCCGATTTCCCGCGCGCCGACAATATCGCACTGGTCGACAGCGTCGGCCTTACCGAGGCGGTCACCTGGCGCGAAAAGAACAGGAATGCGATCGCGCATAACAAGTTCATGGTGCTGCTGAGGGGAATCGAGAAGCAGCCGAGCGAGGTCTGGACCGGCTCGACCAACCTGTCCGACGGGGGCATCCACGGCCAGACCAATGTCGGGCATTGGGTACGGGATGCGGACGTTGCCCGCCACTTCCGCGAATATTGGACCTTGCTGTCGGCGGACCCCGGCAAGCCCGGCACGGGCACGCGCCCGGAGGAGACGGCCGCGATGACGAAATTGCGCACCGATGTTGCGGCGCTGCTTCCCACGCCGACCGACTGGAGGACGATCGCGCCCGGCACCACTCCCGTCTTCAGCCCCCGCGCGAGCGGCAAGGTGCTCGACATGTATTCGACGATGTTCGACGAATCGGGCGGTCTCGGCTGCGTCACGCTTGCCTTCGGCATCAGCGCGGTTTTCAAGGAGCGCCTCGTCCAAAACGACAGCACCTCGCCGATCTCGTTCCTGCTGCTGGAGAAGAAGGACGAGCCACCCAGGGCTCCCAGGAACGGCGTGCCCAAACCCTTCGTCCGGCTTGGCGCGAAGCAGAATGTATACGCCGCATGGGGCTCCTTCATCAAGGATCCGCTGTTCCAATGGGCGCTCGAAACCAATGCCGGGAAGCTGAAGCTCAACCAGCATGTCAGTTATATTCATTCCAAGTTCCTGCTGCACGACCCGCTCGGCGCTGATCCGATCGTGGTCACCGGCTCCGCCAATTTCTCCGCAGCCTCGACCAATGACAATGACGAGAACATGCTGCTGATCCGCGGCGAGCCGCGCGTTGCGGACATCTATTTCACCGAATTCAACCGCCTGTTCTTTCATTATTATTTCCGCTCGGTTCACGAGGAGACCAGCAGCCGCAGATCAAAGGGCGAGGTCGGCATCACGGCGAGCGCGGCGCAGAAATCGAGCCTGTTCCTCGACGAAACGGCCGGCTGGGTAACGAAATATGCTCCCGGCTCGCTCAAGACCAAGCGCGTGAAGATGTTCACCGCCATGGCAAATGCGGTGACCTTGGCCCTCTGACGCGTCGCGGTCAGGATGGAGTCGCGGGCCGGGGCGGAAGAAGGTGCCGCCAGCGATTATGCCGCTGCCTTTCGGGCGGCGGTGATCCCGTCAGGGGCCGCAGAGCGCGCGCGTCGCGCCGCCTGCGAACGCGTAGATTACGCCCTTCCCGGAGTTCGTTCGTGTCCGGAAAAATCGATGCCGGTCCGGCGTTCGATCTCGGCGACCGGCACGACATGCTCCTGGAAACAGGCGCCACGCTGCAGTCCCGAGTCGCGCACGACCTCGTGGGGCAGCAGGATGGCGAGCGTCGAAAGGCTGCCATCCTCGGGACGACAGGTCACGATCTTGTAGAATGCGGTCGGGACCGCCACTGGGGCCGGACCGCGCCGCGGTAACATCCGCTTTGCCAGCATGTCGGGATCCTTCAGCCCGTCGCCGTCGCGGTCGAAGATCGAGCCGGTAATCACATAGACGGTCTTCCTCTTCTCGATCCAGGAGCGCACGACGGTTTCGAGACCCTTCCAGATCCCGCGATTGAAGCCGCCCCGTTGCGGCGCCATGTTGGTGTAGAAGGAGGTGTTGACCATGGCGGTGACCGAGGAGTCCTGATCCGCGGCAGGTGTCAGATGTCCCTGGTCATACTGATCCTCGTCATAGTCGTTCCTGAGGTCGCTGACCGAAGCCGCACGAGGATGGGCCCGGAAACAGTCGATGCGGGCGACTTTGCCCGAACGGGACTGTTCGATGCGCTCTGCGGACCAGATCGGCACCATCAGCCGTCGTCGAAGCGGTTCGCATAATCGGTCAGGATGAGCGTACGCCCGTTACCCGGAGGTGCCGTCTCGACTGGCATGCCCCAGGGCAGATGCCTTCGACGGATCCGGTTTCATCGCGGTCGTTGAGCCAGACCCGGCGGTCGTCCCCCTTCTTTCCGCGGCGGTGCAGTTGCGATCCTGCGCTGCCGAAGGCGGGGCCACGGAGGTCGGGGCAAATATCGCCCATAGTACCGCGATCGCCCGGGATGCCGGCTTGTCTGGCGCGCGGGATACTGCTGCATCGCTTCAATCCGGCCAGATATGGAGGAGAATCTGGGTCAGCCGCGCGCCCGCTTTCTCGATCTGCAGTCGCTGGGTCTTCTTGCGCGCTGCCTGGTAGGTGCCCTCGTTCACGAAGCTGACCGGCCAGGAACGTCCGGTGCGGGCGCCGAAACTGAGGCCGGGGAAGCTGTGCTGCTTCGCCTGTCCAAGACTGTCGGTTGCCCAGCTGGCCGCCCAGGCGGTGACTGGTCCCTCCGTCGCCGCGACCTTTCGGGAGTCCGCCAGCGCGTAATCGCCCACCGTGACGCTGTCCCAGGTCGAGTGGAGGTTCTTCTGCCTGCCCTGATCCATCCAGGTGAGGGCGTTGCCGCCGAAGGTCGAGGTGACCGTGTCGGCACGGTCGCGCTCGGTCTGGGAGGAATCGGGATCTACCGCATGCCCGTCCGGGTCGAGATAGGCCGAGCCGACATGCAGCGGCTGATGAATGTCGCCGAGGAAATGGACCAGCATCATCAGCGCGTCGGCCTTTGTGAAGCTGAACGGCGCCGGGGTCGGCTCCCCGCGCAGCGTCGCGATCGCGGCGTTGATACCGTGGACCACGTCATAGTCGTAGGTGCCGACCAGACCGGGCGCATAGGCGGAGCGCTGCAGTGCCAGATCGACGAAATGATACTGGGTGTGGCAGCCGTCCCGGCCGCGATAGGCGCAGTTGGACCAGTTGCGGCGAACATAGTCTTCCATCTGTGCGGTGAGGGGCCCGGTCTCGAACTTGACGCAAGGGGCGCCGTAGATCGGGCTGTGCGTATATTTGAACCCGCCTTCCGGTCCGCTCACGCTGCGGATGCAGTCCGCCCAGGGGCCGGCGTCGGCAAGCTTGATGCGGCCGAGGATCGCGCGCACCTGGGTTGCGGCGTTCCTGTGCTCTGCGATCATGCGATCGGCGAGCGAGCCGACCTCGCGGTGACCGTCCGGTCCCCAGGCCTGGGCCGGCGGAGACGCCAGCGACAGCGACAGCGCGGCCGCGGCGGCGGCGCGCTTGAACGAGTTCGGATACGCCATGGATTTCCCCCCATTGCCTTGGCCCGGATACTGGGCCGGCGAACCGGAAGAGTCGATGGGCGTCCGGCGAAGAAGATCCGGTATGGCTGGATCCCGACGGCTGTAGCGGTCGTTCGAGACAGGATCTGCCGATCTTCGATGTTTGATCGGGCGTGGGCCGGGCGCAGCGCGAGATTGCCGGTGCTGTTCGACGATACGCCCGAGGGGGAGGGGCATCGCCGGTGGGATTCGATCCGGTTCCGCGTACAGTGGCTCGATCTGGCGGGTTTCGGGCGCTGGTGCGGCGGCGGGTTTGCGCTGGCCGGGTTGGCGCCTCTCACGCCAGCGGCGTGCGACCGCCGCTCTATGGCCACCGAAGGCCGGCCACCAAGCCCCGCGCTGCGGGTCTCGGCCTGCGGTAACGATCGGCTGGCGGGGAACCACGTCCTGCCGGGTAGCACGCTGGTGCGCGTGCGGCCGCATACCCTTCGTAGTGCCGAATGGTCACCGGGCGGACAAAAGACCTCGATCGAACTTTCGCAATTGCGCATCGATGGCGGCAGATTCCTGTTGATTTGCTTCGAGGAACGCCGTCATGGCCGACCTGGCAAGGACGAGTGCGGGATAGATCTCCGAAATGGCGTCCTCGCCGCGCTGCTCAAGCCGCGCCCACTCCGCGTCTTCGATCGAATGGTCTTCGTCATGCTGCTGGTGGCTGGCCGTGAAGTAGATGTCCCCGAGCTTGCCGATCAACGCGTCGAGCGCCGAAACGAGAAGCTCCTTTTTCCCCTCCATCACGGGATTGTCGCGCCATCGATATCTGCGCCGGATCCAGCTGACAGCGCTCGAGATATGCTGGTCATAATGGTGCGCCTGCGTCTCTGGCAGACGAATTCTCGTCCTCTTCATACCAGCGATATTCGCGGCCCAGATCCTCGAGGGGCCCGCCGACATGCTTCGCTACGGCTGTCGCCGCTTGCTCCAGCTCGGCCTGCCGCTGCACCAACATGTCCTTGAGCACCGCATTGCTCTGCGTCCGCATCAGGTCGAGCTGATGGTAGACAGGCCGCACCGCGATGATTGCCGCACCGATCGCGCCGATGCCGGCGATCAGCGTCTGATAGTCGTAGATGAACTGGCCGATGCCCATAAGTCCCAACCAGATGAGTTTTGCCAGCAGCGCCAGCGCCAGATCGGCAATCATGTCGCCGTTGTGTGAGAATGAGCGAGGGTTGCCAAGCCTCGACACCATGCGGTCAGGGGATCGGCGTCGGAGACTTTACCGAATCGGGGAGCGAGGTGCGGAGCGGGGCTGAGGACGCACACCGACCGGCCGCTCCGGGGCATCCCGCAAAGCGGGGCTTTGCGAGGATCCCCTCGCGGACCCGACAGGGTGCGGCGCCTGATCGCGGCCCCGCGGGCACTCGCGCTCTGCAGCCGGGCGGCGCGCCCGGTTTCGCGCCCGGCGACAATTGCCGCCTTTGGGCGCGAAGCCCGACCGTGCGCCGCTGATCCGGCTGCGCCGCGCGGGGTCCCTTTCTTGTTGGGCCGGCGGCTTTGCCGCCGAGGGCGATGCGGTCGCCGCTGACGGCGGCGTTGTTTTGGCCTCTCCCGGTGGCGCGAGAATGGGCGGCGCGTCCTGCTAGGCCCGCCCGCGTCCCGGGCAAGCCGGGCTGCGCCCGGCTCCTTCTCTGCGTTGCGGTCCCTTCGGGATGCCTGGTCCGCTCGAGGCGGGCCTCTCCGGTCGCTCTTGCCGCCCACCCCCGCTTCCGGGGGAGGCCATGTGGTTTTGGGGCGGTGGAGGAGGCTTGCGATGCGTTCCGACCATCCGTGTCCCGCCTGCCGTGACCGGCGGAATTCGTCGCGCTCCTTCCGAACCGAAGGAGCCTGACCATGAAGCTGCTCACTGCCGAACTCAGCGCCGCGTTGCTCGCCAACGCCGCCGCGCACGCTGCAAACGATCGCGCACACGATCCCGTGCCGGTCGTCAAATTCTTCAATCCGATGGGGCCTGCGACATGGCTCGCGACCGAACTCGATCCCGACGGCGACACCCTGTTCGGGCTCGCCGATCTCGGCTTCGGCTGTCCCGAGCTTGGCTATTTCAGCCTGTCCGGGATCGCCGCGCTGCGCCTGCCCTTCGGGCTCGGCATCGAGCGCGACATCGGCTTTTCGACCACCGCGCCGCTGTCGGTCTGGGCCGGGGCCGCGCGCGCCACCGGCTCGATCCTCGGCGCGCAGGCGGTAGTCTGGACGAGCGAGGAAAAGACCGCGCCCACCGGGCAATCGACCGATCCGGACGGCGCGGACACCGCGCCCGATCCCGACCCGCTTCCGCATGCCGATTGAGGCAGGCGGCTGCGGGTTCCCATCAAAGTATCACTTTGATGGGGTCCCTGCCGCGCGGCGCGGTTCGCCGCACCAAGCCGGTCCCGCCAATCGTGGAAGGAGCGACGGGACCGGCGCTCACCAGGAGCACTCCCATGAAACTCGACTTTATCCCGCTCGACAAGCTGGTCGTGAGCACGACCAACATGCGCTACGGCAAGCGCCCGCCCGATGTCTCCGATATACTGCCCACCGTGCGCAGGCGTGGCGTCATCGTCCCGCTCATCGTCCGGCCCAACTGCGCGCCCGATGGCTACGAGATCATCGCGGGTGCGCGGCGCTTCACGGCGGCGGGCATTGTCGCCGGAGAGCGCCGCGCCGAAGGCGGCGAGGTCGAGCCCCAGGACGATATGCTGCCCTGCGCCATCCTCGAAGAGGGCGACGACGCCGACGCCATCGAATTGTCGCTGATCGAGAACACGGCGCGTCTCGATCCGGACGAGGTCACCCAATGGGTTACCTTCACCCGGCTGGTGAAGGAAGGCCGCACCCCCGACGATATCGCTACGACCTTCGGCCTGCCCGACCTGACCGTGAAGCGCATCCTCGCGCTCGGCAATCTGCTGCCGCGCATCCGACGCCGCCGAACGCGCTCTTCCTATCGGTCAAACGATTGTGGTGCCAACCCGCGCTTGCCATTCGGGCTGCGCTCGCCGAAGATTCCCTTGATGAAGAATGACGTGGATCATCTACCGGAGGTTCAACGGGGCGAGCTGGAGCGCGTCCAGCACGTCCTGATGGAGGAGTTTGCTGAGGCAATCGGCAAGGCGACCACGCCGAGCCGCAAGAACGGCAAGATCCTCAAGATCATCCTGTTTGGATCGTATGCGCGGGACGATTGGGTCGATGAGCCGGAGAATGGCTATCAGTCCGATTTCGACCTGCTGGTGATCGTCAATCACGACGACCTCACCGACATCGCGCATTACTGGTACGTTGCCGAGGATCGTATCCTGCGCGACGGCGACATCGCACGACCGGTCAACATCATCGTCCACTCGCTTGATGAGGTGAACCAGTCGCTGAAGCGAGGCGAGTATTTCTGGGTCGATATCGCCCGCGATGGCATCATCCTTTACGAACTGCCGTGCCATCCGCTAGCCACCCCGATGCCGCTGACCTTGGCGGACGCCCATCAAATGGCACAGGCATATTTTGAGGAGTGGATCGATAAGATCGACACCTCATTGATGGGCGCCGAATTCTACATGGAGAAAGGCAAGCTGAAGGATGCTGCCTTCACGCTCCATCAGGCGACGGAGCGAGCCTACATCTGCTTCCTCCTTGTCCGAACCCTCTATTTCCCGCGCTCGCACAACATCAAATTTTTGCGTTCGCTTGCCGAGGACAGCGAGCCGCGGCTGATCGACGCCTGGCCGCGCGACAGCCGTATCGACCGCCGTCGGTTTCAGTTGCTCAAGCGCGCGTACGTCGAGGCGCGTTACTCGACCGCCTATGAGATCACCGTCGAGGAGCTGAGCGCGATCCTCGCTTGTGTCCGGAGGCTTCGGGACATCGTCGAGCAGGTTTCGCGCGAGCGTCTCGAGGAGTTGGGCGCTGCAGCCGGGGCGTAAATCGCTATCTAATTCATCGCCGTTGCCTTGGTGCGCCCGGCGGAAGCCCGACGCGCGCACGACCTTGAGGGGATGCCGATCGCCTGGTCGCAGTGTTCGGAAACCCTGTGTTTCCGTCCGATACCGCGGACGCCGATGCACCCGCCGGCTCGAGCGCCTATCTCCCTGCTAGCGCAAGCGGCCCAAACGCATGCCGCGGTGTCAGCGACGGGAACGTTCATGAAGAAGATCGGCTTTCTTTCCTTCGGCCATTGGTCGGGCTCGTCCCAATCTGCGACGCGTACCGCCTCGGACGTGCTGCTGCAGTCGATCGATCTTGCCGTTGCGGCAGAAGAGCTCGGTGCCGACGGCGCCTATTTCCGCATGCACCATTTCGCGCAGCAGCTGGCCTCGCCCTTTCCGTTATTGGCAGCGATCGGTGCGAAGACCAGCCGGATCGAGATCGGCACCGGCGTGATCGACATGCGCTATGAAAACCCATTCTACATGGCGGAGGACGCCGGAGCAGCCGACCTGATCAGCCGTGGCCGGCTGCAGCTGGGTATTAGCCGCGGTTCGCCCGAGCAGGTGATCGAGGGATGGCGGCATTTTGGCTATGCGCCGGCCGAGGGAGAGAGCGACGCCGATATGGGGCGTCGGCACGCCGAGGTGTTCCTCGATCTGCTGAAGGGGGAGGGGTTCGCCCAGCCCAATCCGCGCCCGATGTTTCCCAATCCCCCCGGCTTGCTGCGTCTCGAGCCGCACTCTGCCGGCTTGCGCCGCCGCATCTGGTGGGGCTCGGCGTCCAATGCCACCGCCCTTTGGGCGGCGCAGCAGGGCATGAATCTGCAGAGTTCCACGCTCAAGGCCGATGAGAGCGGCGAACCTTTCCATGTGCAGCAGGCCAGGCAGATCCGGCTCTATCGTGATGCCTGGAACGCGGCCGGGCACGACTGGACGCCGAGGGTCTCGGTTTCGCGTTCGATCTTCGCGCTGATGAACGATCGCGACCGGGCATATTTCGGGCGTGGCGACAGCAACGACCAGATCGGCGTCATCGACGACATGCGCGCGATCTTCGGGCGGTCCTACGCCGCCGAGCCGGACAAACTGGTCGAACAACTGCGCGACGATGAAGCGATCGCCGAGGCGGATACCTTGTTGCTCACGGTGCCTAACCAATTGGGCGTCGACTATAACGCCCATGTTCTGGACGCCATCCTGACCCACGTCGCGCCAGCCCTGGGCTGGCGCTGACACCGGGTGCTGAACGGGTCAACGGGTCGGGGCGTTGGCGAAAACCACCGGTCGATCAGAACGCCGGCGAGGACCAGGTCGAGAGCCTATTCCGAGTCCGGCCCGCTATCGTCATCCGTGTAGCTCGACCTGCCCACGATCAGATCCTTGCTGAGGTCCTCCTGCAACGAATGGCAGATGGCGGATCCCACCAATCCGTCGCCCAGATCGGGCGCGAACGTCTGGAAAACGCTGCGCGAGGATGCGGGGAACCGTAGTCGGCTTAGTCGAAGGCGTCCGGCCAAATGCGCGCGCCGTGGATGACACGCAAAATGCGGACAACGCCGTCGCCGGTCTCATAAGGACCGATCAGGCGCCGGCGCGTCGCGCTTCGTCCTTTCTTTCGAACGGTACGCAAAGCGGGATCATGCCCATGGCACTATTCTCGACCGGATCGGCGATAGCGCCAAGTCCTTTGGTCTCAATTATCGGGCGGTGCGTCGACGCTGCCTGGTTCAGTCGGAAACCTTGAGAAAGTCGATCGATGTGAGATCTGCGCGAATGTCTGGGTCGACTACGACGCGGACCCAAAGATCAGACACGAGTCCAATTCCAAGAACCCGATACAATTTCTCTGCGGGTATCGGAGTATCCGAGCCACAGCCCATCTAGACGTGTCCCACGCGGATGAAGCAATAACTGAAATGTTCCATGATATCTTGATGTATCTATCGGATGAAACCACATTCCCGAAAAGACATCAGAGGTTGATAGATCGCCTTCGAGTCTAAGCGGTTTCTTGTACTCGACACTTCTCAGTGCAAGATAATTTTCAGGGTGTGGTACGATATGTCCCTCTACCTTGCCAAGCCGCTTTCGAATGCGAATTATTTCAACATAGCCGTTTCCATCAGCCATTTTGAATTCGGCTCGCCACGTTCCGGCCAGAGGATAGGGCTTGGCACGCTTTCCCAGGACGACCCTCAGGCCGCCACGTATCGGTTCATCAAAAATGATAGCGAGGATGACTCCGATGAGTCCGGAGCCAAGCGCACCGGCAGTCCACAATACTGCTTCGTTCATGAATACCCCCAGCACCCACGATATCCTCCAAGGCGCGCCGGGACCAGACCAGCTTCACGCATCGCCCGCCTTGCGCGACGCGGCCGAGTGCCGTTCCGCGAACTCCACCTCCACCTCCTCGCTCGAGACATCAGGCCAACCGTCTGTCAGCGCCTCGTGGACCTTGGCGCGGAACCACGCGTCGTAGGCCTGGCGATCCGCCGTCAACTCGAATGGCAGCCTGCCTTCGTGCGCGGTACGCGTGAGCAGGATGCGCACCGCATCGGAGACCGTCAGCCCCATCGTATCGAGCACTGCGGTGGCGCGATCTTTCACGTCGCGATCGACACGGGTCTGGATGAGGGCATTCGCGGCCATGGCATGAAGCTCGTGCGGTTCCTGGTAGATGTAATGCAGCTGCATTACAATTTCCAGTTCCTCCGCATGGTCCGTCCGCCAATTTCACCGCGCCGAGGTGACCCGACAACCTTAGCCTTACCGAACTAGCCTCATAGCGCCTCTCGGCGCCGTTCAGTTTCTCGAGCGAAACGCAGATTTGTCGAGACCAGCCCGGCGGAAGGCGTCGCGGCGGGAGTCTTGGATAATGACGCCAACCAAGCTGCTGATCGGACAGATCCTCACCGTCTTCGCGATCGTTATCGCGGGGCTGTGGGCCGCGACGCAATGGGCCGCGGCGATGCTCGCGTATCAGCCCGAGCTCGGCCCACCTTGGCTGACGCTGCGCGGGGTGCCGGTCTATCGTCCCTGGGCGCTGTTCTCGTGGTGGTACCACTATGATGCCTATGCCCCCCACGTCTTCGACAAGGCGGGCATGCTCGCCGGCGCATCGGGCTTCCTCGGCTGCGGCGCTGCGATCTTCGGCTCGCTGTGGCGCGCCCGCCAGCGCAGCAATGTCACGACCTATGGCTCGGCGCGCTGGGCGAAGCCCCAGGAGATCGAGCGGGCAGGGCTGTACCGCGACCGCGGCGTCCTGCTAGGCCGGCTTGGCGGCCAGTATCTGCGCCATGATGGCCCTGAGCATGTCATGGCGTTTGCACCGACACGGTCGGGAAAGGGCGTCGGGCTCGTCGTGCCGACCCTGCTGTCCTGGACCAGCTCGACGGTCGTCCACGATATCAAGGGCGAGAACTGGACGCTGACCGCCGGGTGGCGGTCACGCTTCTCGCACTGCCTGCTGTTCAACCCGACCGACGCGCGATCGGCGCGCTACAATCCCTTGCTCGAGGTTCGCCGCGGTGCCGACGAGGTGCGCGACGTCCAGAATATCGCCGACATCCTGGTCGATCCCGAAGGGGCGCTCGAGCGTCGCAACCACTGGGAAAAAACCAGCCATTCTCTGCTGGTCGGCGCGATCCTTCACATCCTCTATGCAGAGGAAGAGAAGACGCTCGCGCGCGTCGCGACCTTCCTGTCCGATCCGCAGCGCAGCTTCGTCGCGACGCTCAGGCGGATGATGTCGACCAATCATCTCGGCACGCAGGACGCGCCGCGCGTCCATCCCGTCGTCGCCTCCGCCGCGCGCGAGCTGCTCAACAAGAGCGAGAACGAACGCTCAGGCGTGCTGTCGACGGCGATGTCGTTCCTCGGCCTCTATCGTGATCCGACGGTCGCCGAGGTCACCTCGCGCTGCGACTGGCGGATCGCCGACCTGATCGAGGGCGAACGCCCGGTCTCGCTCTATCTCGTCATTCCTCCGTCGGACATCAGCCGGACCAAGCCGCTGGTCCGTCTGGTGCTCAACCAGATCGGCCGTCGCCTGACAGAGCGGCTCGAGCAGCCCGGTGATGCCGCGCGCCGGCATCAGCTACTGATGATGCTCGACGAGTTTCCGGCACTCGGCCGCCTCGACTTCTTCGAGACCAGCCTCGCTTTCATGGCCGGCTACGGCATCCGCGCCTTCCTGATCGCCCAGAGCCTCAATCAGATCGAGAAGGCGTATGGCGAGCACAATGCGATCCTCGACAATTGCCATGTCCGGGTCGCGTTCGCGACCAACGACGAGCGCACCGCCAAGCGCATTTCCGACGCGCTCGGCACCGCCACCGAGCAACGCGCGATGCGCAACTATGCCGGGCACCGGCTCGCGCCGTGGCTCGCGCATGTCATGGTCAGCCGCCAGGAAACGGCCCGCGCGCTACTGACCCCGGGCGAAGTGATGCAGTTGCCGGCGACCGACGAGCTGGTGCTGGTCTCTGGGCTCGCGCCGATCCGCGCCACCAAGCTGCGCTATTTCAAGGACGGCAATTTCCGCGGGCGGGTGATGCCTGCGCCGGTCCTGTCCGACGGCGTCTATGGCGATCGGCCGCGCCAGCGCTCCAATGACTGGGGTCGGTTCGCGCGGCTGCCCGATACCCGGCTCGAGCGCGCCGCCGACCAAGCGGATGCCGAGGACGATGGCGGTATGCAGCAGCAGCGCCACCCGGGCCTTGCCGAGGAGGGGGCGGCGCGTCCGGCCGAGATCGATCCGGCCGCCCAGGTCGCGCTCGACGACGATGACAATGTCGCCGCTGATCAGCGCGCCATGGACCAGGCCCGCAACCTGACCCCGGCGGCGCGGGGCTTCGGCATCAACGAGGGCGCCGCGCACGGCGACCTCATTCCGGGGCTGTGACCGATGAAGGTCCGCCAGAATCTCTATATCGACCGCGAGCTGAGCGACGCGCTCGAGGCCCTCGCGGCCGGCCCCGGCGCCAACAAGTCGCGGCTGGTCAACGATGCCGTCGCCGCTTGGCTTGCCCGTCGCGGGACGAAGGAAATCGACGACCTCTTGAAGGTCCGGCTCGACCGCATGTCGCGGGAAATCGGCCTGGTCCGCCGCGATATCGACGTAGTGCTCGAAAGCCTCGCGCTGTTTGTCCGCTACCAGCTGCTGGTCACGGCGCCGCTGCCCGAGGCCGACAGCGCGGCGCTGGCGATCGGCCTCGACCGGTTCGAGAAGTTCGTCGGGCAGGTCGGGCGCCAGCTCGCCAGCGGCAAACGCACGCTTGGCCCTGTCGAGCCGGCGGAGAGGCTGTCGTGAACGGCGGCGTCGACACCGTGTCGGAAGGGCGCCGCCGGGCGATGCTCCGTACCGCGATGGGGCCGGTAATCGCCGCCGCGCTGGCCGATCCCCTCGTGCTCGAGGTGATGATCAACCCTGACGGCGCGTTGCGGCTCGACCGACTCGGCGAGGGGCGCACCGATACCGGCACGCGCTTCGAGCCGGCGCAGGTCGAACGGATCATCCGGCTCGTCGCCAGCCACGCCCGCACCGAAGTCCATGCTGCGTCACCGATCGTCTCGGCCGAGCTGCCGCCGCACGGCGCAGGGGCAGGGGAGCGGTTCGAGGGCGTGCTGCCACCGGTCAGCCTCGCGCCGTGCTTCTCGATCCGCAAGCCCGCGACCCGCGTCTACACGCTAATGGACTATGTCGCCGACGGGATCATGTCGGTCGACATCGCCCGCCTGCTGTCGCTGGCAGTGGTCGAGCTCCGCAACATCCTCGTCGCCGGCGGGACCAGCTCGGGCAAGACGACGCTGGCCAATGCGCTGCTCGCCGAGATGGCGCATCTCGACGAGCGCGTCATCCTCATCGAGGACACGCGCGAGCTGCAGTCGCCGGCGCCCGATACCGTCGCACTGCGCACCCGTGCCGGTCACGTGACCATGGCCGACCTGGTCCGCTCGACGCTCCGCTTGCGCCCCGACCGCATCATCGTCGGCGAGGTGCGGGGCGGCGAGGCGCTCGACATGCTCAAGGCGTGGAACACCGGCCATCCCGGCGGGATCGCCACCGTCCATGCCAACAGCGCGGCCTCGGCGCTGCTGCGCATCGAGCAGCTGATCCAGGAAGCCGTGGTCACAGTACCGCGCCGGCTCATCGCCGAGGCGATCGACATGGTCGTGTTCATCGGCGGACGCGGTTCCGCGCGCCGCATCGACACGCTCGCCCGCGTCGCCGGCCTCGATCCGGACGGCAACTACGCCGTCCTCGACCTTTCCCCCGCTCCCACCTGCACACTCCAAGGAGACTGACCATGCGCTGCCTGTCTGTGCCTTCCCGTCACCAACTTCCCCTGACCGCGCTCGCCTTCGGCGTGGCCATCGCGGCGTCCGCGCCTGCCTTCGCCAGCGGTTCCGGCATGCCCTGGGAGCAGCCGCTCCAGCAGGTGCTCGAATCGGTCCAGGGGCCGGTCGCCAAGATCATCGCAGTGATGGTGATCATCACCACCGGCCTCAGCCTCGCGTTCGGCGAGACCTCGGGCGGCTTTCGCCGGCTCATCCAGATCGTCTTCGGGCTGTCGATCGCCTTCGCCGCCTCCTCCTTCTTCCTCAGCTTCTTCAGTTTCGGCGGCGGGGCGCTGGTCTGATGGCGGCGCCCGCCAGCCATCATATCGAAGGGTTCGAGGCAGCGATCCACGGGAGCCTCGGGCAGCCGATCCTGCTCGGTGGTGCGCCGCGCGGCATCGCGATCGTCAACGGCACAATCGCCGCCGCGGTGGGGCTGGGCCTGCAGCAATGGCTGGTCGGCCTCGTCCTCTGGGCGGTCGGGCACAGCGTGGCGGTGTTCGCCGCGCGCCGCGACCCGGACTTCGCGCCCGTGCTCATCCGCCACCTCCGCCAGAGGAGCTATCTCGCATGCTAGCCTTGCGCGAATACCGCAACCGCGCCGACCGGCTCGCCGATCACCTGCCCTGGGCCGCGCTCGTTGCCCCGGGCGTGGTCCTCAACAAGGATGGCAGCTTCCAGCGCACGCTTCGTTTCCGCGGACCCGACCTCGAGAGCGCGACCGAAGCCGAGCTGGTCGGCGCCTGCGCGCGCGCCAACAATGTGCTGAGGCGGTTCGGGTCGGGCTGGGCGCTGTTCTTCGAGGCGGAGCGCGTCGAGGCGCTCGGCTACCCGACCAGCGAGTTCCCCGACGCCGCTTCGTGGCTCGTCGACGAGGAACGCCGCGCCGCCTTCGAAGCCGAGGGCGCACACTTCGAAAGCCATTATCACCTGACGCTCACCTTCCTGCCTGCGGCTGATGCGAGCGACGCCGCCGGCCGCTCGCTGGTCGAACGGGACGGTGACGCCGTCGGGCGCGACTGGCGCGCGGCGCTCGCCGGCTTCATCGCCGAGACCGACCGCGTGCTGGATCTCTTCGCCGCCTTCATGCCCGAAGTGCGCGCGCTCTCGTCCGAGGAGACGCTCGCCTACCTCCATGCCTGCATCTCCACGCGCCGCCAGCCGGTCGCGGTGCCCGATACGCCGATGTATCTCGACGGGCTGCTCGCCGACACGCCGTTGGTCGGCGGGCTCGAGCCCAGGCTCGGCGACCGGCACCTGCGCACCGTCACCGTGCTCGGCTTCCCCAATATGAGCCGGCCCGGGATCCTCGACGCGCTCAACGCCTCGGACTTCGATTATCGCTGGGTCACGCGCTTCATCGCGCTCGACAAGACCGACGCGACCCGGACGCTGACGAAGATCCGGCGGCAGTGGTTCAACAAGCGCAAGTCGGTCACCGCGATGCTGCGCGAAGTGATGTACAATCAGCCGGCGCAGTTGCTCGACAGCGACGCGGACAACAAGGTCATCGATGCCGACGAGGCGCTGCAGGCGCTCGGCGCCGACTATGTCGCGTTCGGCTATCTGACCACGACGATCACCGTCGCCGACGAGGATCGTGCGCGTGCCGACGAAAAGGTCCGCAGCGTAGAACGGATCGTCAACGGCCTCGGCTTCACCTGCGTGCGCGAGCACGTGAACGCGGTCGAGGCGTGGCTGTCGTCGCTCCCGGGTCAGGCCTATGCCAATGTCCGCCAGCCGCTCGTCCATACCCTCAACCTCGCCCATTTGATGCCGCTGTCGGCCATCTGGGCAGGGCCTGAGCTCAACAGCCACCTGGCCGGCCCGCCGCTGCTGCATGCGCAGACCTCGGGCGCAACGCCGTTCCGCCTGTCGACCCATGTCGGCGATGTCGGGCATATGCTCGTCGTCGGACCAACCGGGGCGGGCAAGTCGGTGCTGCTGGCGCTCATCGCGCTGCAGTTCCGCCGCTATCCCGGTGCACGCATCGTCATCTTCGACATGGGTTTCTCGGCGCGTGCGGCCGTGCTGGCGATGGGCGGAAGCCATCACTCCCTCGGGCTGCAGCCCGAGCACGGCAGCCCCGGCGGGCTGAGCTTCCAGCCGCTGCGCGGCATCGACGACCTCGATGAACGGGGCTGGGCCGCCGACTGGGTGGCGGCGTTGCTCGCGCACGAGAAGGTCATTGTCACCCCGGAGATCAAGGAAAGGGTCTGGTCGGCGCTTTCCAGTCTCGCGACGGCGCCGCGCGAGGAGCGCACGCTCACCGGACTGAGCCTGCTGCTGCAGTCGAACGCGCTCAAGGTCGCTCTCGAACCCTATACGCTCGAAGGCGCCTATGGCGGGTTGCTCGACGGCGAGGAGGAGCGGCTCGCAGAAGCCGATGTCCAATGCTTCGAGACCGAGGCGCTCATGCTGCGCAAGGGGGTCGTCGCCCCGGTCCTGACCTATCTGTTCCATCGCATCGAGCGCCGTTTCGACGGCCGGCCGACGCTGCTGATCCTCGACGAGGCGTGGAGCCTTCTCGACGATCCCCTGTTCGCGGCGCGCATCCGCGAGTGGCTGAAGACACTGCGGAAGAAGAATGTCGCGGTGCTGTTCGCGACGCAGAGTCTCGCGGACATTTCGGACAGCAGCATCGCGCCCGCGATCATCGAAAGCTGTCCCCAGCGGATCCTGCTTCCCAACGATCGCGCGATCGAACCGCAGAGCCAGGCCGCCTATCAGCGCTTCGGCCTCAACGAGCGCCAGATCGAGCTCATCGCCCGCGCCACGCCCAAGCGGCATTATTATCTCCAGTCCGCACGCGGGAACCGGCTGTTCGAGCTGGGTCTGGGTCCGATCGCGCATGCCCTGTGCGGCGCCGCCGACGCGGACACCCAGGAACGGATCGACGCGCTGCTCGCGGAACACGGTCGCGAGGCTTTCGCGGCTGAATTCCTCGCGTCGCGCGACCTCGGCTGGGCAGCCGCGCTGCTCAGCGACTTCGCGCCTCCGGTTCGCTGACCCCCAACCCGAAAGGAGATCTCTCATGTTCCAGCGACGCTGCCCCCGCCCGATCTCGAAATATCTTGTGGCTACCGCGCTCGCGCTCGGCGCTGCCGGCTCACTCGGCATGGCGCTGCACGGTTCGACGGCCTCGGCCCAGATCACCGTGTTCGACCCGTCCAACTATTCGCAGAACCTGCTGACGGCCGCGCGGACGCTCACCCAGATCAACAACCAGATCCAGTCGCTCCAGAATGAAGCGACGATGCTGATCAACGAGGCGAAGAACCTGTCGCGGATCGACTTCCCCGAACTCCAGGCCCTGACGCAGACGCTTCAGCAGATCGATCGTCTCATGGGCCAGGCACAAGGCATCGGCTATCGGGTCGATCAGGTCGACAGCGAGTTCAAGCGGCTGTTTCCGCAAAGCTTCAGCCAGGCGCTGACTACCAACGACCTCGTCGTCGGCGCCCGGGCCCGCCTCGACACCTCGGTCGCGGCGTTCAACCAGACGATGCAAGTGCAGGCGCAGGTGGTCGGCAATGTTGTAGCTGACACGCAGGCGCTCGCATCGATCATGGCCAGAAGCCAGGGTGCGGAAGGCGGGCTGCAGGCGCAACAGGCGACCAACCAGCTGCTCGCGCTGGCTGCCAAGCAGCAATTCCAGATCCAGAACCTGATGGCGGCGCAGTACCGCGCGGAAACGCTCGAGGCGTCGCGCCGCGCCCAGGCGCAAGCGGAAGCACAGGCCGCCACCAGGAAGTTCCTCGGCAACGGCACGGCCTACCACCCTCGCTAGGGGCCTCCCGTCCGAGCGTGGCGGCTGGGCTCGCCGTCACCTCCCGCGGGGCGCGCTCCCGCTCCCCGAGCGCGTCTCGCGGGATTCCATTCCACTGCCACGGACAAAGCCATGAACGACCTCAACATCATCGATCAGTTCATGCAGGCGTTCATTCGCTACATCGACAACGGCTTCGGTCTGTTGGGCGGCGATGTCCATTTCCTGGCAGCCACGCTGATCGGCATCGACATCACGCTGGCCGGGCTGTTCTGGGCACTGGGCGGCGAGCAGGATGTGATGGGGCGCTTCCTGAAGAAGATCCTGTATGTCGGCGCCTTCGCCTTCATCCTGAACAGCTTCTCGACGCTCGCGACGATCGTCTTCAACTCGTTCGCTGCGGCGGGATTGACCGCGGGCGGCGGCACGATCTCGGCGGATGATCTGCTGAAGCCCGGCAGGCTCGCCGGAACGGGCTTCTCGGCCGCCTGGCCGCTGCTTGATCAGGTCTCGAAGCTGCTAGGTTTCACGACCTTCTTCGACAATTTCCTGACGATCATGGTGCTGCTCTTTGCCTGGGCGCTGGTGATCCTGTCCTTCTTCATCCTCGCGATCCAGCTGTTCATCACCATCCTCGAGTTCAAGCTGACCACGCTGGCCGGCTTCGTGCTGGTGCCGTTCGCGCTCTGGAACCGGACCAGCTTCCTTGCCGAGCGGGTGTTGGGCAGCGTCGTGAGCTCGGGCATCAAGGTGATGGTGCTCGCCGTCATCGTCGGAATTGGCTCGAACTATTTCAACGATTTCGTCAGCTCGCTGCAGGGGCAGGAGCCCGACATCGCGAAGGCGATGAGCCTCGCGCTCGCCGCGCTCACCCTGTTCGGGCTCGGCCTCTTCGGCCCGGCATCGCTACCCGCCTGGTTTCCGGCGCTCCGCAGCTCGGTGCGGGGGCGGTTGCCGGCACGGCGCTCGGTGCCGCCGGCGTCGCTGCTCTGGGCGGCGGTGCGGCCCTGGCCGGTGCCCGAGCCATCGGCGGGACTGCGCTCGGTGCCGTTCGCGCGGGCACGTCGATGGGGTCGGCCGCCTCGACCGCCTACAAGCTCGGCCAGGAGGGCGCCGGTTCGACCAGCGTCGGTGCCGGCCTGAAAGGCGTTGCGAGCGCGGCAGGCGGGGCGCTCCGCAACCGCGCCGCCGGCGCGTTCGGCATCGGCGATGCCGCCGCTTCGGGGCGCCAGGCCGCTTTCGATTCCCTCACCAACCGGCAAGCGCCTGCGGCGAGCGGATCAGGCCAAGCCGCAGAACAGCAGCCCGCCTGGGCGCAGTCGCTGCGCCGCCAGCAGGACGCGCGGCACCATCGCCAGGTCGTCGCCCACACCCTACGCGAGGGCGACCGCGGCGGTGCGTCCGCAACCCCGGACATCAAGGAAAAGGAGGACTGAGCGATGCTCTTCAAGCGAAGCGTCCAGCGCTACGGGCGGACACCCGAACCGGATACACCCTTTCACCGTGCCGGCCAGCTCTGGGATGAGCGGATCGGATCCGCGCGCGTCCAGGCGCGCAACTGGCGACTGATGGCCTTTGGCGGCCTGGCGTTGACGACGGCGATGTCGGGCGCGCTGGTGTGGCAATCGCTGCAGAGCCGCGTGACGCCCTATGTCGTCGAGGTCGACCGTCTCGGCGAAGCGCGCGCGATCAGCGAAGCGGAAGCCGGGTACAAACCGACAGACCCGCAGATATCCTGGCATCTGGCCCGCTTCATCGAGAAGGTCCGGTCGGTCTCGCTCGACCCGGTGCTGATGCGGCGCGACTGGCTGTCGGCCTATGACTTCGCCACCGGGCGCGGCGCGCTCTTCCTCGGCGATTATGCCCGCTCCGCGAACCCGTTCGGCGCGATCGGCCAGAAGACGGTGTCGGTGCAGGTCACGAGCGTGGTTCGCGCCTCGGAGCAGTCGTTTCAGGTCAAATGGGTCGAGACGGCGTTCGACCGCGGCGCGCCGGCTGGTACCTCGCACTGGACCGGCATTCTGACCGTCAAGCTCAAGCCGCCTGCGTCGGCGGAGGTTCTGCGCAAGAATCCACTCGGCCTCTATGTCGATGCGATCGACTGGAGCCGCGAACTCGAGCCGGCCGCCAACCCGACGACCCCGCCGCCGACAACGTCGCGCGCGGTGCAGCCCTTGCCCGAAGGTCAAACGATCGCGGCGCCGGATGCCGGCGCCGCCGTGAGCCAAATCCCATCCACGGAGAACCGGCAATGAAACGCCCAAGCATTCTGCCCACGCTGCTTTCGACAATAGTCGCGTCGATCGCGCCCACTGCCACTCTCGCGCAGAACTCCACCCCGGCCGATACCGCGCATCGGGTGCCGTCGACGATCGCTGCGGCGAACCGGGCTGCCACGCTCGAGCCTTCGCCGCCCGCCTTTCTCAATGCCGCGGCGGTGATGCCCTATGCCGAGGGGGCGATCTATCAGGTCTACACCACGCCTGAGCGGGTCACCGATATCGCGCTTCAACCGGGCGAGGTGCTGGGCGCGGTCGCGAGCGGCGATACCGCACGCTGGGTGATCGGCGACACGACGAGCGGGGCAGGGCCCGCCAAGCGGGTGCATATCCTCGTGAAGCCCTATGCCGCCGGTCTTTCAACGAACTTGGTCATCACGACAGACCGGCGCACCTATCACGTGGCGCTCACCAGCGTGCGGAGCGTCGGCATGTCCGCAATGGCATGGACGTATCCGCAGGAAACGCTGATTGCGATCAAGCGATCCGAGGATGCTACGGCGGCCGCCGCTCCGGTGGCGACCGGGCTCGACGTCGATCAGCTGCATTTCAACTATGCCATCTCCGGCGATACGCCGCGATGGCGACCCTTGCGGGCGTTCGACGACGGCAGGCAGACCTATATCGAATTCCCCGCCAGCCTCGCGGTCGGCGAGGCGCCGCCGCTGTTCCTCGTCGGTACCAAGGGCGAGGCCCAGCTCGTCAATTATCGCCTGCGCGGTCGCTATTATGTCGTCGATCGGCTCTTCGACGTCGCCGAGCTCCGCCTCGGCACCAAGCATCAGGATGTGGTCCGGCTTACCCGCATCGACGAGGCGGTACGCCGCAGCCGCTCGAAGGGGAGGGCGTCGTGAGCGAGAACACCGCCCAGGTGCCGGAAGGCGCCAGTCCCTCCACGCCGCCGAAGCTCGATCCCGAAACCTTCGTGCTGCGTGCGCGACCTGGACGCGCGATCCGCTTCAAGCGCGGTGTAATCGTGTCGCTGGCCGCCATTGCCGTGGCCGGTGTCGTCGGCACCGCCTGGTTCGCGCTCGAGCCGCGGGCGCTGCACCTTGTCTCCGATAGCGAGGACAAGAACATCGCGGCCAAGCCGCCGACCGACACGCTGAGCGCGCTGCCGGCAAATTACGGGACAGTGCCGAAGCTCGGGCCACCGCTGCCGGGCGACCTGGGCAAGCCTATCCTCGATCGTCAGCGCCAGCTCGCCGGCGAGACCATGCCTCCGGTTCCGCCCGCTGTATCGGCAGTGCCGCAAGCCGCTGACGATGCCCGTCAGCGCCGCGCCGCGGAACTCAAGGCGGCCCGCGAATCCGGATTGCTGGTTCAGACCACTGCCCAGCAAGGTCCGGGCCTGGCGATGCCGGCCGCGACGGCGCCGGTGCCGACGGCGGCCGGGGATTCAAGCGACAAGGTCGCGGTCGATGCCGACCGGGATCCGAACGGCCAGCAGCGCAAGGCCGACTTCGTCCGCACTGCCGACAAGGCGGGCGATACCAATCCGCACACGGTAGCGCCGCGACCGTCGCCGTTCACATTGTCTGCCGGCAGCGTGATATCGGCCAGCCTGATCACCGGGCTGCGATCGGATTTGCCCGGACTGGTGACGGCCCAGGTCATCGAGCGAATCTTTGACAGCGCGACCGGCCAAATCCTGTTGATACCGCAGGGTGCGAGGCTGATCGGCACCTATGACAGCGTGGTTGCCTTCGGGCAGCGCCGCGCACTGGTGGTGTGGCAACGAATCATCTTCCCCGATGGCAGCTCGATCCGCCTGGAGAACGCGCCGGCGACCGACCCGTCGGGCTATGCCGGACTGGCCGACAAGGTCGACTTCCACACATGGTCGCTGTTGAAGGGTGTCATGCTGTCGACCCTGCTTGGCGTCGGTTCGGAGCTGCAGTTCAGCGGCGAAAGCGATCTCGTCCAGGCCGTCCGGCAATCGACCCAGCAGAACGTGTCGCGGGCAGGTGACCAGCTTACCTCTCGAAACCTTCAAATCCAGCCGACGATCACCATCCGTCCGGGCGCGCCTGTCCGGCTGCTGGTGCATCACGACCTCGTGCTGAAGCCGTGGATAGGAGAATAGTGATGGCCGATCTGCGTCTCCCGCGGTTGCCCGACCGCACGCCCGTCAAGGTCGGGATACAAGTGACTCCGCAGCTGTTCGCGGATCTCACGCGATACGCCGCACTCTACAAGGAAACCTACGGTCAGGAAGAAGCCGTCGCCGACCTGATCCCGTCGATGCTGACAGCCTTTCTCGACAGTGATCGGGCATTTGCCAAAGCCCGTTCGGGCGGGAAGTGAACGCCATGACCACGACTAATCGAGACGAGGGAAGAACTCGGAACGACTCGATCGAACCGACCAGCGTTCGCATCCCTACGCTCGTCGCCATGACGGGGTTCAGCCGCTCGAGAAGCTATGAGCTGATCGCCTGCGGCGAGATCCAGATCGCCAAGGACCAGCGGAGCACGCTGATCCTCGTCGCAAGTTACGGGAGGCTGTCCGTCGTCGGGTAGTGGGTTTACCGATGGGGTAGGGCGATGTCTCCGCTCGGCGCATCGAAAGCAGGCAGGGTGGCGCAAGCCCTTTTTATTTGTTCTTGGTTTGTGCCATATTTGCGGCATGGAACGATTCGCCCCAGAGCCCTCGCGTGCCGCCATTTCATCCGCCATTCTCGACGCACCCGGCTGGGCACGCGTGGGGATCACGATGCCGAACGATCGGTTGCGCGAGCAGGCTGCGGAGGAGTTGGCACGCGCGATCATCGATCGGTTGCACCAGGCGGACGCCGGCGTGGACGAGGACCAGCTGACGCTCGCGATATAATCCTTTCACTTCGGTGCATTGCCGACCGTGAACGGCGGAAACTAGGCCGGTTGCGGACAGGCAGCTTCGAGGCAATTGACTCGGGAAAGCTGCCCTCGCCGGTTGATTGCCATGCACGGTAGTTTCCAACCCAACCTCCGCCGCTCAGCGAGCTAAAACATATACCTGAAACCGGCCGTTGCTTATTGAGTTGGCTGCCCCGTGTTCAGTCGTCCGTCGTCCGTTGCGATGAAAAGCAATCGGACAACAGTATCGGAGGTAGGACTTTATCTCACGATTGTGCATCGCGCCGGGTGCGGGTGTCCGGCAGAGAGTCCACGATCGGGGAATCTAAGGCTGCTTCTGTCGCCGGGAGGAAAAGTACCGCGTCGGGGTGCACCCAAGTGCCTTTTGGAACATCGTGATGAAGGCATTGACGGACTCATAGCCGAGTTCCGCGGCAACACCTTGGACGCTCGCACCGCCTGCCAACTCCCGAAGCGCGACAACCAGATGCAGTTGCTGGCGCCAGCGGCCGAACGTCAAGCCGGTTTCCCGGATCAGAAGCCGCGCTAACGACCGCTCGCTCATCGCCACGTGCTTCGCCCATTCCGCCTGCGTGCTGCGATCCGATGGGTTGGTCGTTAGCGCATCGGCGATCGTGCGGATTTTCGGATTGCTTGAGACGGGCAGGTTGAACCGCTCGTGCGGCATCTCGGCCAGTTCGTCGAGCAGCACGCGCGCGAGGCGTGCAGCATGGCTGTCTGACGGGTAACTGTCATCTTCCAGGATCAGGCGATCGATCATCGCCCGGATCATCGGCGTCATCGACAGAGCGCAGCAATGGTCTGGCAGGCGCGCGGCGCCAGGCTCGACGAACAGGTAGCTGAGGCGCGCGTTCGGGGTGGCTCGCGCGCTATGCGACGTGCCTCCCGGGATCCAGATGCCGCAGTTCGGCGGAACGATCCACAGCTGGTTATCCGCTGCGCAGGTGACGGCACCGTGCAACGCCAGGATCATCTGTCCCTTGCGATGCACATGCGGAGGCACCTCCGCGGCATAGTCGACGAAATCGAGATTGCGGGCGACTGCGGGCCTGTCGGTCGCGTCGGGATCAAACGCGGCGATGGCTGTTTGCTGGGAGAGCATGCGATTGGCCGAATTTAGTGACTCATTGTCTAGATAATGAATTTATAGCGATCTGAGAATCGTTATCAACAAGCCGATGGGTATCTGGCTATTTTATACGCAGGAGTGGGGAGGACCCCGTCTGACGCTGGCGTCGTTCGGCAAGCTCCTGCGCTCTCCTCCCTTGAGCGCCGATGCGGATGCGCTGCTATTCGCGGCCAAGACCTTCGCCGCGGCGATGCTGGCCTATTACATCGCGCTGCGCATCGGACTTCCCCGACCATCCTGGGCAATCATCACTTCCTATCTTGTTTCTCAGACCTCGGCCGGAGCGTCGCTTAGCCGTGGCGTCTATCGCTTGGCGGGCACGCTGGTCGGTGCAGCGGCGACGGTCGCGATCATCCCGACCTTCGTGGGGGAACCGCTCGTTTGCAGTCTGGTGCTGGCCTGCTGGATCGGGTTCTGCCTGTTCCTGTCGCTGCTCGACCGCACGCCGCGCGCCTACGCGTTCGTGCTCGCCGGCTACACTGCCAGCCTGATCGGCTTTCCCGGCGTCGCCGAGCCGGAAGCAATCTTCGACACCGCGCTGGTTCGTGTACAGGAAATCGGGCTGGGCATCCTGTGTGCGGTGCTGATCCATCGCTACATCTTGCCCCGGCCGATGACAGGTCAGTTCATGGGCAAGGTCGCAGCGATCCTGCGCGATGCACGGCGTCTGGCGGGTGACGCGTTACGCGGCGCCCCGGACGGGCGACAGCGCGCCGACCGCCATCGGCTCGCACTGGACCTGCTCGCCCTGAACGGACTGGCGACGCATCTCCCCTATGACCCGGCTATCGCCGTCCCTCGCGGCGAGACGCTGCGGCATCTGCACGATCGCCTGGCGCGGCTACTCCCCTTGGCGACGGAGATCGAGGAGCGGTTGGCCGCCATGAACGACCGCGAAGCTCTGGCGGATCTGCTGGACGACATCGGCCACTGGATCGACGCTGCTCCTTCGCCGGATGCGGATGCCACCGCTGTCCATCTGATCGACCGCGCGCATCTTGCGCGGATGGCCGCTTATGCCGAACCAGCGCGCGGGGCGAGCTTGCTGACAGCCAATCTCGCGGGCCACCTAGCCGAACTGGTCGGCCTGCTCCACGACTGTGACCTGCTCGGGCGTGACATCGCGAACGACCGCCCCGCGCGAGATCGCATGGGGCGGCTCTGGCGCATGCCGGCAACGGGCTACGTCCATCACCGCGATCCGGTCATGGCGGCACGCGTTGCGGCCGGTGCGACGATCGGCATCCTGGCCGGCTGCTTGCTCTGGATCTGGTCGGCATGGCCGAATGGGGGGCTGGCAGTATCGGTGTTGGGCGTCACCTGCGCCCTGTTCGGCAATGTCGACGCGCCTGCTCCCAACGTGCGCAAGTACATGTTGGGCTCTCTCTACGGAGTCGCGCTCAGCCTGGCGTACAGCTTCGTCATCCTTCCGCGCGTCTCGGACTTTCCGACGCTGGTCGCCGTTCTCGCACCAGCCTTTCTGTGGGGCGGATCTCTGCAGGCCCGGCCCGCCACGGCGTACGTCGCGCTGGGCGTCACGCTGACGATCCCGATCCTCTCCGGACTAGGCGCCCGGTATGCCGGCGATTTTGCCGACGCGCTCAACAACATCGTGGCCCTTTTCGTGGCGACCGGTTTCGGGGCGGCGAGCATGACCCTGCTCCAGACCGTGCCAGCCGATACCGCGATCGATCGCCTCCTGCGGCTGAGCCGCCGGGACGTTGCCCGGCGAGCGCTCGGTCGAGGACCCGCCGAGGCGGGCTGGACGAGCCTGATGATCGACCGAACCGCACTGCTACTGCCACGGCTTGCGCTCTCGAAGCGGTCGCGCTCCGATACGCTCGACGAAGTGGTGCGGCAGCTTCGCATCGGTCACGCGGCCGCCGGGCTCCACGACGCACTCGGCAGCACGTGTGAGGCGATGGACGATCAGGCGCGGCAAGTGCTCGACAAGCTCGCCGAGGTTTTGGCAAACGGCCGCGATCTGAGTGCCGATAAGGCAGCCGAGTTGGACCAGCGTATCGAGACGCTGACGTCGCTCAACGTGACCGACACACGCGAAGGCAGTTTGCGGCTGCTCGATCCGCTCCTCGATCTCCGTCACGCGCTGGCCTCCGCTGCGGCAACCGATCCGGAACGTGCGGCATGATTTCCGACCTGGACATCGAGGGCGTTCTGGTCCCGGGGCTGCTGGCGCTCGCCTGCCTTGCCCTCGTCGCGACGGTGATCCTGATGCGGCTTTTCGCCGTCACGGGCCTGTCGCGCCACCTCGCCTTGCCGGCGCTCACCGAGATCGCCGTGTTCATCCTCCTCTATGGCCTGCTCGTGCGGGTTCTGCCTGTGACCGGATCCTTCCTATGAAACCGATTGTCTCCTTCCTCGCGCGCTACGGCGTTACGCTTGCCGTTGTCGCCGTTGCCGCCCTGGTCGGCTGGCAGCTCTGGGATCGGCATCAGCAGACGCCCTGGACGCGCGACGGCCGCATCCGCGCCGACATCGTTCGGGTGTCGACCGATGTTGGTGGGCTGGTGACGCAGGTCATGGTCCGCGACAATGAGGCCGTCCGGCCCGGTCAGATCCTGATCGTGCTCGACCGTCCGCGTCTCGCCGCGACGATCGAGCGCGCGGACGCCGCCATTGCAGAGGCGCGCGCACAACTGGAACAGGCGCGCAAGGAGGCCCGGCGCGACGTGGCGCTTGGCGATCTCGTCGCGACCGAGGCGCGCGAACAGAGCGCCGCCAGGGTCAGGACCTCGGAGGCAGCGCTGACCCGCGCCATCGCCGATCGCAATGTCGCCAAGGTCGATATCGAGCGGACCGAGATCCGCGCAACCGTCGCGGGAATCGTCACCAACCTCGACATCCACCCGGGCGACTATCTTGCCGCCGGCGCGCAGGCGATGGCGCTGGTCGATACGGCCTCGCTGCGCGTCGAAGGCTATTTCGAGGAGACCAAGCTGCGCCGGGTGGCGATCGGTGACCGCGTCCGCATCCGCCTGATGGGAGAAGATGCCGAGATCGCCGGTCACGTCGAGAGTATCGCTGCCGCGATCGCCGACGATCAGCGCGACGAAACCGGCAATCTGCTTCCGAAGGTCGCGCCGACCTTCTCCTGGGTCCGGCTTGCCCAGCGCATTCCCGTCCGCATCCATCTCGACCGGGTGCCTGCCGGCATCCGCCTGATCGCCGGGCGGACCGCGACCGTGGAGATCCTTCCCACCGTCGCAACGCCGGTGCGGGGGCGGCTGTCGTGAAGCGCGCAGCGGCCTTCTTGCCCGCACTGCTCCTTGCCGGTTGCGTGGCCGGTCCGGACTATCACCTTACCCCGGCAGCGATCGTCAACCGCCCTGAAGCGACAGCGCCGTTCCTGGGAAGCCGGGATGCGGGCCTGTCCCAGGCTGACCTGCCGCCGCGTTGGTGGCGACTCTACGGCGATCCCCGGCTCGACGCCTATGTCGAGGAGGCGCTGGCGGCGAATACCGACCTTCGTGCTGCGGACGCCAATCTCCGCCGAGCAAGCGCGATCGTTCGCGAGGCCGCTGCCGCGCGGACCGTCAGCACCGCCCTGAACGGCCAGGCAGCAGGCGGCCGGATCGGCGGCTCCACCGAAGCGCTGCCGGCCCCGTTCAGTTACGCGCTCGGCTTCGATGTCGGCTACCCGCTCGATCTTGCAGGCGGCATCCGTCGCGGGATCGAGGCGGCCACGGCGCAAGCGGAGGCGGTCGTGGCGGCGCGCGATCAGGTGCGCGTCGTGGTCGCGGCAGCCGTTGCCCGGAGTTATGCACGGGTCTGCACGGGTGGCGTGGCATTGGAAGCGGCGCGGCACGTCGCCGCCATCCAGCGCTCTACGCTGGCTGTGGCGGTGCGCATGGCACGCGGGGGACGCGGTACCCGCTTCGACATCAACCGCGCGCGGGCGGCCGCGTTCTCCAGCGAGGCCGCCATTCCGGACATCATCGCGGACCGGAAGGCCGCGCTGTTCGAACTGGGCGCCCTGATGGGCCGAACGCCTGCCGACTACCCGCGCGAGATCGAATCCTGCGCCTCGATCCCGATGATCGCACGCGTCATACCGGTCGGCGACGGCGCGATGCTGCTTAGGCGCCGTCCCGACGTGAGAGAGGCCGAGCGCATGCTGGCAGCGGCCACCGCAAACATCGGCGTCGCGAAGGCCGATCTCTATCCCAGAATCAGCCTGGGTGGCTCGGCTGGGACGGCTGGTTCGGCTGGACATGCATTCGCACCGGCGTCGTTCGGGTTCAGCCTCGGTCCGCTGCTATCGTGGTCCTTCCCGAACCGAAAACTGGTCCGTGCGCGCGTCGATCAGGCCGGTGCCGAGGCGGAAGTCGCGCTGGCGACGTTCGACGGCACCGTGCTCGTTGCGCTTCGACAGACCGAGATCGCATTGTCCTCCTATGCGCGTGCAAGGGACCGGCTGCAGCATCTAGAACGAGCGACAGCCGCCGCTGCCGCGGCGAGCGGCGACGCTGGGAGGCTCCAGCGGTTCGGCCGCGCGCCGTTCCTCGATGTGCTGAACGCGCGAGCGAGCTTCGCGGATGCGCAAGCTAAGCTGTCCGCCGAACACGCCACCGTCGTCGACCGGCAGATCGACCTTTTCCTGGCGCTCGGCGGTGGCTGGGAATGATGGCGTATTCGGTTGCGCCTCGAACCGCGCGTGAAGGGTGGGCTGCAAGCTGTTGCCAGCACATCTGCCGCTTATTCGTCCTGACTGGCGTCGCGCAGGAACGTCTTGAATATCGGACGCTCCTGCGCGGTCGCGGACAAAGAACGAGTGCAGGTTCGAGGCTTGGTCCTAACCTCGCCTAACGACAGAACCGGCTGTGCGAATTACCAGGCTGCGCCTCGCCGGGACCTGTATCCGTTGCTCGGATCATCGCGATACTCCGACAGGTCAAGCGCACTATGTTCTGGACGCGCGGTATCGCCATCGAGCGCAGACGTGCCTGCCACTTCCTTCAACCCTAGAGAACGCTGCTCCAGCTGCTCGGCAGTGGCGGGGATCATGCCAACCATGCCTTCCGCCACGGTCGCCTGGTTCAGCGCGATGAACGGTCGGAGCTTGCGCTCATATGCCGCAAAGGCGCCTCGATGGTCGGGATGGCGGGCGAGTTCGCTTGCAAGGACATAGGCGCCGGTGAGCGCCAGGCTCGATCCCTGCCCCGTCAGGAAAGAAGGTGCGTACGCCGCGTCTCCGACCAAGGCGACCCGGCCCAAGGTCCATGCCGGCATTCTGATCTGTTCGACATGGTCGAAGTAGAGATCGTCCGCCGTTTCCATCGCCCTCAACAGTTCGGGTACCTGCCAGCTCGCCCCTGCAAACGCCTTGGCGGTGAGGCCGCGCTGGAACGCCGGATCCCGGCCTTCGCGCCCCAGGCGGTAGGGGTGCGCGAACGCCATGAGCACGAACACCTTCTCCGGGCAACTTCCTGCTGCGTAGATCGCCACCATTCGGCCCGGTACGTTCGAGATGAGGGCCTCGCGGTCCAGGCCGAGCGCGTTGGGGATGGAGAAGCCCGCGAAGCAGAAGCCGATGGGCTTGGAAAACTGAACTTCGTCACCGAAGGTCAGAGCGCGCGTGTTGGAATGCACCCCATCGGCGCCAATGACGATGTCGAACCGTTCACGCGACCCATCGTCGAAAGTGACGTCGACGCCTGCGCCATCGTCTTCCAGCGCCGCGATCGAGTTGTTGAACCGCCGACGGACGCGATTCAAGGTTAGGTCGGAAAGGAGCGAGGCCAGCTCTCCGCGCGCGACTTCGACGTCGCGGCCGGGGACGCCCCCGTGGATCCATTCGGGATCTAGCGCGATGATCTCCTTGCCATCGCCATCGACAAAGGTGGCGCGCTGTGAGTCGATATGCGCGTCCAGAAGCGCGGGACGGAGGCCCATGCGCTCGGCGACGTCCATCGCGACGCCCCTCAAGTCGATCGGATAGCCGCCCAATCTGATTGTGGCTGCCTTTTCGACGAGGGTGACATCGAACCCATGCCGATCGAGCCAATAGGCGGTCGCCGGGCCTGCAATACTTGCCCCCGAGATAAGGACGCGACGCCCGTTGGCATGGCTGGGAGAGGAAACATGGCTATATCGATTCACGTCAAGATCCTTTTCAAACATGTGCTGCGAAGGGAAAGGTCATCTCGAAGGCGGGCGCGCTCTGCCGCTGCCGGGCCAAAACATCGAAAGAACGGGCAACAGGGTCGTGGCCATCACCACGCCTGCGAATGCCGGGTCGCCCAGCGTCGACCAGAGCCGGAGGAAGACCGTGATCCCGCCACCTGTGAGCAAAGCCACTACCGCCGCGATCGCTATGCGAAGTCCTGGACACAACGACCGGCGGCTTTGAACGCGTGCGAGCCGTTCAGCTGCCTGGGTGACAGCAATGCCGGCGCGCGCGAGATCGATAAGCTGAGGCAATTTGGGTCGTGCTCTTGGCGATTGCCGTGCACGCAGGCGCGCCGGTGTTCGCGCCTGTTCAGAAGGCGTAGCCGAGCCCGACCACACCAGCAGGCGACCAGCGCCTGCTCACGAACGGGCTATCCGTGATCCGATCGAAGTTTCGGGTGAGCAGGCCGATCCCGATCAGGTTGATCCGATCGTTCAGGCGGAAGTTGACCGCCAGCCGGGCATCTACGTCCTTGATGCCGCCTGAAGGGCGGTAGGTCGGGAGGCTCGATCGTGCGGCTTGCTGTTCGTCCACTCCGAAGGTCCGACGCATATATTGGCCGCTCGCCCAGCTCATCCCAACAGCCGGACTGACCATGATCCTATCACTTACCCGGATCGGGCGAGAGACGCGCAGATCGGCCAGCACGCCTTCAGCGTCTCCGCCGAAGACGGGGGCGGTGACTGAGGCGATCGCCGCAAAACCCGCGACCTGACCGGACACGAAGGCGCGTCCGCCAAAGGTATCGCCGAGCTTGCCGATGCCGGCGGGCACTTCGTCCGCCTGATAGCCGCGCGTCCAGTTGACGCTCACCCCCGCCTGGAGCTTGGGTTTGTCGACAGCCCGAACGCCGATACCCTCACCTGCCTTCGCAAAGAACCGACCTTTCACGACGTCTACGATTGGAACGGGCTGAAGCTCGTAGCGACGCGCGCCCTGGAAATCCGGCAGTAGCGCGGCGCCGACGCCGATGATGACGTGGTTGCGACTGGCCATCGCCGGGTCGACGACCGGAACAGCCTCGTCACCGCCGGTCTCCTGCGCTGCTGCCGGAGCAATCGGGCTCAGGAACATAGCCGCTATCAAGTTGGCGCGGATCGTTCGTCGCGCGTTCCAACTGGCGCTTGTCATTTTCTCGTCTCCGGATATAGGATGCGCAAATGCATCTATTTTGAGCCGGGAAGGCAGTCAAGATGCATTTATGTATCTTAATGGAGGCGGTGTGGCGGGGGAACGACGGCGTGGTGCGGATCTCGAGCAGGCTCTGCTGGAGGCGGCCTGGATCGAGTTGACCACGGGTGGCTATTCAGGCCTGACCATGGAGGCGGTTGCAGAACGGGCAGGTACAAGCCGCCCGGTCCTCGCCCGACGCTGGGACGGAAAGGCGCCGCTCGCGATCGCAGCGATCCGCCAGCAAATGTTGCGCTATCCGCTCGACGTGGCGGATCGCGGGGACGTGAGGACGGAGCTGCTCGAGTTTCTGGAGCGTGCGTCGCAGCGTGCGGAGGGCATTGCCGCGGCGCTCTCCCTCTTCACCAGCGAGTATTTCTCGGAAGTCGGCTCGAACCCGGAGAGTTTGCATAGCGCGCTGATCTGTGGCGAGCGGGAGGTCGAAACACAGATCCTGGAGCGGGCAGTCGCGCGCGGCGAGGTTGCCGAGGAAAAGTTGGTGCCGCCGGTTTCGACCTTGCTCGGCGTGCTTTTCCGGCACCACGTCATCATGAACTTCGCGGCGCCTTCAGAGGTGCTGAGAACGGCTTGGGTCGACTCGATCTTTCTTCCGCTGATCCGACCAGACCGATAGCGGCGGGCTCTCGTCCAAATTGCTCCGACCCAGTCGCGTTCCTTTCCCTCTGTGCAGAGGATACCGACTTCTTCGACCCGCATTTCCTCGGCGGCACACCTCCCGGGGGATGGGATGGCGCTCACGCTTCAGCGAACGATCGGGCTCAACCGGGCGGCCTATACGCCTATACCGGCAAGAAGATCGACGGACACACTGCCGTGGAACTCGGGCTGGCTAACGAGTGCCTGCCCCGTGAAGAACTGCTGCCCCGTGCTTGGGAAATCGCTCGGATGATGATGGAGGGGTCGAAGATGACCCGTCATCTGACCCATGCGATCCTGTCGAGGCCATGGCGACAGGCCCTGGTACAAGACATGGGCTTCCATCTCATGCATCAATCCTATGAGATGACCACCAATCGGGGAGGGCGCGCTGGCGAACCTCATGAAGAACGCGCACCGTTTTCGGCATCGTTGACGAGCGGAAGGAGGCGCTGGTATTCACAACCATTCGGTTGTGAATACCAGCGCGCGGCGGCGTTCGGCCCTTCAGATCTTGAAAGCTGTCCGGCAGAAAAGTCCCCGACATCGGTAGTTCCGGTGACCGTCTGGGGCGCGATGAACGAACGGCAGGTTCCAGGCTAACGCCGGGCTAGGCTGAATGGCTGAGATTGGGCGCGAAACGGACGTGGCGGACTGCGGACGCAAGCGCAGGCACACTCGGATAACCGAACTTTCGTAATCGCGCATTGGCGGCCGCCTGATCGCGTGTATCTTGCGGCAGCTAATCCCGTTTGTCCCGAAGAGCTTACTGGCATGACTTCACCCTTGCGTCCCTCGGGGAGCGAGAACCGCGCAAGCGGCAACATTGGCTCCGCTCCGGACGAGAGCCCCCCCGCGGACGGCTTCCACAGCGCGATGCGGCGCTGGCTCGATAACCCGGAAACCATGATCGAAACCGCCCGCACGGCGGCGGATTCGATCGAACAGGATCTCGAACGGGATTTTGGATCCGAAGCAATGCGGATCTATCCGCTGCTCAGCCCCGATAGCCTGGCCGCAGCGCTCGTCGACGTGTCGGGCCGGGTGGTCGCGGCCAGTCCGGTCTTCGTCGCGGAGAAGGCGGAGCGGTATATCGACGCCACGGTCGTAAGCCAGGTGCTCCGCACCGGGCAGACCTGCGTCGCACCCGTCGCCATCGAATCGAGCGATGGCGGGCTCGATCCGGTGATCTTCGCCTATGGCGCCGCCGTTCAGGCCGCTTCCTGGATTCTCCCGCCGGAAATACGGGATCGAGTCGAGTTGGCCAGCGGGCACGTCGTGGTTCTGGCGACGATCACCAGCCTTCGCGCGACGCCGCTCAAGGCCGCGTGCGAGACCTTCGGCCTGACGGGTCTGCAGACGCGCGTAGCAATGGCGACCATCCGATGCGGCACGATCAAGCAAGCGGCGGCACAATTGGGCATCTCTTACGACACGGCACGCGAAACCCTGTCCGAAGCGATGCGCCGGGTCGGCGTAGATCGGCTTCCGGCGCTGGTCGCCAACCTCGCCTCACTCGCTTTCGGCGTCCTGCCCGGAGGCTATGCAGCCGATCTCCTCGAGGACATCTGGGGACTTTCTCGCCGTCAGGCGGCGCTCGCTGGCTTGATCGCCGAAGGCCTGTCACGCGACGCGGCGGCGCAGCGGCTCGGCGTCTCACGCGCCACGGCGAAGAAGGAACTCGACCGTATCTATGATTGCCTCGGCGTTTCCAGCGCCGCGGCGCTGGCGCGCGCCGTCATCGAAGCGCAGGCGCTGTCATGCACCACGGCGGCGACGCGAGGTCAGGTCGCGCTCGAGCACGATCATGCCGAGCCGCTCCGCATGATGCCGCGCGCCGACGGAACACGGATCGCCTGGAGCGACTACGGCCCGGCATCGGGCAAGCCGGTCCTCGTCGTGCATAGCAGCATGACATCGCGCCCCGTGAGCCGCGCGCTGGTGGCGGCGCTGCAGGCGGCCGGCGGCCGGCCCATCGCCATCGACCGGCCGGGATTCGGCATGTCGGACCCGTTTCCGGGAATGGAGTCAGGCCGGCACGATCCCTTCGCCGTCGCGGCGCGCGATGTCCTGTCGCTCTGCCGCAAGCTCAGGATCGCGTCGCTGGACGTGGTCGCGCGCGGCGGCGCGCAACATGTGCTCGCGCTTGCCGATGCCGCGCCTGACCTGATCGACCGCGTCGTCTTGGTAAACCCCGATCCGCATACCGAAGAGCATGGGCGCCGCTGGGGCCCGCTGGGCGCGGTCAAGGAAGCATATTTCCGCAATCCTCGCCTCGTCGCCATCATGGTCCGCATGATATCGGCGCATCTTACCCCGGAGCGGGTGGCGCGGATGATGGAGCGGTCGTTCTCGGGAAGCCCGCCCGATCTCGACGCCATCCGCGATCCCCAGATCCGCGCCGATTATTACCGGGCGGTCAGGATGTTCGCGACCGGGCGGGTGGCGGGTTACGTCAACGAGCAGATCGCGATGGCGACCGCGACGCACCCCGCGCCGCGACCCGAGCACAGCCGCTGGACAATATTGATCGGCGAGCATGACTCGCTGCACGATCCCGCAGAGGTGCATGCCTATTGGCAGGAGATTCTGCCCCGCGCCGAATTCGTCGAGGTCAAGGCAGCCGGGCGTCTTCTTGCCATGACGGAGGCGGATTTCGTCGCGCACACATTGACCGGCATTCCGGTGCGCTGAGCCGCGCCGCCGAAGCCCCTCCAACCGCAATCTCACCCCACAAAAGGGGATACTCAGCCACCAATCGGAGCGCCAATTTCCGGGCAACCGGGGGGCGGCGCCGGCGCGGAAGCACCGCGCCGGCACCGTGTCGCGCCGGCGCAGAGCGTGCGCCGGCCGGCTTTCCCCGCCGGCTGCCTGCGCGTGAAGACGCGCGAGTATTCGAGGGGATTACCATGCGTCGTTCGATTTTGCTCATGTCCAGCCTGACCATGCTTGCTGCCTGTTCGGACGGCGGAAGCGGGGGCACTGTCGTGGCGAAGGATTCGACGCCCCCTGTCGTGACGCTGGCCCCCTCGGCATCGACGATCGAGGGGGGCGAGACGATCGCGATCACCGCGACGGCAAGCGACGCGGTCGACGGGTCGGTGCCGGTGACGCTGAGCTGCTCCGGCGGCACGCTGACCGGCAATCTGCTGGTGACCACGGCGAACGCGGCGGACACCAGTATAACCTGCACCGGCACCGCTGCCGACAAGTCGGGCAACAATGGCACGAGCACGACGACGATCGCCGTGAAGAAGACGGTGACGACGGTGGCGCTCGCCAACAGCGCGACGATGGTGCAGGGCGAGTTCGGCGCGCTGACGGTCGACAATCTGGCACTCGCCGCGACCAGCTACAGCGCGACGCTGGGCGGCCGGACGATCACCGTCTATCGCGGCTCCGCAAGCTCGCTGAACTTCGTGGTTCCAACCGACCTGCCGGCGGGCAGTCATCTGCTGACCGTCCAGGTGGGGGACAAGCGTTTCAGCGCGCCGCTGACCATCGGCGCGGCGCCGGCGATCACCGATGCGCGGGCCACCATCACGACCTATGTCAACCGGGCCATCGCCAGCATCGACAGGCTGGTGACCAGCGAAGGCGCGCGGATGACGCCCAATCAGCGCAATCTCTATCAGGGCTATCGCGACCAGCTGGTCGCCGCGCTGGGACAAGTGGCGACGATGAGCGCCGCCGACGCGACCGCGCTGGCGCAGATGCTGACGTCCAACGTCGCCGCGGCCAGCGCCGCGCGCATCGGAGCGCTGGGCTTCAACGAACAGGCCTGCAACGCGTCGATGATCGAGTTCACCACGGCAAAGAACCTCGCCGTGGTTAAGCTGCTGACCGGGCTCGCGCTGATCCTCATCCCCGAGGCGACCGTCACCAAGCTGGCCGGTCTGGTGGTGTTCATCGAGGCGACCATCGCGCTCGAGCGTGCCAAGGCATCGGTCACCAAGCTGGTGGACACCTGCGTCGACGAATCGGTGTTCGAGCTGACCTCGGCGGACACCGGCGGAACGCAGGCGGGCCAGATGGTGCGCGCGGTGGCCGTCGCGGGAAGCTATGGCTTCGAGAACAAGAAGTCGAAGAGCTTCCGCCTGCGCGAGACGATCCGGGTCAATCCGGGCGTCGCGGCCGAGATCCAGCGCGCGTTCAAGCATCTCGCCGATCTGGTCGCGCAACTGCCTTACGTGCCCGAGGGCCTGTCCGTGACCATGGCGAACTTCGCGATGGAGAAGGTGCAATATGTGCCAGCCGCGCAGGTGGGCCTGCAGAGCGTGTCCAACGGGAACATCGTTGGCGCCAAGGGCGGATCGGGCGACACCATCTCGCTGGTCTTTTCCTATATCGGCGATCCGCCCTCCGAGAATGTCGACTTCACCTTCACGCTCAGCAGGAGCGGCACGCCGATCAATTTGGGTGGCCAATTGGTCATCAAGCTGCCGGGCGCTGAGGACGCGGCGATGACGACGATCCAGGGCAAGGCGCTCACTGCGCAGCTGCAGGTGCGCGGGGCCGAAAGCATCGAGATGGTGGAGAATCCCGCGCATGGGTCGGCGACGATCGGGATCGACGGCCTGTTGCGCTATACGCCGGGCGGCCAGTATTTCGGAACCGACCAGCTGCAATTCCGCGCGCGGAACACCAACGGCGTGTCGCGCGCCGCGACGGTGCTGTTCAAGATCAACCGCCAGTTCGAGGGCATGTGGACGATCAACAGCATCTCCACGACGACCAGCCAGTCGCAGCCAGGATTGTGCCCCAACGAGAACAACAATTTCACCGCGGGGCTGGCGAAGGTTTCCGACACCGCCTACACCACCACCTTCGACGGCGTGACGCTGAACCTCAATATGGCGAGCAAGGACGATCCGGCGGGCCTCAAGGGATCAATCAGCGGCACCTATGACGATGGCCCCGGCGAGACGACCGAGTCGCTGTCCGTCAGCATTCCCAACAGCTCGCAGCTTTTCGGTACGTCGTTCTGGAGCTACTCGGGACCCGGCAACACGCGGTGCCAGGGGAATACCCAGATCACCGGTACGAAGCAGAATTGAGACAGGGACGCGGCTGGCGGACTGGAAGCTTTCGGGACTGGCGCTATGCGAAGCGAACATTTCCGACGTCTAGCTTCCGGTGTGAGAATGGCGCTCCGAGCTGAACGGATACCGACCGCAAAACGTAGCCGTACCGCGGTCGGCCACTAGAGCGACCAAGTCGTAATGCGGGCCGACCGCTTCAGCGTAGCGAGAGACTGGCGACGGAGATCGAAACAGGGCGCTCACGCGGCAGAGCGCGCAACTGACAACGGCGCCGGGCCTCATCACCCAATGCGCAGAAACGAACGTCAAGGATAGGGGAAGCAGATGAAGATTGTCTTCGGGGCAGCAGCGATCGTCGCCGGCACGCTCATGTTAGCGCAACCTGCCGCAGCTCAAACTGACACTGTCCAGCCATGTATTGCCGGGCCATGGATGGTGTTCTTCGCCTTCGACAGCGACGAGATCACGCCGCAGGCGGCCGCGATTCTCGACAAGGCCGCGGCGGCGTATGAAACTTGCGGTCAGGCGCAGGTGAAGATCGCCGGGCACACGGACCGCAAGGGCATTGAGCAATACAATGTCGGGTTATCGCAGCGCATGGCGATGAATGTTCGCAGTCATCTTGCCGGGCGCGGCGTGCCCGATGGCGTGATGACGACCGAGGCGTTCGGCGAGAGCCGTCCGCTGGTCGACACCAAGAACGACATACGCGAGCCGCGGAATCGCCGCGTGGAGATCACTTTCGGGCCGGGTAGCGGCTGGTAGGGTTACAGCCTTCGTTCTGAAAGCCTTCCAACAACCAACCGGAAGATGAGCATGTCCATTGTATTTTCATTGCTGTTTGCACCTCTCGCCGTTCAGGAGCTCAAGGTACCTGCTGATCCCATTGCCGCGATCGAAGGGAGATGGACGGGCCAGTGGGATGACGCTGTGATAGAGATCAAAAAGGGCGTGGCGACGGTAATGAAAGCGCCCACCTCAATGCCTTGGATGGTCCCCGGAACGGTTGTGGCGCGCTTGAACAGCAATGGCCATGCGGAGGGCCGTGTTTACCGATATACGAGTTCCACCTGCATCAATTTCGGCGCATCGAAAGTCGCTAGCGAATGGGACTATATTCCTTGCGGCACGGTCGGGGCGCATCTGACAACCTCGGTGGCGACCTATGAGCTGCACCTCCCACTGTTATCGCTTCAAAGGTCGAAATGAGTATTCTATAAAGAGCGTATCCTGGCGGAAACGGCGCGAACCAAGTTCGGCTTCGACCAGTTTGTCGTATCCCCTTTGCCAGCCATTCCGCGATTACCTTCCTTCGTGCGACAGGACTGCAAGGGTATTTGTGAACCTCGCTGGCCGGGAGGGCGGCTACAACGGATGCGTTGTTGAGAACCTTTCTTGGGATGACGTCGCCCAAAATGGTCGCTCGCCACGCCTAAATGCAGCGATTGCCCTGTGCGACAATCGATCACCTCGTAGATTGGATAGCAACGGACCCGTCCTTTGCATTGATCATGACCGTGAACTCTCGTCGACAAGGGTCGGAGTGGAAGGTCGCGCGAAAGACCGAGGTGTCCCGCGATATTGCGGCGAACTGCGCTTCGCATCCGGCCGCGGCCAATGCCTTTCTAGAGACGCTGATCGCTTCAACCGCCGTAACGTGATGATCGTCGCGCTGCACCACCGCATTTGCGGCATAGGTAACGAACCCGAGTGCGGTCAGTGCGATGCAGCCAAAAACCAATTGAGCATGGCGGATCAAACTCTTCCTGAAGGCGGCAACGTCGGCGTCGGCGTCGGTAGCGATAGCGACACTTGCCGCATCTGCCTTCAGCAGATTGGCATAAACGCTAAGGCCCATGAGTGCGAAACCGACCAGGGCCAGGAGGGCTGCTCCGATCACACACACGGCGGCAATAGCTGGCGGATTCGAAGGGATTTTGGTCGTGTCGGTGAAGATGGCGGCCGTGCCAGCTAGGCCAGCGAGGCCAAGCGTCAGCGCCTGCTTCAGGAACTCGAAACGGCCAGATTGAGCGTCAATTTCGTCCTTGACGTCCTGAGCGCTCATAACACTTCCCTTACTGTGGCCAGCAGAGGCAGCGCTGCGCCGTGAGCGCGGAGAGCCGCTGACCGATCAGTTGGGCAGGCAACTCGGACGTGCCATTTGGCGAACTGATCATGGCGCCAGTCGCTTCCGCCTCTGATCGGATCTGCTCGAGAATATCGGGCACGATCGCGTCGAGTTGACGCACCAATGCGCTTTCGTCGACGCCCGGCGGGAGACCATGCTGGGCGAAATCCGCCACGATCAGAGCGGCAAATTCGTTGATCCGGCCTAGACCGGCCGCTGAGATTCGAACTGCCCCGTCCCAACTAGCTTCTACTTGCCGCACCCGTTCGGCTATCCGTGCGAGTATATAAACTTCGTCGATGCCCCGACCTGACGGCGGTCCGGCTGTACTCGCCATAAAAAGTCCTCCCTTGCGAATGATCGCCCTAGCTCAAGTTGTAATATCGACATCCTTAGATGACCAGTCGAGCTGGGTTATTAGAAGACGCTTGGTGAGTCGTGGATGCGTTGGAGCAAATCACCACCCTAAGCGACAACGCTTACAAGCGTCCCACGTCGGTGATCGGACTTTGAACGGATGTCCGGTTTCGGGATGAGGCTAAAGGCTCGTCAATTGCCGGATGCGGGTCTGTTCAGCTGCCACAGCGATGTCCACGACGTCCGTTTTCGCGCTATCTCGCCTAAAACCTGCCCGTCCGCTAGCGGCCCAAAAGCCGACATCAGGGCAATACCGACGCTTCGACCGAGCCGTGTCCATTTGAAGGAATTGCGCCTCCTGCAAGTCGCTAATGCGAATCGCTGGAGGGAGCGAGGCGCCAACGCGTCAAAGACTATGCCAAAGTGGACGAAATCGTTCGACGATGTTTTCCGTACGTTTCCGTACGAGATTCGGGTGAACTGCCTAAGTCATTGATCTTATGGCATACCCGACAGGATTCGAACCTGTGGCCTCTGCCTTCGGAGGACAAATCTCGCTCTGGGACAGCGTATCGAGGTCGCCGATGCGCGCCGGCACAGCATTTCCTGTTATCGAAGAATGACCACGCCGCCAGCCATTTTTGTCAGCTTCAGCGAAAGCAGTTGCTGAAGCTGATCGACGGCGTTTTCGATCTGGTTGGTGTGGAACATGCCACTGACCAGTCGCGTGCCAACCTGCTCGTTCGCGAGGATGATCCGGCCGGGCCGATAGCGATTGATCGCTTCGATCGCCTCGGCGAGCGGTGTATCGCGGAAGATCAAAACGCCACGTCGCCATGCGGCGCTGATTTGCGCATCGATCGGTGAAATCTGTCCGGCCTCGCCCGCCTTGGATACATATTGCTCGTTTGCGCCGAGGGTGCGAACCTGGTCCCCGGTCTGACGGACCGAGCCTCGCAGGCAGGTGATGCAGGTGTCCCGATCACTGAACCGAATGTTTAGTTCGGCATTCCGTGTCGACCAGGTCTCTCCGCCCATCACGATCGAAAAGGGCGACGGGCTGCCGCGCACTGCGACAAACGCCTCACCCGTGATCAACCTCGCACCAAATTGAGCCAGCGACAGCGCGGTGCACGCATTCATCTCGACCGTTATCGCCGCCATCGGGCGCAACGTCCGTCTCTCGCCGACACCGGTACGCTCGCCTGCGCCAAGTTCTTCGAGCGACGGCCACAAGCCATAAGGAGGGGTGACCATCACCATCGCCGCGCAAGCCGCCATGGCCCCACCTCCAATCAGCATTGCGCGGCGGTCCAGGATCGCCAGGCGGCTTTTGCGTTCGAAGGCGACCACATTGCTGCCCGGCACCAGGCGCGACAAGGGCATTGCCCGCAGCGTGCGCCGGAAAGCGACGGCCTCGCGAAACGCGACGACATGTGCCGGCCCTTGGGCGCGCCACGCTTCGAATGCCTTCGCGTCGGCGGCGGTGGCCGCGCCCGACGTCAGACGCATGACCCAACCCAGTGCTTCATGCACCAGGGGCGGCAGATCGTCCGTCTCGGTCCCCTGCGCCGTCATGGCGCGCCTTTCAGGGCGTCGGTCATTCCTCCCCCTCCTTATCTACTGACAGTTGCGGCGCGCCGGTAACGAACGACTTTTTTCGCCCTAGCCGACGCGCGCTGAGATCGACGCCGCGGCGAAGTTCCTTTTGCACGGTACGCAGTGTCACCCCGAAGCGCTCGGCCAGCGCGTGATGGCTGGTGTCGCCCAGAAACGCCTCCTGGAATATGATGCGTTGCCGCTCGGTGAGTTCGGACAATGCCTGCTCGACGATCGCGATGCTCGCCCGGTCTTCGGCAATCGTGCCCGGCCCGGGCGCGTCGTCGGCAACCTCGAGCAGTTCCTCGATTTCGATGCTGGTCAGGTGTCGGCGCTCGGCGCGGATCATGTTGCTCGCCGCGTTGAGCGCGGCGCGATACAGATAGGCCTGCGGATTCTTCACCGGGGCAAACTCGCCGCGAGTTTCGAGCCGGATCCAGGTTTCCTGGAGCGCATCCTCCGCAAGCTCGGGCCCGACCTTTCGCGCCAGCCGGGTGCGCAGCGCGGAATAGCCCGCCAGCAGCGAGCGGATCAGCGATCCGCGTGCGGAGTCCACCATCATGGCACCCGTCTTTTATATTCCCGTCCCGGCGTCATCTCGCGTCGATCTCGAACCAGATCGGCTGCGGCAGACCCGGCGGCGGCGGTACGGGCATGGAGGTACCGTTCAGGACCTCCGTAATGTGGCGGTCGAGCCTCACCTGGCCGGAGCCACGCTGCACCCGCAGGCTGCGGATCACGCCGTGATCGTCCAGTTCGACCGCGATGCGGACCTTGAACTGTCGTTTGCTCGTGCGGGGATCCTCCTGGAGCTTGCGGCTGATTGCGGTGCGGATCGTCTGTCCGAACGGGCGATAATCCCGCGCCGCTGTGCCACCTATCATGCGCGCCGCCGTCACCCTGAGCCGATCGAGGACGAGGCGCGGCGCGTTCCCACCGGGAGCCGTACGGGCGCTCTCAGCAGAAGTCGCCGGCAGCGCGGCGGGAAGGATCAGGACCGCCGTTGCGCTGGTGAATCGATGCCGGAGCCCGGTCCCGCGCAACATGGTCGCGACTGCCGCGGGGGGCGAGAAATCGCCTCTGAGTGGCGCGGACATTAGCCCGTCGAGGACGCCGCGCTGGTAGAGAACGTCGATGCCGCTTTGCCGGCCCAGGGTAAGCAGAGCGGCCTCAAGCGCTTGCGCCGGAATGTCATAGCCGCGTTGCTGCGCCATTGCGCTCAGCGGAAGCAAGGCCGCCCCGATCGCCAGCAACGCGGCCGCAGCGAAATGCGCCCGCGCCCGCAAGGCGCGTGCAGGCGCTCCGGGCCCTGGATGGAGATGACTTTTGGACAAGCTTATGGGCCGCGTTAGCCGATGTCGAAATCGACGGGCAGCGTGATGTCGATGCGGTCGGGCAGTTCGGCTGGGATGCCGGGCATCGGAACCGCCCGACGGATTGCGGCCAGCGCTTCCTGATCGAGGCTCACGCGTCCCGAACTGCTTGCGACCCAAGCCTCCCGCACTTGGCCATTTCGATCGAGAACGAAGCGAATTTCGACGACTCCCTCGACCCGGGCGTCGCGTGCCTCGCCGGGATAGCGTCGGAAGCGGGCGATATGCGCCAGCAGGACATCACGATACTGAATGGCTGCCGAACCCGCCATGTCGGATGTGGCGCTGCCCGGGGCGTCGCTATGCAGTATCGGCTTCGCCGCATCGGCATGTTCGGCCGCCCCGGCGGAAATGGGGCGGCCGGTGCCGGAGAGCACCCGGGCGACTTCCCGCGGCGAAGAAGAAGCGTCGTTGTGCGCCTCCTGCGGCGCACTGACGCGCGCCGGCGCGGGGAGCGTTTCGCGTTCGAGCGGAATCAGTTCGACGACCAGCGCGCCGCTGCGTTCGGTGCGCAGACCGCGGGAGCCGTGGCCTCCCGGCGGCAGGACCATGAACAGGGCGACGCCCGCAACGACGTGTAGCATCGTGGTAATGCCAAGCGAGGCCAGTCGCTCGATCGGTGCAGGCTTCATGTGCGATCCCTGGTCGGCGTGCGAGCGATTCCTGCCGCATCATCCAATTCGACGCCGCCGTAGCGATGCTTCGTGACACCTGAGTGCAACCGCGCCGTCACAAGCCGACGACGTTCGACAAAATCAGCCAGTGCCGAAAAAGTCGTTCGCGATCGGCGGCTACCGTGTGTCTCGCCGTTGGAGGACATTCGATGAGCGTGACGGTTGCAGTATCGGCGGCGCGGATCAGGGACGGGTTCGCAAGCCGGTCGAGTGAGGGGGGCGTTCTCGATTTCTCGCGGTGCACCGTTGGGGTGGCGTGTGTCGGGAGCCTCGCGCCGACCGTCGCGCAGATCGCATCGGGTACTGCGCACTATCTGCTCGTCGTGCCGGTCGAGGGGCGCGCCGTCGTCAATTTTGATGGAGCTCGAACCGTCCTTACCCCCGACGCGCCCCGGGTTTTCGCTCGCGAGGGCACCGGCGAGATCCGCTGGGGGGCAGGCGCCAGGGGTGCGATGATCACGATGCCGCGCGGCGCGACACAGGCCTATGCAAGCGCGACCCTTGGCGATGCACGCCGCATTGCCCGTGCTTCCTTCCCCTTCGCGATGCCAAAGGAAGGCAAGTTTCGCGGGCTGATAGAGGGACTGGCAGCAGGCGGCATGGTCGACGGCGCGACAGGTGCGCTGGTTATCGAGGCGCTGGTCGATCTTCTCGTCGATCAGCATGGTCCGGACGGTACCTTCCCGAAATCTCGTTCGGTGAGCCTTGCCAAGGCGCAGCTCGATCAGGGCGCGGCGATGCGCTGGAGCCTCGATGCGCTCGCCCGCAAGGCTGGCGTGACGCCCGTCACGCTCCAGCGCGGATTTCGCGACTGTATTGGAACGACCGTCGCCGGATATGCTCAGATCGTCCGCCTGCGCGAGACCCGCGCGCGATTGACGAGCATTTACGAGACTCGCTCGATCGCTGCGATTGCAGAGGCGTTCGGCTTCGCCAGCGTGATCAGCTTCAACCGCGCATACGAAAAAACGTTCGGCGAAACCCCGACAAAAACTCGTTCTGAATGGGTGAAAAAAAGCAACGAGATACATAACAGCGAAACATAATACGCAAAATCGTTTTATATGCAAATTAGTGCTTCGCTATCAAACGAGATAGCGGAGTTAAACTTCGTACCTATTGATATGGTATATATAGAAGATGAAATATATTGTTCACATGATGCGACCAGAATCGAACATTGCTACTCATAACTGATTGGATACTGCATTTTCATTTGAAAGAACTGATCTCAGTTCCCTAGAGCCATTTCGGCAGGCGGTCGTTGCGTTGCAGCAAATGCGTCATAGCGCCGCGCCAGGCATCGAGACGCCGTCTGAGACACCGACGGCGGTGCCAGGTGGCAGGGGAAAAGAGTTGAAGATCGTAGCATTTGGCGGAAGCGGGGCGTCGATCCTCGCAATGGCGATTACGGCATGCGTGAGCGCGAGCGCGGCACAAGGGCAGGAAGCAGTCGCCGCGGATGCCGGCGACGCGGAGCGTGCCACTACATTCGAGATCCGCGCCTTCCAGGTGAAGGGAAACACGCTGCTGCCCGCCGACGCGGTCGAGCGCGCCGTATATCCCCACATGGGACCGGGCCGCACTGAAGCCGATGTCGAGGCGGCACGCGCCGCGCTGCAGAAGGCGTTCGAGGATCGCGGTTATGTCGCGGTCTCGGTGCTCATTCCCGAACAGGCGGTGGCCGGGGGCATCCTGCAATTGCAAGTCGAGCCGCAGGCAATCGGCGAAGTGAAGATCGAGGGCGCGAAACATCCCGAGCTGGTGCGCGCGCAGGCGCCGTCGCTCGCGGCGGGGAAGACGCCCAACCTCACCGAGTTCCAGCGCGACGTGATCGCGATGAACCAGAAGGCGAATCGGCGGGTGACGCCCGAGTTGCGCGCCGGCGTGGCGCCCGGAACACTGGACGTGCTGCTCACCGTGGAGGAAAGCTCCGCATTCCACGCCTCGGCCGAACTTAACAATTTCGCCTCGGCGGCGACCACCGACCTGCGCTATTCGGGCACGCTACGCTACGACGATATGTGGGGTCGCGGCGACAGCCTGTCGGTTTCGTCGCAGCTGGCGCCGCGACGCACAGGCGACGGGACCGTGCTCTCGGCCAATTATCTTGCGCGGCTGGGGCAGGGCACTCAGCTGATGCTGTACGGCGTCCATTCCGACAGCGACATCGCGGTGATCGGCGGCACCAGCGTGGTCGGCAAGGGCAATATCCTCGGCGTGCGGGTGATCCAGTCGCTGGGTGCTGCCGACGGCTTCTATTCGGCGCTGACGCTGGGGATCGACTGGAAGGACTTCCAGGAGGATCTGACCCTGGGTGCAGATACCGATAGTGCCCCGATTGAGTATTTCCCGGCGACGCTGTCGTGGCGCGGCGACTGGAGCAGCGGCGGCCAGCGCAGCGACCTGACCGCCACTGCCATCCTCGGCATTCGCGGACTGGGGGATGGCCGTTCGGCCTTCCTGTACAAGCGCTACCAGGCGAGCGACAGCTTCTTCGCGTTCAAGATCGAAGCCGGGCATAATCAAGAGATCGGCGCCGGTATGCAGTTGGACGCGCGGCTGACCGGCCAGTGGTCGGGCAATCCGCTGATCTCGAACGAAGGATTTTCGCTCGGCGGGATGTCGAGCGTGCGCGGTTATTATGAGTCCGAGAGCCTGGGGGATTATGGCGTTGCCTATCAGCTCGAACTGCGCGCGCCGGATCTGGCGGAAGCCTTCGGCACGCCGATCCTCAACGATCTGCGTTTCCATGGCTTCTGGGACATGGGGCTGGGCGGCATCCACCAGCTGCTGCGAGGGCAGGATCATCGCTTCCGGCTGATGAGCATGGGCGTCGGCGGTCACATCAAATTGTTCGATCATTTCAACGGCGCGCTCGATCTTGGCACGCCGCTGATTTCCGGGCCGGAGAGCCACTCCGGCGATATTTTCGCACGCTTCCGCATTTGGGGGGAATTCTAATGTCGATCGTCCAGCGTGCCCGAAAGGGCGCAGGGGCGGGCGCGGTTGCGCTCGCTGCCATCACTCTCTTTGCCACGCCGGCCTCTGCCTGGTGGCAGCCCGATTATGCCTATCGCACCAAGATCAACCTCAACGTGCAGGTCGCCGGCGTCACCGGCGAAGTATCGCGGGCGCCGGTGCTGGTGCGGCTGCATCAGGGCAATTTCAACTTCGCTGACGTGAAGCCGGACGGATCGGACCTCCGTTTCGTCGCCGGGGACGATCGCACGCCGCTGAAATTCCACATCGAGAAGTGGGACGTGGCGGGCCAGCAGGCGTTGGTCTGGGTCGATGTGCAGGCGCTGCAGCCCGGCCAGGCAGCCGCGATCTATGCTTATTTCGGCAACAAGGAAGCAAGGTCCGGCCAGGATGTGGCGGGCAGCTTCGCGCCCGACTATCGTGCCGTCTTCCACTTCGACGGTACCGGGCCTGCCAAGGATGTCGCCCACGGCGTTCCCGCAGGCGGCGCGCTGACGCGCAACGCTGCCGGACTGATCGGCCAGAGCCTGACGCTGGATGGCGCAAATGCGCTCAGCGTGCCGGCCTCGGCCTTCGCCGCGGGCCCGCTGTCGGTCAGCTTCTGGACCAGGCCGGCGAGCGACGGCGTGCTGTTTGCGCTGCCTGGCGCAGTGAGCCTGGTTCTGGAAGGCGGTCAGCTGTTCGTCGACCAAGGCGGCATTCGCTCGGCGGGCGCGGCGCTCGCGGCCGGAGCCTGGGCGCATGTCGCGCTGGTCAGCGATGGCAAGAAGACGCTGCTGTTCGTCGGCGGCCAGCCGGCCGGCGAAGTCGCCGCTACGCTCGCCCCGGCGAGCGGCGATGCGGTGTTCGGCCAGGGCCTCCGCGGCGAGATCGACGAAGTCCGTGTCGCGGGCGCGGCCTTGCCGCAGGCGATGTTCCAGCTCGCCGCGGCATCCGAAGGCCAGGCCCCCAAACTGGCGACCTTCGACACGCCCGAACAGGTCGAGACCGGCGGCGGCCATGGCTATTTCGGCATCCTGTTCTCGGCGCTCACCTGGGACGCCTGGGCGGTGATCGCGATCCTCGGCGTTATGCTGGCGCTGGCGCTGTGGACGATGCTGTCGAAGCATCTGCTGTTCTCGCGGATCGAGAAGGCCAACGAGACTTTCCTCGAGGCATATCGCGCCCAGGCCAGGCGCTCGGGCGACCATGACGGGCTCCCGGCGTTCGATCCGGGCCCCGGCTCGGAATCCTCGACGCTAGGCCAGCTCTATCAGCTCGGCCGCCGCGAACTCGCCGAGCGCCTCAAGGAGGGCCGCACCACCGGCAGCCGCTTCGCGATCCGTGCGCAATCGATCGCGGCGATCCGCTCGGCCCTTGATGCCGAGCAGGTGATCGAGAACCAGAAGCTAGGCGAGCGGATGGGCCTGCTCACCAACTCGATCTCGGGCGGTCCGTTCATCGGGCTTGCCGGCACCGTGCTCGGCGTGATGATCACGTTCGCCAGCGTCGCGGCAGCGGGCGAAGTCAACATCAACGCGATCGCTCCGGGCATCGCCGCGGCCCTGCTCGCCACCGTCGCCGGACTGATCGTCGCGATCCCCTCGATGTTCGGCTATAACAGCCTGCTGGTCCGCTCGAAGAAGATCACCGCACGCAACCAGATCTTCGCCGATGAGCTCGAGAAGCGCATTGCCGAAACGTGGCAGGATATTCCTGCCGCGCAGGCCGCCTGAAGGGAGGCCCGCGCCATGGCGATCCAGATCGGCGAAGAGGACAAGCCGTACAACGAGATCAACGTCACGCCGATGATCGACGTGATGCTGGTTCTCCTCATCATCTTTATCCTGCTCACCACCGCGGCGGTGCAGGGCATCAAGGTAGACCTGCCGAGCGCGTCGTCGGCCAAGCCGCTGGCGGCGCAGAACAGCCGGGTGATCGCGATCAGCGACGATGGCACGATATCGATCGACGCGGTGCCGGTGTCGCTGTCGGAGCTCGAGGCGCAACTGCGCGCGAGCATCGCCGGGACGCCCGATCTCGCGGTGATCCTGCGCGGCGATCGGGCGGTACAATATGACAAGGTGATGCAGGTGCTCGACCTGTGCTCCAAGGTCGGCGTTCCGTCGCTCGGCATGGCCTCTACCCGGCCACCCGGCGGGGGGCAGTAATGGCGGCGCTCGCGCTGAACGGCGGTCCGGGCGGTCCGCACCGGCGGCGCTCGCCCCTCCCCTGGGGTCGGGTCGTCGCGGCCGGCGGGATCGCACTCGCCGCGTTCGTGGTCTGGACCATGTTCAGCGCCCAGATCG
>Ga0247823_10000135_pt1 | contig 59030 bp, 61 predicted proteins | sample 13C_PalmiticAcid_2_FD_192426 | JGI IMG/M metagenome (GOLD analysis project Ga0247823, IMG submission 192426) | Soil microbial communities from agricultural site in Penn Yan, New York, United States - 13C_PalmiticAcid_Day30 | ecosystem: Environmental > Terrestrial > Soil > Agricultural land... | reverse complement strand
CAGCTCCTCCTGACCGGTCCTGTGAACCTCGTCCGGCGTCATCGTCGTGGTCGTGCCGGCACGCAGTGCCCAGGCATAATAGGCCTCGCCGTCGGGGAATTTCCATACGCCCGCATCCGACGTCGCCTTGGCGCGATGGCGCTTCAATTCCGCGATCTGGCGGTCGAGCGCCGGGGCGATCTTGCCCGCCGCGATCTTCGCGGCCGTGGCCGCCTGATCGCCGGTGACGGCGCGCTTGGTCGCAAAGCTCGTCACCAGCTCCCATTTGCCGGCGTCGGTGCCGCGGGTGAGCGCAATTTGGCGGAGGCATTTGTCGAGCAGGAAATCGGGCGCGATGACGCCCTTGTCATACGCCACCTTGAGCCGCTCGGTCTCGCCGTCGAGCAAGCCGGCATATTGGTCGAACCGCGCGAGCCAGCTTGCTGCGTCGGCGGCGGTGTCGACTTTGTGTTCGGTGTCGAGGAAGCGCGGGATGTCGAGATAGCCGCCGACATTCTGGACGACGACATAGGGCGAATTGCGCCAGCCGCCGACCGCGACGTCGCCATAGGGGAAGGCCATGCCGTCGAGTCCGATCTCGAACGATGTACGGACGGAATCGACATTGGTGCGCATCACCGGGCTCAGTTCCGCCGGGTTGAGCGCCTTGAGTTCCGAGACGCGCTTGCGCAGCCCGTCGGCGACGCGCGCCTTGCCCGCGATGCTGCGATCCTCGAGCTTCGAGCGCAGATGCGCGCGCTCCCCCTTGTCGATGCCGAGGCTCGTCGCGCCCTCTGGCCCGTTCTCGAGCAGCTGCTCGGCCGCCGCCGCGAGCAGCGCCTCTGCCTTCGCGTCGCCCGGCGCCGCAGCCTGGCCCCGCGCGAAAGCGGGGAGGGCGGGCATCGCCGCGAGCGTGGCGGTGGTAGCAAGGAACTGACGGCGGGTGGCGTGCATGGGGTCTCCGGGAAACGGGAGGAAGTTTCGGCGGTTACCTTAGGGACCTCTCGCTGGCCGCGAAAGGTCCCCTTCGACCAACGTCAATCGTCGCGACAACCCAGCCAGAAGTCGTGCAACGCCTCGATCTCGCCGCTGGTCAGCAGCGGAATCGCCTGGTGCAACCGGTCGTCGGGCCAGTCCCACCACGCCATGTCGAGCAGCAGGGCGATCTGCCGGTCATCGAACCGTTTGCGCAGCACGCGCGCGGGGTTTCCGCCGACGATCGCATAGGGTTCGACGTCGCGGGTCACCAGCGCGCGCGTGCCGATCACCGCGCCGTGGCCGATGCGGACGCCGGGCATGACGATCGCTTCGGACCCGATCCACACGTCATTGCCGATCACGGTATCGTCTGCGGGCAGATAGCCGTTGGCGGCCGCCGCGAATTCGGGTGCGTCGGGATAGAAGTGGAACGGGAAGGTGCTGACCCATTCGTTCCGGTGCCCCTGATTGCCCGCCATGATGAAGGCGGCACCCGATCCGATCGAGCAGAAGCTGCCGACGATGAGCTTGTCGGCATCGGGATCGGGCAGCAGGAAACGGGCGCAATCGTCGAAGCCGTGGCCGTGATAATAGCCCGAATAATAGCTGTAGCGCCCGACCCGGATATTGGGGTGGACGACCTGACGGCCGAGGGGAATGCCCTTGAACGGGCTTTCGAAATAGTTGGTCATGGGAGACTCGCTGAAAGCGGCGCGCGCCGTGCGCATGGGCGCCGAAGAGATATGAAAAGACGAGCCGGGCGCGAGGCGTCCGGCTTCAGGGTTCCTCACGCGTCAGCGCGGGAACGCTTCAGATGGTTCGGTCAGCGAGCTTCATCTTGCCGCATGCTATGCCGCGTGGAGCGGGAGCGGGCAAGGCGCCGCGCAGGCGCCTGCCCGCAGTCGCTCAGACGGCTTCGAGCACCATGTTGAACGGCCCTTCGGTCGCACGCCGGACCTCTCCGAACCCGGCGTCGCGGACGATCTGCGCGAGCCTGGCCTCGCCGGCCTGCGCGCCCAGACCTTCGCCGACCTCCTGATCGAGCGAGGTCGGGACGCAGATCATCGTCGAGGCGTTGTAGTAGAGCCGCCCGACCGGGTTGAAATTCTGTTCGGGGCTGTCCCCGGCGATCGGCTCGACGATCATCCAGGTGCCGCCGGGTGCGAGGATGTCGCGCATATGCGCCGCGCACCCGCGCGGATCGCCCATGTCGTGCAGGCAATCATACATGGTGACGAGATCGAAGCCGCCGTCCGCGACCTCCTTCGCGGCGGCGACCTCGAAGCGCACCCGGTCGCTCAGGCCATGGGCCTGTGCATGGCGGCGCGCCTCCTCGATCGACGGCGCGTGGAAATCATAGCCGGTGAATTCGCTCTCCGGATACGCCTCCGCCATCAGCAGGGTGGAGAAGCCGACGCCGCAGCCCACGTCCGCGACCTTTGCGCCGCTGCGCAACTTGGCCTCGACACCGTTCAGCGCGGGGATCCAGGCCTGGACGATGTTGTTGACATAGCCCGGCCGGAAGAAGGCGCCGGTGGCACAGAACAGGCACCCGGCATGATCGCCCCAGCGCACGCCGGTGCCATGGCGGAAGCATTGCTCGACCTTGGGCTCCGCCTCGATCATCGCGGCGATCAGCTCGAACGCGCCGGCCAGATAGACCGGGCTGTCCGGGTTCACGAAGACCATCGCTTGCTCGGGCGAGATGCTGAAACGCCCTGTCGCCGGGTCGAAATCGATATAGCCGTTCGCCGCCTGTGCCAGCGCCCATTCGCGGACATAGCGCTCGTGCAGCCCGCCGGCGCGCGCGGCGAGTTCAGCCGGCGTGGCAGCGCCCTGGGTCAGCGCCTCGAACAACCCCAGCCGCAGGCCGATGCGTACCGTCGGCACCGACATCGCGCCGCCGAGATCGCCCAGCATCTTGCCGATGAACGCGTGGAGTTTTGCTTCGTCGATTGATGCCGTCATGCTGTGCCTCCATCAAATGAGGACGCGACCCTTCGACTCTATCTTATGCGGCCGCTTATAGCATGTTTCCGGCGTCGTGACGACGCGCGTCGATCAGGCGGCGAGCGGTTCGATCGCCTTCACCGCTTCGAACACCGCGACGCCGCCCCGCTAGGGCTTCGCCGCGCCGGCGAGCAACGTCGCCATCCCCGTCAGCCGGTCCTGCGCGGTATCGCTCGCATTGTTGGCCATCAGGACGATGGCAAGGCGCCGCTCGGGGTAAAGCATCATCGCGCTGCTGAATCCCCAGGTGCCGCCCGAATAGCGGATCAAGCGCCCGCTGTCCGGCAACTCACTGACGATCCAGGTAAGGCCGACATAGGTCTTGCGATCGAGCGTGAACCAGCTGCCCTTGTGGCTCAGCGCCACCGCAGGGTCACGCTCGTCTAGTTGCCGGGCGGCGTACTTCATCATGTCAGCCATCGAATAGCGATCGCCGAAATGCTGCCGTGGCAGTACCGCGGCCTCACGCCCTTCGGCATCATAACCTTTGGCGTCCGGTCCGGTGGCGAAGCCCAGCGGTTTCTCGATCTCGCGCTGCAAGATCGTCTCGTAGGGCATGTCGTAGATGCGCTCGAGAATGTAGTTCAGCAACTGCGCCGCCGCGTTGGAATGTCCGACCGATGCGCCCGGCTTCTCGCGCGGCGCGAGCGCGCGGAGATCGGCCATGAACCGTGCCTTGCCATAGGCCTTCAACGCCGCGGCGCGCTTGAACCGGCCCGGATCGGGTTCGAGCTTGGACAGGTCGGGCAGGTTGTCGGGCAGCGCCGAGGTCATGTTGGCGAGATGGAGCAGCCGCACCGGCTCGCCCTGAAACTCGAGCCTGGGATAGGTGCCGTCCAGATATTTGCGGACGTCGTCGTTCAGGTCCGCCTTTCCCGCCAGCACGGCGCGCGCGAGCAGCAGGCCGCTCATCGTCTTCGCGATCGACCCGATCTCGAACTCGGTCTGTTCCGTAACGGGCGCGGCACCACGCGCGCTGGAGCCGAAATTGTGGAAGCTCGTCTCGCCGTCCCGGATGATCCCGATCGCGAGGCCCGTGCCCTTCTCCTGCTGGAGGTAGATGCGCGCCGCTTCGCCGATCTTCGACGCAAGGGTCGCGTCCTGCGCGCTTGCCGGGCCTGCAAGGGCGGTGATCGCCAGCAACGGCAGCAGGTTCCGCATCACATGGCTCTCCCTGCCCGGCGCCGCTTGCAGCCTGCGGCCGGTGTGTGAATGGCCCTCAATCCTGGCGCTGTTCGATCGCCTTCACCGCTTCGACCACCACGACACCGCCGCGCACGCCGGCGATCCGTACCTTCGTACCGGCCTCGAGGTCAGGGCCTTCGGCGGGCCATTCGCCGTCGCCGACGCGCACCCGGCCGGTGCCGCCGCTGATCGCTTCGACCACCGTCACCGTCTGGCCGATCATCCGCGCGGCGCGGTTGTTGAGATCGGGGTCGCTGCTCGGCACCGGGTTGGCGCCGTACCAGCGCTTGCCGACCAGCACGAACACCGTCGACCAGGCCGCGAAGCTGACCAGCTGGCCCACCGGTCCCAGTTCCGGGAACAGCAGCGCGAGGATGCCGGTGATCCCCGCACCCATCGCGATGAAGGTCAGGTAGACGCCGGGCAGCATCAGTTCCGCGATCGCCAGCACCGCGGCAAGGATCAGCCAGATGAAGCCGCCCTGTTCGCTCCAGTTCATTCGCCATCCTTCTGCGTGAACGGCGACTGGCGCACGCGTGCCGGCGGGGTGGCCGGGGCGGGGGGCGAAGCATGATTGCCCAGCGCTTCCTTGGCCAGTTCGCCGATGCCGCCCAGCGTGCCGATCAGTTGGGTCGCCTCGACGGGGAACAGGATGGTCTTGGCATTGGGTGAGGTTGCGAACTTGCCCATCGCCTCCACATATTTCTGCGCGATGAAGTAGTTGAGCGCCTGACCCGAGCCGGCCTCGACCGCCTGGCTGACCAGCTCGGTCGCCTTGGCCTCTGCCTCTGCTGCACGTTCGCGAGCTTCCGAATCGCGGAAGGCCGATTCCTTGCGGCCCTCGGCCTCCAGGATACGCGCCTGCTTCTGGCCCTCGGCGCGCAGGATCTCCGACGCGCGCGAGCCTTCGGCCTCGAGGATGTTGGCGCGCTTCTCACGCTCGGCCTTCATCTGGCGGCCCATCGCGTTGACGATGTCGGCGGGCGGGCGGATGTCCTTGATCTCGACGCGGGTGATCTTGACGCCCCAGGGCGTGGTCGCATGATCGACCACCGACAGCAGCCGTGCGTTGATCTCGTCCCGCTTCGACAGCGTCTCGTCGAGGTCCATCGACCCCATCACCGTGCGCAAATTGGTCGTGGTGAGCTGGAGCAGCGCGACATAGAGGTCGCTGACCTCATAGGCGGCCTTGGCGGCGTCGAGCACCTGGAAGAACACCACGCCGTCGGTGGAGATCATCGCATTGTCCTTGGTGATGATCTCCTGTCCGGGGATGTCGATCACCTGCTCCATCATGTTCACGCGGCGGCCGACACGGTAGAAGAAGGCGGGGTATAGGTTGAACCCCGGCTTCGCGACCGCGGTGAAGCGGCCGAAATGTTCGATCGTATATTCATAGCCTTGCCGGACGATCTTGATGCTGGAGAAGAGGTAGAGCAGCACCAGCAGCATGCCGACGAAAAAGGCGCCAACCGTCAGTTCCATGTCACTCCCCCAGAAATCGCGCGGACCTCGCTTTGTCCGGCGGATGCTAGCATAGAGCAGCGATGAGCACAGTCCATTACATCGCCCCGCGCACCGCACTGTTCCTGCCGGCTTCGAACCCGCGCGCGATCGAGAAGGCGCGGGGGCTGCCTGCGGACATGATCATCCTCGATCTGGAGGATGCGGTGAAGCCCGAGGACAAGGATGCAGCCCGTGAGGCCGCGAAGACCGTTGAGGGCTTCGGCGATCGTCCCTTCGGCATCCGGGTCAATGCCGAGGACAGCGAGCATTGGAAGAAGGATCTCAAGGCGGTCAAGAAATCCGCGGCCACGCATGTGATCCTGCCCAAGGTCGAGAAGCCCGAAACGATCGTCTACGCCGCCCTCTATGCCGACCGTCCGGTGCTGGCGATGATCGAGACCGCGGCGGGGGTGATGAATGTCGGGCCGATCGCCAGCGCCACGGGGTGGGGCCTCGAAATGGCGGGGTTGATTGCGGGCACCAACGATCTGGCCGCGTCGCTCAGGCTTCCGCCTGCAGCGGGCCGCGCGCAGATGCAGCTCGCGCTTCAGCTCATCGTGCTGGCGGCGCGCGGGCGCGAGATCTGGGCGCTCGACGGGGTGTTCAACAAGCTCGATGACCCGGATGGCCTTGCCGCCGAGGCAGCCGAGGGGCGGTTGCTCGGGTTCGACGGCAAGAGCCTGATCCATCCCAACCAGATCGGTATCGCCAGCGCGGCGTTCGATCCCACTCCGGCGGAACTCGATGATGCCCGCGCGCTGATCGCCGCGGCAGGGGGAGGCGCCGAACGCTACAGGGACCGGATGATCGAGGACATGCACGTCGAGCAGGCGAAGCTGCTGCTGGCGCGGGGGGCGTGAGGTTCAGCCCCGGTCATGCGGTTGCCGCGCTGATGCTTCTCGTTGTCGAGTTGCTGATCGCGCTGTTCGTGTAGGATGCGTTCGTCCGGCCTTATCTGGGCGACGTGCTGGCCGTGATTCTGGTGTTCATGGCCATCCGTGCGGTGTTCTCGGCCGGACCCTGGACCGCGGCGGCGATCGCGCTTTTGGTCGCGGTCGTCATTGAACTTGGCCAGCTGATCGGCATTCTCGATCTGCTCGGCCTGGCGCATCACCAATGGCTGCGGGTGGTGTTCGGCACCGGTTTCGACCTCAAGGATCTGCTCGCCTATGCGATCGGCGCCCTGATTGCGGTCGGTGTGGATCGGAAAATGATGACACGGAACGTTTCGCCGATCGAATGATTGAAGACATAGACGCCGCACAGGCCATCGTCCCGTTGCGGCGCATGGAAGGAGGCGAGGGTGCTGTTGGAGCTCAAGCGCGCGCACGACGCGTTGCTCTCCTGCCTGAACGAGCTGGAGAGGCTGACCCGGGACGAGATGCCCGATCGGCCGAAACTCGCGGATACGCGCTGGAGGCTGAGCAAGGCGAGCGCTGAGCGCCGCAAGCTGGTGGATGCGGCATGCGATCTGCTGATGATCAGCGCGCTCTCTAACGAACGGGTCGGGGTGCGGGCGCTGCGCGAGCATAATGCAGAGCATGTCGCGGCGTCTTCCAGCCATGTCCGCCGCTGGCCGATCGATCAGGCGCTCGCGGACTGGGAGGGGTATCGCGCGGCTTCCGCGGCGCTGCGCAACGCGATGCGCACGCGTATCCTGCAGGAACAGCGCACCCTGTATCCGCTCCTTGATCGCGCTGCCGCATAGCGATCGACGTCACCCCCTAGCGCATAGCGGTAACCACGGTTACATGGGCCGCCAACTTCCGACTCAGGACATTGGCGCACACATGGATATCCCCCTCGGCCTCACCTTCGACGACGTCCTGCTTTATCCGGGCGAATCCGAAGTGTTGCCGAGCATGGCGGATACCCGCACGCATGTGACGCGCGACATCAAGCTCAACATCCCGATCCTCTCCTCCGCGATGGATACCGTCACCGAGGCCGACATGGCGATCGTGATGGCGCAGCTCGGCGGGATCGGCGTGCTCCACCGCAACCTCTCGATCGAGGAGCAGGTCGAGGCGGTGCGGATCGTCAAGCGCTTCGAAAGCGGCATGGTCGTTAACCCGATCACGATCCGCGCCAACGGCACGCTGGCCGAAGCGCAGGCGCTGATGGCGCGGCACAAGATCAGCGGCATTCCGGTGACCGAAGCGGACGGCAAGCTGGTCGGCATCCTCACCAACCGCGACGTGCGTTTCGCCGAGAATCCGAAGCAGCCGGTCAGCGAGCTGATGACGCATGAGAATCTCGCCACGGTCTCGACCGGGGTCGGGCAGGAAGAGGCACGCCGCCTGCTCCATGCCCGCCGGATCGAGAAGCTGCTGGTGGTGGACGACGCCTATCGCTGCGTCGGCCTGATCACGGTCAAGGACATTGAGAAGGCCGTCACCTATCCCGATGCGACCAAGGACGGCGCGGGCCGCCTGTGCGTCGCTGCCGCGACCACCGTGGGTGACAAGGGCTTCGAACGGACCGAGGCGCTGGTCGATGCCGAGGTCGACCTGATCGTGATCGACACCGCGCACGGCCACAACAAGGACGTCGCGCGCGCGGTCGAGCGGGTGAAGAAGCTCTCCAATCGCGTCCAGGTGATCGCCGGCAACGTCGCGACGGGCGAGGCGACCAAGGCGCTGATCGGCGCGGGCGCAGACGGGGTAAAGGTTGGCATCGGCCCGGGCTCGATCTGCACCACCCGCGTCGTCGCGGGTGTCGGCGTGCCGCAGCTCACCGCCGTGATGGACAGTGCCAACGAAGCTGCAAAGTCGGGCGTGCCGGTGATCGCCGATGGCGGCCTGCGCACCTCGGGCGACCTTGCCAAGGCGCTGGCGGCGGGGGCGTCGACCTGCATGGTCGGCTCGCTGCTCGCGGGCACCGAAGAAGCGCCGGGCGAGACCTTCCTCTACCAGGGCCGCGCCTACAAATCGTATCGCGGCATGGGTAGTGTCGGCGCGATGGGCCGCGGCTCGGCCGACCGCTATTTCCAGGGCGACATCAAGGATCAGCTCAAGCTCGTTCCCGAGGGGATCGAGGGGCAGGTGGCGTTCAAGGGGCCGGCCAAGGACGTGATCCACCAGCTCGTCGGCGGCATCAAGGCGGCGATGGGCTATACCGGCTCGGCGACGATCCCGGAGCTGCAGAAGAAGGGCCGCTTCGTCCGCATCACCGGCGCGGGCCTGCGCGAAAGCCATGTCCATGACGTGACGATCACGCGTGAGGCGCCCAACTACCCGACGCGCTGAGCGCCATCTGACTCTGGGTGGTTCAGCGCAGGGTCAGTCATGGCACCGCATTTCGCCCCGCGCGTTGGCGCGAGTAGAGGGAGATGCGCGATGTTCGAGGTTACCAACCGCCGCCGGTTGATCACGGGGGCCGCGCTGCTGCCGGTCGCCGCGCTTGCTGGCTGCATGAGCGGTCCGGGTGGCTACGGGGTTGAGGAGGGCGTCCGTCGCCTGCTCACTCTGTCGAGCCAGCGCGCGTTCGACCGGCTGATCCGGCCGGGCGGCTTCTATGACGATCAGGTCACCCGGCTGCGGATGCCGGACTCCTCGAGCGACCGGACGGGAGCGGTGCTTGCGGCGATCCTGCGTACCAATGCCGTGCGCACCCGTATCGCGATCGCGCTCAACGACCTGGCCGTCGATGCCGCCGATCGCGCGACGCCGGTGGTGCTCGATGCGATCCATCGCATGACCTTCGCCGACGCGCTTGCAGTGCTGCGTGGCGGACCGACTGCGGCGACCGACCTGCTCGCGCGCGAGACCGAGGGCGCGGTGGTCGAGGCGATGTTCCCCGAATTCTCCGATGGCCTGCGCGGCGACGCATTCGAGATCCTGACCGCTGCGCTCGCGGCTGCGTCGGGTTTCGATCTCGGTGCGCTTGCCCGCGATGTCTCGCGTCAGGCGGGACGCGCGATCTTTTTCACCATCGGGCGCGAGGAGGCGGAAATCCGCCGCAACCCGCGTGCGACGCGCGACCCGGTATTGATCGCGCTGCTCGGCGGCTGACAGGGAAGTCAGCCTGGACGCCTGGCGCGCCAGATGGCGCACCAGTTTGCGATAGTCCCGATTGTCATAGGCGGCGTAGCCAATGTCGCGGATCGGCTTCGCGCCCCGCTGCTCAGGTCTTCAGTGTCGTCATCTCGACCGGCTTGCCCTTCTGCGAGGGGTTCGATGCGTTGGGCTTGGGCTCTTTCGTCGCTTTGGGCTTGCGCACTTCACGGTTCGACTTTTTCTGGCTCTTGGCCATCGTTGAGCTCCTCTCGACGGTTGTTCGTTCGATTGCCGGAGTGCCTCCGGCCTATTTCGACTTGCGTTCCTTGCGCGCCGCATAGCGGGCGTCGCGGGCAGCCTTGCGATCCGCGTCGCTCAGCGCGGTTTCGTCGGCCTGTGCGTCCGCTGTGGCGGAAGCCGTCTCCGCGCGCTTGGCGGCGGCTGCCGCTTCGTTGGCGATGCGTTTCGCGGCCCGCTTTTCTTCCGCAGCGGCCTCGCGGGCGAGCGCCCGGGCGGCGCGTGCCGCCTGCTCCGCCGCGTCGACAGGCGGCTTTGCCCGCAAGCGCGCCAGCGCCGCGCTCTTCGCGTGTGCGGCCAGGGCCACGCGTTCCTGAAAGCCGGGTTCCCGATAAGCTGCCATGTCGTGTTTTCCCGCGGCTCTAGTGCCGGCTCATCAGGGTCGGAAAGCGGATTGCCTTGCCGGTGATGACCTTCGACCCGTAAGCCTTGGCAATGCGTGCGGTGTCGTCGGCATTGTTCATCACGACGCGTGTGCCGCCCGATTGCAGCGTCTCGATCGCACTGATCGGCACCTTGTGCTTGGCGCAGGCGGCAATGACGTCGTCCTTGGTGGCATTGATATTGAGCGCTCTCGACATGGGGTCTCCGTTCGCAGGGAAGAGGTGAGGGGCGCCCGTTCGAGCGCCCCTCGATCGGTCAGGCGGACTGGAGATTGACGGCCGAGGTCTTGCCGCGGCTGTCGGTCTCGAGCTCGTAAGTGACGCGCTGGTCCTTATCGAGCGTACGCATCCCGGCGCGCTCCACCGCAGAGATATGGACGAAGGCATCGCCCCCGCCACCTTCGGGCGCGATGAAGCCGAAGCCCTTGTCAGGATTGAAGAATTTTACGGTTCCGGTGATCATGGTCGGGTTCCTTTATCCCATGGGGCATGCGCCAACAGCGGCGCATCCCGGCTACGGCGAGGCTAGAAAGGGACAAAGGGAGGAGCCAAGGCGGCCCAATATCCGTCGCAGGCGACGTCAGCCTGAATCGTATAGCATGTAATTATCGGAAATAGAAATCCTTGCTCCGGATAATCGTGTAGCACGGGATTTCGCGGCGATTTCATCTCTACTCGAAAGAGGAATCGCACAAATTTACAGGAATTATATCCGGTAAGGTCGATATTATTTTCGAACAACAGCCGGTCCGGCTTGATCGGCCCGATATAGATCGGGGAAACGAAGGGCGTGGCGATCGCCACGCCCCTCCGGCCGTTCAGCCCTCCACTTCCTTCGCGAGCGCCTCAAGCAATTCGCGGCAGCCCTCCTCGCGCATGGTGCCGTCGTCGCGGCCGTCGAGATAGGTGCCCTGCTCGGTCTGGACGAGCAGCGTGCCACCGTCCTTCTCGACCAGCTCGATCGTCGTGAGCGACGCGGACATCGGCTCGCCCGCCATCGCCATGCGGTAGCAATAGACCAGCCGTTCGCCGGGGACGATGTCCTGGTAGATGGTCTCGTTGAGCATCTCCGGTCCGCCCTGATAGGCGAAGCGCGAGCGCTCATGACCGCCGATTTCGAAGGACGGGGAATATTCGAAGATTTCCCATCCTTCGCCCTCGATCAGCCAGCGGCGCTTGGCTTCCGGGTCGGCAAAGGCGCCGAACACGCGGTCGGGGGTGGCATTGTAGAATCGCTCGATGCGGAAAGTGCTGTGCACGGCGGGCTTGGTTGCAGTCGTCTCGGTCATGGCTTGTCTCCGGTTTCGTTGAGAAAGGCGGCCAGCCGGTCGAGCTTGCGTTCGGACGGATGGCGCCGGGCTTCGATCCACAGGGCGAGCGTGTCCATCCCTTCCGGCTCCAGCCGGCAGATGCGGGAACGTCCGACCTTTTCGCTTGCGATAATCCCCGCCGCCTCCAGCACCTGCAGATGCTGCATGACCGCCGCGAGCGACATGTCATAGGGCTTGGCCAGCTCCCCGACCGCAGCCGGGGCGTTGCTCAATCGCTCGACGATCGACCGACGGGTCGGTTCGGCCAACGCGCGAAGCAGGGTATCGACGTCTTGATGCTTAAGCATGGACTTAACTAACGACTCGGGTGGTCAATAGTCAAGTAGAAACTTAAGTATCGGATCGAAGCAGCCTCAGCAGGTGCCGGTCGCCAGCCGTTCCCCCTCCGCCGGAACGCTGCTGCGGCGCGCCCACAGCACCATGACCAGGCCGATCGCGGAGGTCGCCGCGCCCGCCAGCGATACCGCCGGATAGCCAAGTCCGCCGGCGATCACCGCGCCGCCCAGCGCCGCACCGATGGCGTTGCCGAGGTTGAATGCGCCGATATTGACCGATGAGGCGAGGTTGGGCGCGTCATGTGCGGCAGCCATCACCCGCACCTGCAGCGGCGGCACCAGCGCGAAGCTCGCCACGCCCCAAAGGAACACGAGGATCGTGACTGGCAGGTGGAACTGCATCAGCAACGCGAAGGCGACCAGCACCGCCGAGAGCGAGGCGAGGGTGATGATCAGCGTGCGGTCGACCGACTTGTCGGCAAACCTGCCGCCCAGCCAGTTGCCCACGGTCAGCCCGACGCCATAGACCACCAGCATCGCCGTCACGAACGCCAGCGAGGCGTTGGTCTGGGTCTGCAGGATCGGGGTGATGTAGGTGAAGACGGTGAACATCGCGCTCGACCCGATCACGGTGAGGCCAAGTGCCGCGAGCACCGGCTTGCGCGCCAGCACGCGCAGCTCGTCGGCGACATTGCCGCTTGTCGGCGCGGGCATGGCGGGCAGGGTGAAGCGCAGCGCGGTCATCGTCACCACACCCAGCCCCGCAATCGCCCAGAAGGACGCGCGCCAGCCGAGATGTTCGCCCGCCCAGGTGGCGAGCGGCACGCCGACGATCGTCGCGACCGTCAGCCCCATGAACATCGCCGCGACCGCACCGGCTCTGCGATCGGGCGCGACCACGCTGGCTGCGACGATCGATCCGACGCCGAAGAAGGCGCCATGGTTGAGCGAGGTGAGCACGCGGGCAGCAAGCAATGTCCAGTATCCGTCCGCGATTGCCGAGAGCAGGTTGCCGAGCGTGAAGATCGCAGCGAGACCGATCAGCAGCGTGCGCCGCGGTACCCGGCCGGTGGTCAGCGTCATCAGCGGCGCACCGATCAGCACGCCCAGCGCATAGGCGCTGACCAGCAGCCCGGCGGCGGGGATGGAAACGCCCAGATCATTGGCGATCACGGGCAGCAGGCCCATCGGTGCGAACTCGGTCACGCCGATGCCGAAGGCGCCCGCGGCGAGCGCGAGCAACGGGGGATTGAGCTTCATTGTCGTAGCTTTCCGGGTCAGAGTCTTGTTGGAAGGCTCGGCACCAGCCCGCTCCCCCACCCGGCCACCCAGCACCAGTATCCTATGGGTGGCCGGGTGGGGGAGCGGGCCGGTGCCGCAATCAAACCAGCGGCGGATTGAGGCGGGCAAAGCCCTCCTGCTGCCGATAGGGGGTGTGGGGGTAGGGCGGCAGCACGTCGCTCGCCGCGTCGAGCGTGGCGACCTGCTCGGCGGTGAGCGACCAGCCGACCGCGCCGAGATTCTGCTTGAGCTGTTCCTCGTTGCGCGCGCCGATGATGACCGACGACACGGTCGGGCGTTGCAGCAGCCAGTTGATCGCGACCTGCGGCACGGTCTTGCCCGTCTCCTCGGCCACGGCTTCGAGCGCGTCGACCACCTTGTAGAGATGCTCTTCGCTAACCGGCGGAGCGAACTGTTCGGTATCGTGCAGGCGGCTGCCTTCGGGCACCGGGCGGTTACGCCCGATCTTGCCGGTCAGGCGGCCCCAGCCGAGCGGGCTCCACACCAAAGCGCCTACGCCCTGGTCGGCGGCGAGCGGCATCAGGTCCGCCTCATAGGCGCGGCCGATCAGCGAATAATAGACCTGATGCGCGACAAAGCGCGGCCAGCCGTGACGGTCGGCGGCGGCCAGCGCCTTCATCAGCTGCCAGCCAGGATAGTTGGAAACGCCGGTGTGGCGGACCTTGCCCTGCGCGACCAGCGTGTCGAGCGTCGCCAGCAGCTCCTCGACCGGCGTGTGCGCGTCGAAGGCGTGGAGCTGGAGGATGTCGATATGGTCGGTGCCCAGCCGCTTGAGTGACGCATCGACGGCTGCGATCAGCCGCGAACGCGACACGCCCCAGTCGGCGGGGCCGTCGCCCAGCGGAAGCCCGGTCTTGGTCGAGATCAGGACCTGGTCGCGCCGGCCCTTGATCGCTTCGGCCAGCACCGCTTCCGAGGCGCCGCTTGAATAGACGTCGGCGGTGTCGAACAGATTGACCCCGGCATCGAGGCAGATATCGACCAGCCGCCGCGCCTCCGCCGCATCGCTGGTGCCCCAGGCGCTGAACAGCGGCCCGGTGCCGCCAAAGGTCGCAGCGCCAAAGCTTAGCGCCGGTACACGCAGGCCCGAAGCCCCCAATTGCCGATATTCCATTCTGACACTCCCTGATAGGCGTTCGACGCACAGATGGACGGCGATCCCTGGTCATTGTAGGGCACGGCAAAGCGAAGGATTTTTGCCATGGACGCAAAAATGGAAAGCGGCGCCGATCGCGCCCGCGCATTGGAAGTGTTCGCCGCGGTTGCTGCGCAGGGCAGCTTCTCTGCCGCGGGGCGCGTGCTCGGCCTCACCCCTTCGGCGGTGAGCCGCACGGTCGACCGGATCGAGGCGCGGCTCGGGGTGCGGCTTCTTCTGCGCACCACCCGCGCGCTCACCCTGACCGCAGAAGGGCAAGCCTATCTCGGCGCGGCACGCCGCATCCTCACCGATCTTGACGATGCCGAGCAGGCGATCGCCGATCAGGGCGCGCCGCGCGGCCGTCTGCGGGTCAGCGCGGCGCTGTCGCACGGGCGGCTCTGCATCGTCCCGCTACTCGGCGAATTCGTGCGCCTCTATCCGCATATCCTGGTCGACATCAGTCTCAGCGACTCGATCGTCGATGTCGCCGCAGGGCAGGCGGACGTCGCGATCCGCTTCGGCCCGCTCGCCGACAGCGGCCTTACCGCGCGCAAGCTGGGGGAGAATGGCCGGGTGATCGTCGCCTCGCCCGCCTATCTCGCGCGGCATGGCACCCCGCAGGTGCCCGCCGACCTGCACAATCACAATTGCCTCAACTTCAACTTCCGCCGTGCCGAGCCGGTCTGGCCCTTCTGCGACGGGCAGAGCGACTATGCGATGACCGTCACCGGCAGCGTCGAGGCGAACAATGGCGAGACACTGGGCCAGCTCGCTGCCGCTGGGGTCGGCATTACCCGCGTCGGCGCATTCAGCGTGGTGGACGAGCTTGCAGATGGCCGGCTGGTTCCGATCCTGGAGGAATATAATCCCGGTGACATCGAGGTGATCCACGCCGTCTTCGTCGGCGGTACCAACACGCCGGCCCGCGTGCGCGCCTTTGTCGATTTCCTTGCGGATCGGCTGCGCTGACTACGACATGTTTTGGTCGCAAAACCATCCTACGCCACCGCCTTCACCGGCACCCAGCGTTTCTTCCCGAGGTTCATTGTCCCAGCCGGATTCCCCCGCACCCTCGTTCATCGAACGCGTACGTGGCCGTTTTGGTCTGCGCACGCGCGGCATCGCGCTCGCCTTGCTGGTCGAGCTTCTGGTCGTGCTGATGATCCTGACGCTGGCCCCGGATATCGTCGGGCGTGAGGATGGCGAAGCGGGCATGACGGTGTTCGGAGTGACGCCCGAACCGGAGCCGGAAGCGGAAACCGAAAAGGCGCCCGCGCCGAGTGCCGCGCCGAATCCGGCGCGCGTCGAGCCTGCGGAAACGCCGCCAGATCCGGTACCGCAGCCGCCGGTGCCGCAGCCTCAGCCGCAACCTTCGCCGCCGGTGCTGCTCAATATCCCGTTGGGCCGGATGCCCGATATCGCGACGCTCCCGCGCCAGCCTGCCGCGCCGGCCGCACCCCGCCGCGCCGCAGGGCCGCCCAACCTCGCCAGCCTGCCCGGCGATACGCCGCGGGTGGAGGGCAGGGGGCCGCGCGGCGAGCCGCTCTACGCCGCGGCTTGGTATCGCGAGCCCTATGACAGCGAGCTTTCCGGCTATCTCTCGACCGCGAGCGGGCCGGGCTGGGGGCTGATCGCGTGTCGTACCGTCCCCGATTTCCGCGTCGAAGATTGCATCAAGCTCGACGAATATCCCGAGGGTTCGAACATTGCCCGTGCGGCGCTCGCGGCGGCATGGCAGTTCCGTGTCCGCCCGCCGCGGCTGGGCGGCCAGTCCAAGGTCGGCGAATGGGTGCGGATCCGGATCGACTATGGGATCAGGCGCCAGACCCCGCCCTGATTTCCTCCGCCCTGACGCTGCGGGCCGCGAGCGCGGCCCGAATTGCCACTGCCGCTACGGCCAGCGCCGCGATCGCCTCCAGCGCCGGGAAGGCAAAGGGCAGGGCGATGACCGCCACGGCGAACAGCGGCAGCACCCATCGCGCGGCGCCGTGCAGCTCGAACCGGTCTCGCACCAGCCACAATGCCAGGAAATAGATGCCGAGCGGAATCGCCACCGCCAGGTCCCCGGCACGAATCCCGATCTTCGAATGGCCCGTCAGGATCTCGACCAGCACCGCGAACCCTGCACCCACCGCCGCGCCGGATGCGAACACGAGCATGTGGCCATAGCCCCATTGCAGCGCGCGGCTGAGCTTGTTGGTCGACAACTGCTCCTCACGTGAGAAGTAGAGCCACCACATCGCGAAGGTGATGACGAGCGCGGAGATGGCGGTATGCACCAGCCGCACATCGAAGCTGCCGTCCCATGCCTTTTCCAGCGCCAGCGTCGCAGCCAGCAACACCTCGCCCAGCACGATGATCGTCAGCAGGCCATAGCGCTCGACGATATGGTGGCGGTGCCAGGTCGTCATGCCCGTGCGCTCGGCAATGGCCGGCACCGCCAGCTCGATGACCCAGCCCAGCAGGATCAGCGCGACGAAGGCGGGCGCGTGCGGATCGCCAAGGAAATAGAGGCCGATCCAGTAGATCTGGGCGATCGCGATCCCGGCTGCATAGCGCAGCGCACAAGGACGCCGCGCCGGATCGTGCCACGCTGCACGCAGCCACAGCGCAATCATCGCCACGCGCATCACCGCATAGCCGGCCACCACCAGGCTGATGTCGAGATGAGCGGAGAAACGCTCGATGCCGGCGGCGATCAGCAGCGCGCCGCCCATGATCACCATCGTCAGCAGTCGCGTCGGTGCGTCGTCATTGTCATAGGCCGATGCGAACCATGTGAAGTTCATCCATGCCCACCAGATCGCGAAGAAGGTGAACAGGTAGCGCACCACGCCTTCGGCGGCATGATCCGCCGCGATCCCATGATGCAGCGACGCCGCGGCGGCCGCGATCGCGATCACCGTGACCAGATCGAACAGCAGTTCCAGCGGGGTTGCGGCGCGGTGCGGCTCGTGCGGATCGCGCGGTGTCATCGGCCGGATCGCTGCTTGTCTCATGCTTCCCCCTTTCAATGTTGGAACCCATCTGCTTTGCCGTTCCGGCAATGCATTCCGGATTCCCCCTGCCAACGCCCCGTGTTGCGCGGTGCCATGCCACCGCGAAAACACGCATAATGTGTCAGGTTCGTCAACTTGACCTGTGGCTGGGGAAAGCTGCGTGACACCCGCTGCACGCACCCAGGCGGCGATCGAGCTGCTCGACCAGATCATCGCGGCGGCGCGCGATGGCGGGGCCTCTGCGGACGTGCTGATCCAGCGCGGGTTCGCGGCGCGCCGCTATGCCGGGTCGAAGGACCGCCGCGCGATCCGCGGGTTGATCTACGATGCGATTCGCCTTTGCGGGGAGCGGCCGGAGAGCGGGCGCGCGGCGCTGCTGGCGCTTGCGGCTGCCGACCCGGCGCTGGCTGCGACCTTCGATGGCTCCTCCTACGGCCCGCCACCGCTCGCCGCCGGGGAGCCGGTCGCGCAGGCCGGGATCGCGCCTGCCTGGCTGATCGAGGCCCTTGCCGCATCGGGCATCGACACGGATCAGGCCGCGGCGCTGCTCGCCCGCGCCCCGCTCGACCTGCGCGTCAACACGCTCAAGGCCAGTGTTGCACAGGTTCGGGCCGTCATTCCCGAAGCGCTGCCGGCCGAGGGGGGCGATGCCGCGCTCCGCCTTCCGCCCGATACGCGGGTCGAGAAGACCCAGCCTTATGTGGACGGCTGGATCGAGGTGCAGGACGCGGGCAGCCAGACCGTCACGCTTGCCGCAGGTGCGCAGCCCGGGATGCGCGTGGTCGATCTGTGCGCGGGCGGTGGGGGCAAGACGCTCGCGCTGGCCGCGGCGATGGAGAACCGGGGCGAACTGCTCGCCAGTGATTCCGATCGGCCGCGCCTCTCGCGCCTGTTGCCGAGAGCCGAGCGGGCGGGGGTGTCGATCGTCGAGACGCGCCTGCTCAATCCGGGCCGCGAGAGCGAGCTGATCGCCGACTGGGCGGGGACCGCCGATATCGTGCTGATCGACGCGCCCTGTTCGGGTACCGGCACCTGGCGCCGCAACCCGGAAGCGCGCTGGCGGCTTACGCCTGCGCGCCTGGCGAAGCTGGTCGAGACCCAGGCGCGGCTGCTCGATGTCGGCGCCGCGCTGGTGAAGCCCGGCGGCACGCTCGTCCACATCGTCTGTTCGCTGCTCGATGCCGAAGGCGTGGATCAGGTCGCGGCGTTTCTGGCCCGTCATCCGGGCTGGAGCGCCGCGCCGCTTGCGCTTCCGCTTGGAACCCCGCATGGACCGGGCATGCGCCTCACCCCGCTGTCCCATTCGACCGACGGCTTTTTTGTCGCGAAGCTCGTGCGCGCATGATAGCTCTGCGCATTCTACGTCCGGAGTCCCTGATGCGTATTACTGTCGTGTCCGCCGCTGCCGCGCTCGCGCTGCTTAGCGTTTCGACCTCGCTCTACGGCCAGCGCGCCGACGATCAGATCGATGCGCGTTCGATCGCGCTGCTCGAACGCGGCAAGGCCGCGAAGGCATCGGGCAATCTCGATGGCGCCAACGATCTGATCGAAAGCGCGCTCGCCGTCGATCCGCGCAACCGTCAGGCCTATGTCGTGCTCGCCGAAGTCGCGCGGGCACAGGGGCTGCCGGGCAAGGCGATCCGCTTCTACCGCGAGGCGCTGACGCTTGAGCCCAATGACGTCGCCGCGTTGCGCGGGCAGGGTGAAGCGATGGTGCAGAAGGGGGCGGTCGAACGCGCCAAGGAGAATCTGGCGCGGGTGAAGACGCTGTGCGGCAACGGCTGCGCTGACGCGAACCAGCTCGCCGCCGTGATCGCCAAGGGCCCGCCCGCAACGGCGACCGCGCAGGTCGTGCCGCCGCCCGCGGACGCGAAGAAGAACTAGGCGGACAGCGTCCGGGCGAGCGCGACGAACTCGTCGACGCTCACCGTCTCGGCACGGCGCGTCGGATCGATCCCGATGCTTTCGGCTGCCTCGACCGCACCGGGCATCGCCTTGAGGCTCTGGCGGAGCATCTTGCGCCGCTGCCCGAATGCCGCACCGGTCAGCTTCTCGAGTATTGCGAGCTTGACCCCCGCCGGTTCCTCGCCCGGCACGATATGCACCACCGCCGACATCACCTTGGGCGGCGGTGTGAAGGCGGAACGGTGGACCGGCATCGCGATCTTCGCCGAGCTTCGCCACTGCGCCAGTACTGCGAGTCGGCCGTAAGCGCCGGTTCCCGGCGTTGCGACGATCCGGTCGGCGACCTCCTTCTGGAACATCAGCGTCAGACTCGCCCACCAGGGTTGCCACGTCGCCGACAGCCAGCCGACGGTCAGCGCGGTACCGACATTATAGGGAAGATTGGACGCGATATGCGGCTTGCCCGCGAACAATGACGGCGCGTCCACTTCCAACGCGTCGCCTTCGATGACGTTGAGCATGCCGGGAAACGCTTCGCCCAGTTCGGCGAGCGCGGGAATGCAGCGGCGGTCGCGTTCCACCGCAGTGACCTTCGCGCCCGCCTGTAGCAGTGCGCGGGTGAGCCCCCCCGGTCCAGGTCCCACCTCGAACACTTCCTGTCCTTCGAGATTGCCCGGCACGCGCGCGATCCGGTCGAGCAGCTGCGAATCGAACAGGAAATTCTGCCCCAGCGCCTTGCTGGCGCTCAGCCCATGTTTGCGGATGACTTCACGAAGCGGAGGAAGGGTGGTCACGCCTCGGCCAGTGCCCGTTTCTCGGCTGCCTGACCAGCCATGCGGATCGCCGCGATCATCGCGCCCGGCTCGGCCTGATCCTGTCCGGCGATGCCGAACGCGGTTCCGTGATCGGGGGAGGTGCGCACGATGGGCAGCCCGAGCGTCATGTTGACGCCCTCATCGAAATGCAGCGTCTTGAGCGGCACCAGCGCCTGATCGTGATAGAGGCAGATCGCTGCGTCATAGGTGGCGCGCGCGCGGGCGTGGAACATCGTGTCGGCGGCGAGCGGCCCGACCACGTCGATCCCCTCGGCCCGCAACTGGCGGATCGCGGGTTCGAGGATCTCGATCTCCTCGCGTCCGATCGCACCGCTCTCGCCGGCGTGCGGATTGAGCCCCGCAAAGGCGAGCCGCGGCGCGTCGATCCCGAAATTGCGGGAAAGGCCGCGCGCCGTCACCCGCGCCTTGGCGACGACAAGCTCGATCGAGATTGCCTGCGGCACATCGGCGAGGGGGATGTGCGTCGTCACCGGCACCACGCGCAGCGTCGGCCCGGCGAGCATCATCACCGTATTCTCGGGTGCGATGCCGCAGCGTTCGGCGACGAACTCCGTCTGGCCGGGGTGGGTGAAGCCGATACGGTAGAGCTGCGCCTTGGATACCGGTCCCGTCACCAGAGCGCCGGCGGCGCCCGACCGGGTGAGGCCGGTGGCGAGCTCGAGGCTGTCGAGTGCGCAGCGCGCGCCGGCGTCGTCCGGAGTACCGGGAATGATCTCGCTCGTGTCGGCGACCGTGAGCACCGGCAACGCCTTGCCGAACAAGGCCAGCGCTTCGCTCGGGTTCGCGATGCTTGCGATCGGGCCGTCCCAGACTGCCGCGACCGCGCGCGGATCGCCGACGGCGAAGAACGGCGGCAGCGCTTGCAGCTCACGATCGCGCCATGCCTTGGCGACGATCTCCGGCCCGATCCCGGCGGGGTCGCCCAGAGCAACCGCAAGGGGGAGGGCCGGAATCGTCACGGCTCAGCGATAGTCGATGATCGCGTCGCGGCGCAGATCGCGAAGATAGCGCTGGGCACGCAGATTGGTGCGCGTTTCCTCGATCTGCTCGCGAATCTGGTCCGGGCTGGGCAGCGCGGCGGTCTTGGGGTCGTCACGGCCGCACAGCACCAGCGCGCGCACGCCTTCCTCAGGCGATCCGAAGGGAGGCGTCGCCTCACCGATCTGGAGCTTCAGGATGATGTCCTGCAGCTGCGGCGGCAGATCGCGCGCGCGCACCGAATCATTGTCAACGACCTCGGCGCCCAGCGTCTCCGCGGCCTTGCCCACGGCGCCGCAGCCGGCGGTCGATTTGAGCACGGTCGCGAATTCCGACGCCTTGGTCTGTGCCTGTGCCTGGGTGGTGCCGGCCGGGAACTTGACGGTGAGCTGCCGCAGGCTGAGCTTGGCGTCGCGCGGATCGGCCGTCAGAACCTGACGCTTGTCGACGAGGTAGAGGATCGAGAAGCCGCCCGGAACCTCGATCGGCCCGGCGACCTGGCCCACCTGCATCTGCTGTGCCGCCTGGGCCAGCTGCGCCGGAAGCATTCCCGAGCGTACCCAGCCGAGATCGCCGCCGACCGAACGGGTCGTCGCTTCCGAGAACTGCGCGAAATATTCGAACGGACGGCCCTGCTGCATCTGCTGGATCATCTGCTGCATCGCCTGGAACACCTCACCCTGCCGTTCGGGCGTGGCAGAGATGTAGATCTCGCGAAGCTGGAACTCGTCCGTTCCCTTGGCCGCCTCAAGTCGTTCGATGATCGCCTTCACTTCTTCATCGCCGACGTTGATCAGGATGCCGATCTTGCGCTGGATGACGCGTTGCCAGGCGATTTCGCCTTCGATCTGGCGCTTGAAGGAGCGTTCGGACGAACCGATCTCACGCAGCCAGGCGCGCATCTGATCGGGTGTGCGCTGGTAGCGGGTGGCGATCGAGGCAAAGCTGCGGTCGACCTGATCCTGGGCGATCGTGATGTCGTTCGCCTTGGCTTCCTGAATCTGGATCGTCTCGTCGGTCAGCAGGCGCAGCACCTGAAGGCGCAGCCGGTCCTGCTCTTCCGCGGTCAGCTTGAGCTGGTTGAGCGCGACGAACAGCGCGAAGCGCTGATCGACATCGGTGCGGGTGATGACATAGCCGTTCACCAGCGCCGTCGGCTTGCGGACATTGGGGTCCGCCTTGCCCAGCAGCTGGATGTCCTTCGGCAGGTCCAGATTGGCCGCGCTGGACGGCGGCGTATCGCCCGCTGTCTGCGCGGCGATCGCGGCGCTGCCGCCAATAGCAAGAATCAGAGCTGCCGAGCGGCAGAAATGTACGACCTTAAGAGTCATCTTCACCTGTACCTGAAACCTGTTCCCGATAGGGGAGTGCGGCGTGTAATCGCCAATTGTGCCTGAACTGGGGCTTAGCGCCCCAAATTCTTGAGCGCCAGCGTCAACAGGTAGCTGCTGCCGCGCCGCGCGTCGCCGGTCGTCTGATAATCGCGCTTCCAGGTGACGCCCAGACGCAGGCAATCATCCTCATATTCGATGCCGAGGCGGTGGCGGACCGGTTCGAACCCGTCGGCGAGCGACGTGGGATCTTCCTCGGCATTGGTGAGATCGATCACCGCCGATCCGAACACCGACCAGAAACGCGTGATCTTCACCCGCGCGCCGACCCGTGCCTCTTCACGGTCCCGCAGATCCTCAAGCGCGAAATCGACGTTCCGGTTGAGCCGGAGGTAGCCGATCGTCGCAAAGGTATCGCGCGAGCCGATGGTCGCGTCGATCTCGTTGCGGCGGATGGCGATATTGTCCTTGTCGAGCCGGTAGCGGTGCGTGAAGGTCAGGAAGTCCTTGTAGCGCACCACCGTCCGCCCGACGATGTCGGAAAGCCGGTCGGTCAGCCCGGTACCGTCGGGCAGGATGCTCGGGCGCGAATCGAGACGGTAGCTCTGGCCGATATTCGCCTCGATCGAGAGCCCGGGCAGATAGAGCGCATAGTCGAGCCCGAAGGTGAAGCGCGTCGAATCCTCGAACCGGTCGTAACCGGGGAAGCGGTTGAGCGCGAACAGGTTCGAATCTTCCAGATCGACCGAGCGCGCATCCTCGTTCGGGATATCGAAATTCTCGATCCGTGGTGCCGCGACGACCTGGAACCGCGGCGTGATCAGCTGGGTGCCGCCGAACGCCTCGCCGATCAGCGGCCATTTCATATCGATGGCGACCGCGCCGATCGCGCGGCCGCGGAACCCCTCCAGCCCGCGATAGCTGATCTGGCTGGTCGCGGCGATGTCATCGGTATTGTAGAGATCGCCGCGGCCATAGGCGGTCAGGGTGATTTCCTGTCCCCAGGCGGTGAGCTTGCGCAGGTCGTAGCGCAGCGAGGCGAAGGCGCGCTGCGTATCCTGTCCGCTCGTGCGGCCGATCGCGAGGCTGTTGAGCTGAAGCTCGAACCGTCCGCCTTCGATCAGCCCCTGGCCAAAGCGCAGGCGATAGTCGATTTCGGGTAGGGCGATCGGCTGAAGCCCCTGGCTTTCGGTCGGGCGCAGCGTCTGGACCGCCCAGCCGTTGATGCTGAGTATCGAGTTGCGGTCGATCCGCTCGATCCGGACATTGTTGCGCAGCCGGTCGTCGCTGGAGATGTCGTAGCGGCGCAGGAAGGTGCGGTCGCTGGCGATCCGCATCGATCCGCTGACGCTCCAGTTGGGATCGAGCTGGAAGCGCGCCGCCCCGTCGATAAAGCCGCGAAAGGCATGTTCGCTCGACACCGAGGGCGTGGGCGAGACGAAATCGTCGCTGCGGCGGCTATAGGTCGCGTATCCGGTGACGCGGAACGCGCCGTTGCCGGTGAGCTGACGATATTCGCCCTGCAGCATCGGCAGCGCGTTGGTGAAGATATGCGGTGTGACGGTGACGTCGCGATTGGGGCCGAGCGTGAAATAATAGGGCAGGGCGACCTCGAACCCGTTCACCGCGTCGAGGCGGATCGCGGGCGCGAGCAGGCCGCTGGCATTACCCGCGCCGATCGAATGACTGAACGCCGGGAGCGGCAGCGTCGCGAAGCCGAACAGCGCGACGCGCGCACCCTGATAGTGCATCCGGTGTCGCGCAGGGTCGTAGACGACCTTTACCGCCGTGATCTTCCACGAGGGTTCCTTGGGGCAATTGCCCGCATCGACCACCGCGCAGGGCGTATAGGCGGCGCGATCGACGCTGATCACCCCGTTCGCGTCGCGCTTGCCGCGTTCGGCGGCAAGGCGCCCGCCCTGTTCGAGCACGACGAGCATATTGTCGATCGCGCCGTCCTTGAGCGAGTCAGTCAGATCGATCTTGTCGCCATAGGCGGTGTCGCCTTCGGGATTGGTGACCGCGATGCTGCCGGTGGCGACGACCTGCCCGGTCTTGCGGTTCCACACCACCTTGTCTGCGCGCAGCCGGTTGCCGTCGCGGAACATGCGTACGTCGCCGCTGACCGTGACGACATCGCCCTCCGAATCATATTCGGCAAGATCGGCGGAGAACTGGATCTGGTCGGGATCGGTGGGGAGTGCGGTTTCGGAGGGCGGCGGCGGTTCGACCGGCCGGTCCTGAAGATCCTGCGCCGAGGCGGGCACACAGCACAGCGCGATCGGCAGAATCCCGGCGAGAAGCAGAGCCTTGCGCGTCACGTTTGAACCATACCCCTTTAACGCCGACCCGGCACCCGCGCCCGTTGCGCGCTTACCCGCCAACCCTATTGCACCCTGCGTCCCGCTTCGCAATCGGTTGGGGAAGCTGGCCTTTGCCGTTCGCCGCGCACTGGCCTAGAGAGAACGCAAATCACAACAAGATCCACAGGAACAGGAAGCTTCATGCGCGTAACATTTTCCGCCGCCCGCCCAGCCGATGCGGGCGTCGTTGCCTTGCCGGTCGAGAAGGACGGCATCGACCGCATCCCGGCCGGTGTGCTGGATGACGCCACGCTGGCGCTTGCCCGTGGTGCGGCCAAGGCGGGCCGGTTCGAGGGCGAAGCAGGCGGAATCGTCGAGATCTTCGTTGCGGGTTCGGATGGCGCGAACCGCGTGGTGCTGCTGGGCGTCGGGTCAGGCAGCGAGGCGGATTATGAGCGCGCGGGCGGCGCACTGACCGCGCGTTACCTGACGTCGGGCGTCACCGCGATCGCGGTCGATCTGGCGAGCCTGGGCGGTGCACCCTCGGCACGCGCGGTCGCACGTCTGGCCGCCGCGGCAGTGCAGCGCGGCTGGCGCCACGACGTCTATCGCACACGCCTGACCGACAAGCAGAAGCCGACACTGGAGGAGATCATCGTCGCCGGGGCCGGAGAGGGCGCCGAGGCGGCCTATGCCGAGCAGGCGGCGGTCACCGGCGGGCTCGACCTGACCCGCGGTCTCGTCTCCGATCCGCCCAACATCGTCTATCCCGAGAGCTTCGTCGAACGCTGCCGTCACCTCGCCGAGTTGGGCGTCGAGATCGAGGTGCTCGATCGCGCGGCGATGGAGAAGCTGGGCATGGGGGCGCTGCTCGGTGTAGCGCAGGGATCGGTGCGTGAGGCACGGCTGCTGGCGATGCGCTGGAACGGCAAGGGAGACGGAGATGTCGACCTCGCGCTGGTCGGCAAGGGCGTGACCTTCGACACCGGCGGCATCTCGATCAAGCCGGCCGCGGGCATGGAAGACATGAAGTGGGACATGGGTGGCGCCGGCGCCGTCGCGGGCGCGATGAAGGCACTCGCCAGCCGCAAGGCCAAGGCGAACGTCATCGGCGTGTGCGGGCTGGTCGAGAACATGCCCGACGGCAATGCCCAGCGCCCGGGCGACGTCGTGACGTCGATGTCGGGCCAGACCATCGAGGTCATCAACACCGACGCCGAAGGCCGCCTGGTGCTGTGCGACGCGATCACCTGGGTCCAGAAGGTGCATGCGCCCAAGACCATCGTCGATCTCGCCACGCTGACCGGTGCGATGATCATCAGCCTGGGCAGCGAGCATGGCGGCCTGTTCGCCAATGACGACGGCCTGGCCGACGAGCTTCTCGCCGCTGGCCGCTCGACCGGCGACCTGCTGTGGCGCTTCCCGCTGGGCGACGCGTACAACAAGCTGATCGACAGCCCGATCGCCGACATGAAGAATGTCGGTCCGCGCGGCGCCGGGTCGATCACCGCGGCGCAGTTCATCCAGCGTTTCGTCGACGAAGGCGTGCGCTGGGCGCATCTCGACATCGCGGGCATGGTGTGGGCGGACAAGCCGGGCAGCACCTATGACAAGGGCGCGACCGGCTATGGCGTGCGCCTGCTCGACCGCTTCGTCCGCGACAATTTCGAGAGCTGAGGCCTAAATTGCAGGTCGATTTCTATCATCTCACCGTGACGCCGCTGGAGCGTGCGCTCCCCGGCATCGCGGTGAAGGTGGTGGAGAGCGGCCAGCGGCTGCTGATCGTTTCCGCCGACGAACATCAGCGCCAGCGGATCGACGGATCGCTGTGGACCTGGCAGGCCGAGAGCTTCCTGCCGCATGCTCAGGCCGGGGCGGGGGACGACAAGGTCCAGCCGGTGCTGATTTCGGGCGAGGTGGCGCCGGCCAATGGCGCGCGCTTCGTCGCGCTGATCGACGGCGAATGGCGCGATGCGGCGCTAGCGTTCGATCGCGCCTTCCATTTCTTTGGGGAGGACAGCATCGGCGCCGCGCGCGCGGCGTGGAAGGGGCTGGCCGACCGGGAGGGCGTCGAGCGCCGCTACTGGAAGCAGGACGAGAATGGGCGCTGGGGGCAGGCGGCCTAGACGGCCGATCGCGGGTTCCGGCGGCCTGCCCGATCAGTTCTGACGCTGAGGCGCCGGACCGTCTTCCTTGGCGGCTAGCTGATCGGCGATCCTCCGCCATCCGTCGCGCGTGTGGCATTCGGTTTTCTGGGTCGCCCGGTTGCGCAGGCACTCCTTGGGTTCGTCCTTGGGCACGATCCTCTGCGACGGGGCGGGTTGGTACATATGGCGGGGTGATTTGGGAAAGCGGTCCTGGGCGGAAGCGGCGCCGGTCAACAGGACAGCCGCGGCGGCCAGCGCGTATGAAGCATGTCTCATCACTTTCTCCCTTCACAACGATCCGGAGCCGGATTCCATACGGCTATTCCGCGCATTCTGAACTGGCGCTTACAATGGCTCGCGATGCCGTGCCGGTCTCCGCCCCCTTGCCACCGCCGTCTTGCCCGACTAGAGCGCCGCGCAATCCCCAACCCCAAATGACAGGAGCCGCACGGCCATGGCCGCGACCCGGACCTTTTCGATCATCAAGCCCGATGCAACCCGCCGCAACCTGACCGGCGCGGTCACCAAGATGCTGGAGGAAGCCGGCCTGCGCGTCGTCGCCTCGAAGCGCATCCAGATGAGCCGCGAGCAGGCCGAGGGCTTCTACGGCGTCCATCGCGAGCGCCCCTTCTTCAACGACCTGGTCGAGTTCATGATCTCGGGCCCGGTGGTCGTGCAAGTGCTGGAAGGCGAGAACGCCGTGCAGCGCAACCGCGACATCATGGGCGCGACCAACCCGGCGAACGCCGATGCCGGCACGATCCGCAAGGAGCTGGCCGAATCGATCGAGGCGAACTCGGTCCATGGTTCGGACTCGGACGAGAATGCGGCGATCGAGATCGACTTCTTCTTCAAGCCGGAAGAAATCGTCGGCTGATTTCGGGCTTCGGCCTGAAGGACAAGGAAAGGGCCTCTCCCCGTGCGGGAGGGGCCTTTCTTTTTGGGCTAGCGTGCGCCGAGCCGCGCCGCTTCCTGTACCCATAGCGCGTCGATCCGGGCCTGATCGCCGCCGCGCTCGCGGATGCGCGCCGCCTCGATGCGCAGGTCGCGCCCGGCGAGCATACGGCCGCTGGTGCGCCACACCAGTTCGACGATCGCGCGGTCCTGCCGCGTCGCATCGCCCGCGCGATAGCTGATCGTCACCAGCACGGGCAGCCGCCCCTCGCGCTCGTCCGCGCCCTTGTCGGTCGCGGCCAGCATGGCGCCGCTGAACCAGCCCGATTCAATCCGCGGCAGCACCGGCGCCTGGGCGCCGACGGCGAGCGCCCTGGGAAAGGCGACTATGGTGTCGAGGATCTCGTGCGCCGGGTCGCTGAGCACGGCCTGCCGCCCGCCCTCGGTCACGCTTGCGCGCAGATCGAGCCGGGTTTCGGCGGACTTCGCCTTGCTGACCTCGGCGGCCTTCTGGCTCGCCTCGTCGCGCTTGTCGGCCCAGCTCACCCACAGCGATACACCGGCGATGATCACGCCCGCCACCGCGACCAGCTCGCCGATCGTGAGCCAGCGGCGGCGGATCGCGCGGGCCTCGGCCTTTTCCGCAGGAGTTTCGTTCATGCCCAGCTGCATATCGTCCGGCGCGGGCGAAGTCACCGCTGCGGGAGCGTGATCGTGGCGGAAAGTCCGCCGCCTTCGCGGTTGGCGAGCGCTATGTCGCCGCCCGCCTCGCGCACGATCGCGCGGGCGAGGGTGAGGCCAAGGCCGACGCCGCCCGTGGTGCGGTTGCGCGAGGGGTCGAGCCGGGTGAAGGGATCGAACACCGCGGCGAGCTGGTCCGCGGGAATGCCGGGGCCGCGATCGGCGACCTCGATCTGCACCTGCGCGGGATCGGAGGTGAGCAGCACTTCGCCGCCGCCGCCATATTTGACGGCGTTCTCGATCAGGTTGCGGACGGCGCGGCGCATCAGCGCGGGGCGCAGGCGGACGATGAGGCGCTGGCCGTCCTGATAGTCGACCGCATGGCCGAGCTCGCGGAAATCATCGACCACGGCGTCGATCAGGGCGGAGAGGTCGGTCTCGGTTGGCGGCTCGCTGGGGCGGCCGAGGCGGGCGAGGCTGAGGATGTCGTCGAGCGTGCGGTTCATCTCGTCGATCGTGTCGGCCATGCGGGCGCGGTCTTCCTCGTCCTCGACCGATTCGATGCGGACACGGAGGGCAGCGAGGGGGGTGCGGAGATCGTGGCCGATCGCGCCGAGCATCTGGTCCTTCTCGTCCAGCATCGCGGTGACGCGGCGGCTCATGAGGTTGTAGGCGGCGATCACCGCGCGCACGTCGCCCGGGCCGCGTTCCTCGATCGGGTCGCCCGGTGCGGCAGGGTGGAATTCGCGCGCGGCGCTGGCGAGCTTGCGCAGCGGGCGCGCGACGCGATGGCCGACCCACAACACCGGGATCAGCACGATCGCATAGATGATCAGCGTCTGCGCGATCAGCCGCCAGATCACGTCACGGTCGTTGCGCGGCCAGCCCGAGGTGAGCACCAGCCAGCCCTTGCCGGGCAGCTCGACCGCGACGGTGAGTTCGCTGCCCCAGCGCTTGATCCGCTCGGCGCGCAGCGCGTTCATCCGGGCGAAGCGCGGGTCGGTGGGCGAGATCGGTTTCACGCCGGTGACGATCTGGCCGTTCGCGATGTTGGATTCGCGCAGTGCCTGACGGATGCCGTCCTCGACATCGATGCGGCGCGGAAGGCCCGGCGGGATCGGGTTTGCGGCCTCCAGCCGCAGGCGTCCGCGGCGGCCGTCGGGCGCTTCGCGGAAACGGCCGTCGCGGATCCGCTCGGCGCCATCGACCACGCGGGTGATGGTCGGCGCGGTGATCTGTTCGAAGCGGGTCGCGCGCCGTTCACGCAGGATCAGCGCGAAGTTGATCGCCTGCGCCACGAACAGCGCGAGCGCGACGAGCAGCGCGATCTGGCCGGTCAGGCTGCGCGGCATCAGGCGGTTCAGAAAGCTTCTCACGGACCGTAGCTCATAGGCGGGTGACGTCGCTCGCCAGCGTGTAGCCGCCGCCCCATACGGTCTTGATGAGGGTGGGGGCCTTGGCATCGGGCTCGATCTTCTTGCGCAGGCGGCTGACCTGATTGTCGATCGCGCGGTCGAAGGCAGCGGCCTCGCGCCCCTGGGTCAGGTCGAGCAGCTGGTCGCGGGTCAGCACCGCGCGCGGGCGCATCACCAGCGCGAGCAGCAGATTATACTCGCCGGTCGAAAGCGGCACCGACACACCGTCACGGTCGACCAGCGCGCGCTCGCCGGTCTTGAGCACCCAGCCCGAAAAGGCGAAGCTGCCGCTCTCCGGCGCGTGCTGGCGCGTGCCGCCCGCCTGCATGCGGCGCAGCACCACCTTGATCCGCGCCGCGAGCTCGCGCGGGCTGAATGGCTTCACGACATAGTCGTCGGCGCCCATCTCCAGCCCGACGATCCGGTCGGTTTCCTCGCTCTTTGCGGTGAGCAGGATCACCGGCGTCTCGCCGGTCGCGCGGATATGGCGGCAGAGGCTGAGGCCGTCCTCGCCCGGCATCATGATGTCGAGCACCACCAGATCGATCGCATAGGCCGACAGCCGCGCGCGTGCCGCTTCGGCATCGGCGACCTGGGTCACGCGGAAACTCTGCTTGGTGAGATACTGCGCCAGCGGCTCGCGGATCGAACGCTCGTCATCGACGAGCAGCAAATGCGGGGTTTCGGCGGTCATCTCCTCTGGCGTAGCAGATTCGTCGAGCACGGGAAGTGCCGGGCGGGCAGCACGGAGGAGGTCGTAAAGCCCGCCCGGCATCACCGTCACTCGCCCTGGGGGGTGTCAGGGGTGGCCGGCGTCATGCCACGCTTGCGGCGCGGCTGAGGCATCTCCGATTGGTCGATCTTGCCGTCCTTGTTCGCGTCCATCGCCGCGAAGCGCGCGGCGTTCTGCGCGTCGAACTCGGCGCGGGTGATGACGCCATCGCCATTGGCGTCGGCCTTCATCCCGTGGCCCATCGAGCGTGGGCCGTCCCGGCGCGCGCCTTCTTCGCCGCCGCGGCCGCGCTTCCACTTGCCCATACCCTTGCCGCGCTCGTCGGCAGCGATAGTGCCATCGCCATTGGCGTCCATCCGCGCGAAACGGGTTTCGGCGGCGGCGCGGTTCTCCGCCTTACTGATCAGGCCGTCGCCATTGGTGTCGACCCGGCCGAGCATGCGCTCCTCCATTCTGGCACCCATCCGTCCGCCGCGCCCGCCGCCGGGCATGAAATCGGCCATCTCGCCGCCTTTGCGTTCTGCCATTGCGGCGCGCGCGGCTTCGGCGCCGGCCTTGCGCTCGGCGGCGTCGAGCTGGCCGTCCTTGTTGGTGTCCATCCGGTCGAAGCGCGCATCGGCGCGCTGGAGCATCTCGGCTTTGGTGACCGGCTTCTTGGGCGCGGTGTCGGCGGGCGTCCCTGTCTGCATCGCGATCGCGACGCCGGCGGCGAGCATCGCGCCGATCGCCGTGGCAGTCAGAAGGTTCTTCATCGGGGCAGGCTCCTGTCGGGGCGGCAGAGGGTGCCGCGGTGGTGCCCTTCTGAACGCCCGCTGTCGCAGCGCTGTGTCAGCGCGGGGGTAAAGTGTCGCAATTTGTATCGGGAAACAGGTTACGAGCAGCGTTCGCTATCGGCTGGGCTCGCCGCGCAATTTACGCGGCGCTAGGAAGTTTGCGCGAAGGTCTCGCCGAAGGCGAGGCGGGAGCGCGGAATGTCATACCGGAAGATCGCAGAAACGATCGCCATTGCGGCGGCGATCATGGCAGCGCCCGCCCATTGCCAGGAAACGGATGTGCCGCAAGATGCGCCCATTCGAACCATCCCGGCCGTGGTCGACCCCGACGCAAAGGCGGTGGTTGCGGGGATCAACGCATTCTCGATCGACCTCTACCGGCGCACGTTGACCGCCGATGAAAATCACTTCGTTTCGCCGGCCAGCGTCTCGGTCGCCGTCGGCCTGGCCTATCGCGGTGCGCGCGGGTCGACGGCGGCGGAGCTTGAGAAGACGCTCCATTTCGGCAAGCCGCCGCGCGACTATCTGCGCGCCAACGGGCAACTGCTCGGGACGATGAGCTTCGCCGGGCCGCGCCGCGAACTGCGCACGGCAAATGCCGTCTGGCTGCAGGACGGGATGCCGCTGCTCCCGGACTATGAGCAGGATCTGGCCGCCTATGCCAAGGCAGGGCTGCAACGCGTGGACTTTCGCGGAGACACGGATGCCGCACGGCTGAAGATCAATGGCTGGGTCGCGGAAAGCACGCGGGACAAGATCAAGGACCTGTTGCAGCCGGGCGATGTCAGTGACAGCACCCGCGCGGTCCTCGTCAACGCCATCTACTGGAAGGGTGGCTGGGCCAGCGCCTTCGACAAGCGGCAGACGAAGCCGGAACCCTTCAAGCTGCTGGACGGCGGCCAGGTGACCGCACCGCTCATGTCCCAGCGGTCGGACTTTCAGGTCATGGAGCGCGACGGCGCCAAGGCGATTGTGCTGCCTTATGTGGGCAATGAGGTCGAGATGGTGGTGCTTCTGCCGAACTCGGCGAAGGGGCTGCCGAAACTCGAAGAAAAGCTGACGGCAAGCGGTCTTGCCGATTGGCTGGGTGACCTCGCCAAAGCCCCGCAGCGCGAAACCATCCTGACCATGCCCAGGATGCATGTCGAATGGCGGGCAGACCTCAAGGAGCTGCTCAAGGCGATGGGCGCGCCGACCGCATTTTCGGACGATGCCGATTTCCTGGGGATCGCCCCATTTCCCTATCCCGGCGAGGATCCTCGAGCCATCGGGCTGAAGATCAAGCACGTCATTCACAAGACCTATCTCGATGTCGATGAGACCGGTTCGGAGGCTGCCGCGGCGACGGCGGTTGTCATGGACGTCATCGTCAGTGGCCTCCGGCGGGGACCGCCCCCGCCACCGCCGTTCGTCTTCCGGGCGGACAAGCCGTTCCTGTTTCTGCTGCGCGACCGGCGGACCGGGTTGATCCTGTTCATGGGGCGCTATGTGAAGCCTCAAGCGGAAGCTGCGCCCGCGGGATAGGGGGCTGCATCCCCGGTGAGCGAGGGGAACGAGCGTCCGTTGGGTGGGCGCGGTCGTGCGTCCAGGACTACATCCGCACGAACCGGTAGATGGAATAAGTGAGGAACCCTGCGATCAGGATCGCGGCTATCGCCACGAATGTCTGGCGTCCGGCATCGCTCAACGGCGGGAAGTATTCAGACAACAGCCTGAAGCTGGTCATACCCAGCATGAGGGCCAGGAAGACTGCCCACCACGGCCAGCGCCGGGCTTGTGAACTTTCCGGTCGATCGCTCATACAGCCAGGGTAGCGGCCACGCGCCAGTGTCCGCAAGAGGGGGCGACCCCTGGGGGCCGTTCAGCCGAAAATGACCACCCCCTGCATCCCCTCCGCCACGCGTGCGCCGTCGGCGTTCGACATCCGCATCGACTGACTGGAATAGCCGTCGCGGGCGCGGTCGGTCTCCGCTTCGAGCAGCCACCAGCCATCGCGGGTCGTGGCGCGGGGCTGGAGGATGTTGACGATCCAGGTGAGCGAGGAGAGCGGCGTCAGCTTCTGGAACAGCTTGAACGCCGCGGGGGGAAGCGCGTCGCCCATCGCCATCAGTTCGACCTCCGGGTCCAGCCCCTCGCGGTCGATCAGCCGGCCCCAGCGGAGCCATTCGGTGGCGCCGGGTGCCTTGAGGTCGAAGAAGTTGAAGTTGCCGGTGAAGAACTCCGCCGGGCCGGTGTAGAGCTGCGCGTCGGCGGGCGGCGGGCGGTGGTCCGCGGGGGCGGTCACGTCATGCTCGATCGCCGACTGGAGCTGCGCCATGAAGACGAAGGTGGTGCGCAGGCCGAGGCCCGCTTCGGACACGATGTCCGCCTGAATGAACGCGGCGTTGCGCCCGCGGCGCAGCTTGGTCGCGGTGACGGTGACGGGGCCGGAAAGCGGGCCGATAAAGGCGACCTGTGCCGAACGGAGCGGGGGCAGGTCCGGCTCGATCTGCTTGGCCGCGGCGAGCGCCAGCGCGGTCGACAGCCCGCCATAGGCGGTGCGTCCCTGCAGCCAGTTGGTCGGGATTTCGGTGGCGAAGCCGGTTTCGCTGCGCTGTGCCTGCGCCAGAAGGGCGGGGAGCGAGGTCATGCCGGGAGCGCCTCCAGATAGCGGTCGCGCAGCTCGCGCTTGAGCACCTTGCCGATCGCGCTGCGCGGCAGTTCGTCGATCGGGAGCAGCGCGGCGAGCCGCTGGGTCTTGCCGAGCACGGTGTTGATCGACGCCAGGACTTCTGCCGCGGGGGTAGCATCGGCGGGGACGTAGAAGCCGACCGGGGTCTCGCCCCATTGTTCGGATGGCACGCCGACCACCGCGCAATCGCGCACCGCGGGGTGCCTGGCGAGTTCAGCCTCGAGGTCGCTCGGGTAGATATTGAACCCGCCCGAGATGATCAGGTCCTTCTTGCGGTCCATCAGCGTCAGGAACCCCTCGGCGTCGAACCGCCCGACATCGCCGTGGCGGATATAGCGATTGCCCTCTGCATCGAACCATTCGGCATCGGCGCTCGCCTGCTTGCGGCCGTGATAGCCGCTCATCATCGCCGGGCTGCGGCCGACCACTTCGCCCATCTCGCCCTGCGGCACCTCGCGTCCCTCGTCGTCGATCAGGCGGATGTCATGGCCGGGCACGGGCATGCCGACGGTGTGGAGCTTGTTCGGGAACATGTTGCACATCAGCACGCAGGTGCCGCCGCCCTCGGTCATCCCGTAATATTCGATTAGCATGCCGGGCCAGCGCGCGAGCACGTCGGCCTTGAGCGCGGGCGAGAAAGGTGCGCTGGTGCAGGTCTTGATCCGGAAGGACGCGAGGTCGAAGCGGTCGAAATCCTCGACCGCCATGATCCGCTGATACTGGACCGGGACCAGCATCGCGTGGGTGCCGCGATGCTTGGCCGCCGCTTCGAGGAAGCCGCGCGCGTCGAACTTGCCGAGCAGCACTGCCGTGCCGCCCCAGCCGAGCGTCGGGATGAAGCTGACCAATGTGGTGTTGGAGTAGAGCGGGGTCGCGATCATCGTCACCGCATCGCCGAACCCGGCAGCGGCATTGTGCACGATATGCGCCCAGCGCATCGCGTGCGGCTGGACGATCCCCTTGGGCGTGCCGGTGGTGCCCGAGGAGTAGATGATGTTGAACGGATCCTCCGGGGCGATCGTGGCGGGGGCGGGCGTGGTGGCGTTGCCGAGCCAGGCGTTGAAGGCGATCCCCACATCGCTGCTGTCGAGGGCGACGCGCTGTGCGGAGACGGGGCGGTCGCCGAGCGTCGCCGCGGCATCGGCATCGAGGAAGACGAGCCCCGTGCCGCTGTCCGCGATCATCGCCGCCATCTGATCGCCGGTGGAGGAGGGGGCGACCGGAGCCGGAGCACCGCCCGCGCGGATCGCGCCGAGGAAAAGCGCGGCATAGTCGAGGCTCATCGCGCCGACGATCGCTACCGCCTGCCCGGGCTGAAGCCCGTCGCGCTGGAGCGCCGCGGCGATGGCATTCATCCGTGAATCGAGCTGCGCATAGGTGAGGCTGGCGTCGCCCTGGATGATCGCGGGCTTGTCCCCGCGCTCGCGCGCATGCGCCGCGATCAGGTCGGGCAAGGTGCCGAAGGGCTGGGACAGGATTTCGGCGGCGGTTTGCATGCTCTCTCCTCGATTCGGATGGAGTGCTAGGCGAAACCGCCATTGGCTGCCATACGCGATCTTCGAAAATATGACGGGGAGCGGAGATGAGCGTTTCGATGGACGGCATGGTCGCGGTCGTCACCGGCGGCGGGACGGGCATCGGCGCGGCGGTGGTGCGCAAGCTGGCGGAACGCGGCGTGCGCTGCGCGATCAACTATGCATCGAGCAAGGACGCGGCCGAGGCGCTGGCGGCGGAGCTGGGCAACGGATCGATCGCGGTGCAGGCCGACATCGCCGACGATGCGCAGTGCCGTGCGCTCGCCAAGGTCGCGGCGGACGCGTTCGGGCGGATCGACCTGCTGGTCAACAATTCGGGCAAGACCAAATTCGCCAATCACGAGGATCTGGAGGCGCTGTCCGCGGACGATTTCCTCGACATCTACCGGCTCAACACCGTCGCGCCGTTCCAGATGATCCGTGCCTGTGCCCCCGCGATGCGCGAGGGGCCGGCGAGCGCGGTGGTCAACATCGCGTCGGTCGCGGGTGTGTTCGGCAACGGATCGTCGGTGGCCTATGCCGCGTCCAAGGGGGCGTTGGCGACGATGACCAAGAGCCTTGCGCGGGTGCTGGCGCCGGCGATCCGGGTGAACGCGGTCGCGCCGGGCTATGTCGGCACCGGCTGGTTCAGCGAACGGATGACGCAGGAGGCGTTCGAGGCGTTCGAGAAGTTCATCGCCGGCCAGACGCCGATGCAGATGGCCGCCCATGCCGAGGATATCGCCGGGCCGGTGGTCAATCTGCTCGACCCTGCGAGCCGCGTCATCACCGGGGAAACGGTACTGCTCGACGCGGGCGCGCATCTCGACGTCGGTCTCTCCCGCCGGCCCGGGAAGGGCTAGCGCCGCGCCTCGGTCGCCATCCGCACCGCGAGGCCGGCGAGCACCGTGCCCATCAGCCAGCGCTGGACCAGCGCAAAGCCGGGACGTTGCTGGAGGAATCGCGCGATGAAGGCGGCGGAGACGACGATCACCGCATTGACGGACAGGCTGGTGGCGATCTGGATTGAACCTAGCACCACCGCCTGGCCCAGCACGCTGCCCTTGGCCGGATCGATGAACTGCGGAAGCAGCGAGAGGTAGAGAACCGCGACCTTGGGGTTGAGCATCACGGTCAGTAGCCCCATCGAAAACAGCCGTCCCGGCCCGTCCTGGGGGAGTTGCCTGACCTCGAAGCTCGACCGACCGCCGGGGCGCAGCGCCTGCCACGCCAGCCACAGCAGATATCCGGCGCCCGCGATGCGGATCGCGTCATAGGCATAGGGCAGCGCCATCAGCAGCGCGGTGAGGCCATAGGCGGCGCAGAGCATGTAGACGATGAAGCCCAGCGCGATCCCGCACAGCGAAATCAGCCCCGCCGCGCGCCCCTGAGAGATGGAGCGCGAGATCAGGTAGATCATGTTCGGCCCCGGCGTCAGGACCATGCCGAGCGCGATCGCGGCGAAGGTGAGGAGATTGTCGAGTTCGGGCATGCCATCCTCCGGTACCAAGAGTGATGCCCAGACGCGCGGCACAACCCGTTCGCGCTTCCCGATGGTAGCCCATCTTCAAGCGTCAGTCGCGCGGCGGTGACGGGACGCTAGGCGCGGAGGGCAGGGTGGGTAAAGCGCAATGCCGCTAGGGTCGTCGCAAGTGTGACTTTACCGGATCGCGGTCGCCCGATGACGCTTTTCAGCCTTTGCTCACCTCCCGCTCATGCCGCTCATCCCGACTTCTGCGAAGACGGGACGGCATTTCCGAAGGAGGCAGAAGCATGAGTGGGTCGAGCAAGACGGCCGATATGGCGACGAGCGGTAGCGGGGCTTATCGCGCGGGCGTAGGCGTGGCGGTGCTGATATCGTTTTTGATCGTGTGGACCTCGATCGTCCGTGACAGCGTCGATAGCGCCGGCTTCTTCCTGCTGGTCATGGCGCCGGTCATGGGCGGGTTCGCAGTCCGGTTCCGGCCCGAGGGCATGGCGCGGACGATGATGGGTGTAGCGGTCATGCAGCTTGTGTGGACCCTCGCCGTCGCGACCGCGCCAATGACTGCGCTGGTGTCGGATGGCGTGTTCAAGACCTGGCTGTTCGGGGGCAGCTTCACGCTGCTGTGGCTGGTGTCGGCGGCGCTGTTCCGGGCGGCGGCACGGGCAGGCGGCGAGGTGGCGGAGTAAAATGGGTTAGGGCGGTCGCGGTTCTATTTCCGCTTGTCGCCCCGACCTTGTGTCAGGGCCCACCGGGAGGCGGGCTGCAAGCAAGAGGCTCTACGACATCGCGAGAGACGTCGTGGATCCCGGCACAAGGCCGGGATGACGGAGAAGGGGCTGGCCTGCAATTGCAGGCAGACGGGTCAATCGAAAACACGGCGCATAGGTGCGTCAAAGTCGGTATTCTTCAGGGCCATGGAGCCACGGACTCCATTGGCAATGAGGATGACGATCCCGATCTTCACGATCGAAGCAACGATGGCGGCGATCGAGCTCAATCCCGGCGCATAAAATAATACATCGACCATCATCAGAAGCGCTGCCCCAATACCAAGGACGATTCCCGTCCCTCGCCAAAGCCTGACGCCTGCGACAAGCAGAATCGCGGGAATGATGCTGGCTCCGGCAAACCAGACCACGGCGCTGTCGACAGGTGCGTCGAGTTCGGTGACTTGGATGACGTTACGGAACGTTCCGCGAAGAAACTGTAGCCAGCAGGCGATCGCGCCCCACTTGGCAGCGCGCAGGGCGCCGGTTCTTGTTGTTATCCTGACCAATTCAATCGCCATGCGCGCCTTCCAGCGGAGTGAACCGTCGCCATATAGGGCTACAGGCGACATCTGTCCCACATGACCGCTTCGTACCCAATCTCGGCCATTCGCCGGGGATGCGGCTGGCATCCGTCCAACTCCATCCCCGGCGGTAGCAGCTACACCTTCGCCGTGTTCGCCGCGGTCTGGTTGAATAGGATCTTCTTGTCCGCGTCGGTCATCGGCGTGTCGCTGGGGCGGATTTCCTCGCCCTTCGCATAGGCGCGGATCGTCGCGGGGCGGGCCTTCACGGCTTCGAACCAGCGCTTCAAATTCGGGAAATCGTCGAGATTCTGGCCCATCGCCTCATACGGGACGATCCAGGGATAGATTGCCATGTCGGCGATCGAATAGTCCTCACCCGCGACGAACGGCTTGCCCGCAAGCTGGCGATCGAGCACGCCGTAGAGGCGGTTGGTCTCGTCGATATAGCGTTTCTGGGCGTAGGGGATCTTCTCGGGCGCGTAGCGGTTGAAATGGCCGTTCTGCCCCGACATCGGGCCGAGCCCGCCCATCTGCCACATCAGCCATTCCATCTGCACGATCTTGTCGCGCTGTGCCGGGCCGAAGAACTTGCCCGTCTTGTTGGCGAGATAGGTCAGGATCGCGCCGCTTTCGAAGACGCTGATCGGCTCACCGCCATCGGCGGGATCGGTGTCGATGATCGCGGGCATCCGGTTGTTGGGCGCGATCTTCAGGAAGTCGGGCTTGAACTGATCGCCCTGGCCGATGTTGACCGGATGGATGGTGTAGGGGAGGCCGGCTTCCTCAAGGAACAGCGTGATCTTGTGGCCGTTCGGGGTGGGCCAGTAGTAGAGATCGATCATGTCGCGGGAGCCTCCGGCTTGGGTTGCCGCCGCGAGATAGGAAGCGCCCCGCCCAGCGCAACCGCCGTTACGCTGCCGGTTCGGATTCCGCCGCTTCGCGCTTGTGGACCCTGGGCACGACGCGCAGCACGATGATGATCAGCGCACCAAAGGCGAGCGCCGCGGCGAGGACGAAATTCCCCGCCTTGAACCCGTGCTCTGCCCCAAAGGCCAGCGACTGGGTGAGCGCCAGCGGCGCGACGATCAGCGCGATGCTGTTGAGGCTGGCGATGCCGCCCTGGAGCGCGCCCTGGCGGCTGGCGTCGGTCATGCGCGAGAGCAGCGCGTTCATCGACGGGAAGGCGAGGGCCTGGAACGCGCTGACCGCGAGGATGACGTAGATCATCCAGGTTTCGCGCGCGAAGACATAGGCGGTGAAGGCGAGCCCGCCCGCCGCCATGCCGAGCACGACGGTGCGTTCTTCCCCCCATGCCTTGATCGCGCGGCCGGTGACCAACATCTGGACGGCGGCCATGCACAGGCCGGCAGCCGCGAGCGACAGGCCGATCATCTTCTCGTCCCAGCCCAGGGTGATTTCACCGAAGAAGGCCCAGGTCGCGGGATAGACCATGTGCGCGAGCTGCCACAGGAACATGGCGGCAAGCAGCCAGCCGGCATTGCCCGCATGGAAGATCGGCTTGAATGCCGCGAAGATGTGCGCGTTGCCCCAGCGGAAGGGGCGGCGGCCCTCCGGCTTGATCGTCTCGGGCAGCATGGTGAGGATCCAGATCGCGTTGAGCCCTGCCAGCACCGCCGCGGCGATGAATGGCGTGCGCGGCCCGAAACCGGCGAGCAGGCCGCCCAGCGCCGGGCCGAGGACGAAACCGATGCCGAATGCCGCGCCCATCATGCCGAAGGTGGCGCCGCGTTTCTCGGGCGGAGTGACGTCGGCGAGCACGGCATTGGCGGGGCCGAACGATGCGCCGGCGATCCCGGCGATGACGCGGCCGAGGAACAGCCAGCCGATCGTCGGGGCGGCCGCCATCAGGGCATAGTCGACCGAGAAGGCGATCATCGAGAAGAGCAGCACCGGCCGCCGCCCGATCGCGTCGCCGAGCGTACCGAGGATCGGACCCGCGAAGAATTGCGCGATGGCGAAGGCGAACAGCATGTAGCCGCCGATGCGGGCGGCATCCTCGAGCCCGACATGGGCGAGCTCGACGATCAGCCGGGGAAGCACCGGCATGATGATGCCGAAGCCGATCGAGTCGATCATGACGGCGGCCAGCACGATCGGCACGGCACGATGATGAAAGCGCATGGGGTCCCCTTTGGATGCGGCTTTTAGCTTGCGCGTGGCGGCCTGTCGCGGGGGATCGCTACGCTGCTGACAAAACGGCGCTTGACGCATGCATGACCATACCGCAAACTCGAAAAATGAATTCAAGGCCGACTCCGGCAGGGGCGGCCTTGAGGGCAAATGAGAGCATCTCGGTGCCGATGTTTGGACGCGCGCAAGGGCGCGTTTCTCCGGCGCGGAGGGGAAAAGGAGAGTGAAGTGGCGACCCTGGCAGAACCGGCGACCGAAAACAGGCTCGACCAATTCCGTACCGAGGTGCGCGAATGGCTGGCCGCGAACTTCCCCGCGTCGCTCAAGGGCAAGGACAACACCATGTCCGCGGTCGAGGGGCCGACCGAGGAGACCCCCGACCAGGCTGCCTGGCGCAAGGCGATGGGCGGGAAGGGATGGGGCGTGCCCACCTGGCCCGCCGACTATGGCGGTGGCGGCCTCTCCCGCGCCGAAGCCAAGATACTGGCCGACGAAATGGCAAAGGTTGGTGCGTGGAACCCGATCGGCGGGATGGGCGTGATGATGTTCGGCCCGACCTTGCTGGAATATGGCAACGAAGCGCAGAAGCGCGAGCATATCCCGGCGATCGCCAAGGGGGAGGTGCGCTGGTGCCAGGGCTATTCGGAGCCCAATGCCGGGTCCGACCTCGCCAATCTGCAATGCTTCGCCGAGGACAAGGGCGACCATTACATCGTCAACGGGCAGAAGACTTGGACGTCGGGTGGGCAATGGGCGGACAAATGCTTCTGCATCGTCCGCACCGACAAGACCCAGAAACAGGGCGGCATCACCTTTGTCCTGATCGACATGGATACGCCGGGCGTCGAGGTGAAGCCGATCCAGATGATCAGCGGCATGTCGCCCTTTTGCGAGACCTTCTTCACCAATGTGAAGGTGCCCAAGGAGAACCGCGTCGGCGAGGAGGGGCAGGGCTGGACGATCGGCAAGCGCCTGCTCCAGCACGAGCGCACCAATTTGTCGGGCGGCGGATCGCGGCTGATGCCGAGCGGGCCGTCATTGGCCGATATCGCCAGGAAATATGTCGGTGCGGACGCCGACGGCCGCGTCGCCGACCCCGACCTGCGCGCACGGATCTCCAAATGGGAGATGGACTGGCGCGCCTTCCTGCTCACCGCGATGCGGGTTCAGGCGGAGAGCAAGGCGGCCGGCGGGGTTTCCGAGGTGTCGTCGATCCTCAAGACCGTCGGCACCAAGCTGGGCCAGGAACGCGCCGAGCTGCTGATCGAGATCCAGGGGATCGAGGGCCTCGGCTGGGAAGGCGAAGGCTTCAGCGAGGCGCAGCTCAAGGGCACGCGCGCCTGGCTCTTCGGCAAGGCGACGACGATCTATGGCGGATCGACCGAGATCCAGAACAACATCATCGCCAAGCGCATCCTGGGGATGCTGGACCACCAGTGACGCATCGCAGCCGTCATCCCGGCCCTGCGCCGGGATCCACGGTGTCGCGGGCTCTATGCAAGAGGCTCGAAGGCATTGTTCGACGCGCGGTGGATGCCGGAACAAGTCCGGCATGACGAAGGGTTTTGAGAGGAAAGACAGATGGCCGTTCTGACCGAAGAACAGACGATGCTGCGCGACATGGCGCGCGACTGGGCGGGGAATGAGAGCCCGGTGAGCGCGTGGCGCAAGGTGCGCGATGGCGGTGACGCGGCGGGCTATGATGCCGGCGCATACGCGACGATGGCCGAAATGGGCTGGACCGGGATCATCATTCCCGAGGCGCAGGGCGGCAGCGATTTCGGCTGGTTGAGCCTGGGGCTGGTGATCGAGGAGCTGGGCAAGACGCTCACGGCCAGCCCGCTGGCGGCTTCGGCCGCCGCTGCATCGGCGATCCTGCTCGGCGGGAGCGAGGACCAGAAGGCGAAGTGGCTGCCGCGCATCGCCAGCGGTGAGCTGGTGGCGACGCTGGCGGTGGACGAAGGGCCACGCTTCGACCCGGCGAATATCGCGACAAAGGTCGAGGGCGGCAGACTCAGCGGCACCAAGGCGTTCGTCGCCGAGGGCGACAGCGCCGGGCTGTTCGTGGTCGCGGCGACCGACGGGCTCTATCTGGTCGAGGCCGGGGCGGGTGTGACCGTCTCACGCCGGCACCTGACCGACTTCCGCAGCCATGCGCAGGTGGCCTTCGACGGCGCGGTGGCGGACAGGCTCGCCGAGGGCGGTGACGGGCTGCTCGATGCGGTGGTGGACCGTGCGGCGGTGCTGGCGAGCGCGGAGATGCTGGGCATGGCCGGGGCGGCGTTCGATACGACCTTGGCCTATCTCAAGCAGCGCGTGCAGTTCGGGCAGGTGCTGGCGACCTTCCAGGCGCTGCAGCACCGCATGGCCAATCTGTTCAGCGAGATCGAGCTGATGCGATCGGCGGTCGAGGCGGGGCTGGCCGCGATCGATGCTGCCGGTTCTAGGGGCGGGGACACGCGCCAGGCGGCATCGCTCGCCAAGGGCAAGGCCAACGAGGTCGGCCATCTGATGAGCCGTGAGCTGATCCAGCTCCACGGCGGCATCGGCATGACCGACGAATATGACGCCGGCTTCACGCTCAAGCGGATGCGCGTGCTCGAACAGATGTGGGGCAATGCGGCGTATCACCGCGACCGGTTTGCGCGGCTGAGCGGGTTCTGAGCGCGAGAGACCTGTTCGGCGCCGCGAAGATGAGGCAGCTGTTTGGTGAAGGCCTGACCGCCTGATTTCATCAGGCTGGCCGAGCACCAGGCTTTCAGCCCTCAGGCAGCATCAACGCAGGCCGCGCACCGCCAGATCGTTGGCGATGATCCCGTTCCATTTGGTGGATTGATAGACCTTGATCGGGTCGCCGGCGGTGCGTTGATTGTCCCATGCCCAGTGCGTCGGCGTGGCGGTGTCAAAGGAGAAGCCGGGCACCAGCCATAGCGGCATCGCCAGATGCGCGTACCGGACCTCGGTGCGGCGCATCAGGCGGGTCCATCCTTGCGCGGTCCGGCGGAAGACCTCCCTCCGCTTGAACGGTTCGATCGGATGAAGCGAAAGGCGCTGTCCTGCGCCATAGAAGCGGAACCCGCTATAGCTGGGGTCGTAGTTCCAGCGTTCCGCAACAACCACATCGGCACGCGCATCGCGGACCGGGGCGTCATGGACGCACAAACCCTGTCGCGCGAACTCGGGTAACTTGTCCCATAGAAACGGCGGTGGCCTCATGTCGCCAACCTCTTCGGGACTCGCATAGCTCGCCCGCAAGCGCTCGTTATTGCATGTCTTGCCAAGCGGTCCGATTGAGAAGCGACGCGCGGGGGCCGGTAGCGAAGCGAGCGACTTTACCTCGTCGAGAGGCACTTGGACAAAGCTCGACGCCGTGCGTGAGAACAGCAACCGCTGGCAGGTGCCCTCGCATTGGGTTGTCGTTTCGGCCAGCATATCGCTTGCGTGGGTGATCGAGAGGCCGGGCGGGAGCGCAGGAGGCGCTCCATGATCCTCTGCCATCAATGTGCCGATGCGCGCCGTTGTGGCTCTGTTTGCCAGCAGAGGGATGGCGAAGCCGGCGGCAAGCGGCGGTATCAATGCAATTACCAGAAACAGGACCGGCGCGGTCTCCCTCCACACCAGTCGGAGCAAGGCATAGATTGGCAGTGCCGCGGTCAGATAGATCCACGCGCCCGGCAGATATGTCAGCAGCAGCGCTAGCGGAATTCCGATGATTGTAAGGAAAAGGAGCACAAGCAGGGATGTGAAGAACATCGCACACCCGGCCCCTGCGGTGACCGCGAGCCATAGCTGAATCAGGCGGCGGTCGATCGCATGCATATTTGGAAGAGCTATCCGTCCTTCAGGTCGCAATCAACGCTGCGAACCATGTTCAGCCCGCTCATCCCCCGGCAGGTGGTGAGCAGACATCCACCCATTGCGCGTCGAGCAGCGCCGCCAGCCTCTCCGGCGCGACCTCGACCGAGGTGTTGAGCGAGCCTGCCGCCGGGAAGACGGTGGCGAAGGCGCGCAGGCTGACGTCGCAATAGATCGGCAGCGGGGCGGGAAGGCCGAACGGGCATACGCCGCCCACCGGATGGCCGGTGATCGCGAGCGTCTGCTCTGCGTCGAGCATGCGGGGCTTGCCGCCGAGCGCCGCCTTGGTCTTCTGATTGTCCAGCCGCGCGTCGCCGCGCGCCACCAGCAGCACGACGCGCTCGTTGACGCGCAGTGCCAGCGTCTTGGCGATCTGGCCGGGGACGACGCCCAGCGTGCGCGCGGCCTCGATGACCGTCGCCGTGCTCTGCTCAGCCTCGATGATCGTGAGATCGGGCGCGCGTTGGGCGAGGTCGTCGCGGACGGATTCATAGCTCATCGCGCGGGACATAGGAGCAGGGAGCTGCGAACCGCAATGCACGCCGTACGGCGCGTTCGGAGGGCCGGTGGTGGCGCCGGGCCGGGGCGGCGGGTGCAGAACGGGTAAAAAGTCGTACTTTCGAACAAGCGTTCAGCATACCCTGTATGCTGCACTGCCGCGTGAAACGTCTGAACTACGCTAGTGTAAGTGGCAATTTGCAACGGTTTTGTTGGCTTGACCAAAAGCCTGATTATCGATCTATTCGAGTTTGCGGTATGGAGCCGGGGAAGCGCTCCAGCCCGAACGGGAGTGGGATCTATGAAGCGGATTAGCCTTTTCTCAGCGGCAGCTGTTCCGGCGCTCGCCATCGCCATGGCATCGCCCGCCTTTGCGCAGGACGCGCCGCAGGCCAGCGAACCCGAAGCCGGCGCCGGCGAAATCGTCATCACCGCGCAGGGCCGCGCGCAGCAGCTTGCCGATGTGCCGCTGGCCGTTTCGGCCGTGACCTCCGAGCAGCTGCAGAATTCCGGCGCGAACGATATCCGCCAGCTCAACCAGGTCGCGCCGTCGCTGCTGGTCTCCTCGACGGGCAGCGAGGCGAACGGATCGGCGCGTATCCGCGGCATCGGTACGGTGGGCGACAACCCCGGCCTCGAAAGCTCGGTCGCGGTGTTCATCGACGGCGTCTACCGCTCGCGTTCGGGCATCGGCCTCAACGAACTGGGCGAGATCGAGCGCGTCGAGGTGCTGCGCGGGCCGCAGGGCACGCTGTTCGGCCGCAACGCATCGGCGGGCATCATCAGCATCGTGTCGAAGGCGCCGTCGTTCAGTGGCTTTTCAGGCGGGGCCGAGGCTACCTACGGCAATTATGACCTGTGGCGGCTGAGCGGCAACCTTAACGTGCCGCTGGGCGAGACGGTCGCGGCGCGCGTGGACGGCGTCTATGTGAAGCGCGACGGCTATTATAACGACGCCACCAACAAGACCGACGTCAACAACCGCGACCGCTATTTCATCCGCGGCCAGCTGCTGTTCGAACCCTCGAGCGATCTGCGCGTCCGCCTGATCGGCGACTATACCAAGCGCGACGAAAGATGCTGCGGCGCGACCTATGTCAGCAACAGCGTCAATCCGCATATCGGCAACCTCAACAACCCGGCGATCCCGCTGCAACAGCCGGGCGCGGTGCCGGGGCGCACCAACGACAGCGGCAACAACATCGTCAACGTGCTGCTCGCGCTGGGCCAGAACCCGGCCGCGCTCAACGCCGGCTGGTCGCGTGAACTGTCGGTTTCGCCCGGCCGGTCCTATGGCGGACGGACTGAGGACTATGGCGCCTCGATGCAGATCGACTGGAGCTTTGGCGACACGACGCTGACGTCGATCACCGGATACCGCAATTACTTCAGCAGCCAGGCGTCGGACACCGACTATAGCTCGGTCGATATTCTCTATCGCGCCGACGATGACGGCTCCGCACGCAAGTTCGAGACGTTCAGCCAGGAATTGCGACTGCAGGGTCAGGCATTCGGCGGCAAGCTCGACTGGCTGGTCGGCGGCTATTACGCCAACGAGAAGCTGACCGCGACCGACAATCTGCGCTTCGGCAACCAATATGGCCGGTTCGCGAGCTGCCGCATCGTCTCGCCCGGCGGCCTTTCGGCGCTCTATTCGCCGACCTCGGCCGCATGCCTTGCCGCGCGTCCGGCGCTGTTCGGCGCGGCGTCGCCGCTGATCTATGCCGCGTTCGACAATCTGGACTCGATCAACAACCGCGGCACGACGCGCGACACTTACCGGCAGGACAGCCGCAACTGGGCGCTGTTCACGCACAATATCGTCCACATTACCGACACCGTCGATCTGACCCTGGGCCTGCGCTACACCAACGAGCGCAAGAAGTTCCGCGCGGCGTTCGGCAACGACAACAGCGCCTGTGTCGCCAACCAGGCGCTGGTGGGCGCGTTTGCCAACCCGAACAGCCCGGCGTTCAACACCGCGCTGTTCGCGGTCTCGCAGTCGCTGCTCAACCTGTCGTGCCAGGGCAATTCGACCGCTGAACTCAACGGTGTGTCGATCAATGACGAGCGCAAGGAGGACCAGTTCACCGGCACCGCAATCCTCTCGTGGAAGCCGATGGACGACCTGATGGTCTATGCGAGCTATTCGCGCGGCTACAAGGCGGGCGGGTTCAACCTCGACCGTTCGGCGCTCAAGGCGCCGTCGGTGTCCTTCGCCAGCCTCGGCGGCGCGCAGGCGCTGGTCAAGAACCTGCAGTTCGATCCGGAGATCGTCGACGCGTTCGAATTCGGCGCGAAGTACGCGACCGGGCCGTTCAGCCTGAACGTCTCGCTGTTCCGCCAGCAGTTCAAGAACTTCCAGCTCAACACCTTCGACGGCACGGTGTTCATCGTCCAGAACGTCAACGGCTGCAAAAGCAACCTGAACGGCGCCGATCGCGACCAGAGCGCCAACCCGGGCGGGGCGAACTACATCGCACCGGTGATCGCAGCGGGCACGGCGTTCAACCTCAATCCGGCGCTGGGCACCGGCGCGTGCGCGAAGGGCGATGTCGGCTATGGCGTAAGCTCGACCGGTGTCGAGTTGGAGGCGACCTTGGTGCCGCATCGCGACATCCGCATGAACCTCGGGCTTACCTACGCGAAGACCAAATATCGCGACAATCTGGTCGGCAACGACAGCGGGGCGCCGCTCAATCCGGCGCTGCGGATGCTGCCGGGCGACAACCTCTCCAACGCGCCGGAGATCGTCGCGACGGGATCGTTCGCCTGGACGCCGGACATCGGATCGACCGGCCTGTCGGGCCTCTTCTACCTCGACACGCGCCTGACCGACGATTTCAACACCGGGTCGGACCTGTTCCCGCAGAAGGAGCAGGACAGCTATGTCGTGGTCAATGGCCGCATCGGCATCCGCGGCAAGGAAGAACGCTGGGCGCTGGAGTTCTGGGCGCAGAACCTGTTCAACGAGAAATATGCCCAGGTGGCGTTCAACTCGCCCTTCCAGCAGGGCGGGTCGACCACGCCGCCTTATGCGGCCGGGTTCACCGCCATGCCCTTTGCCGATCCGCAATTCCCGGGCGGGCGCCAGATGTTCTCCCAGTTCCTGGCCGAGCCGCGCACCTACGGCATCACCGGGCGGATCAAGTTCTGAAGGCGGATGCCCGTCCCGTCCGGGCGGGTGCAGACAAACCGGGGGCGAGTCCGGGTCAAGGGCTCGCCCCCTTTTCGTGAAGGGTGAAGATGGCTGAACTGGCGACGGACGAGGTCGCGATCCGGCGGCGCAATGTGACGCTGGGGCTGCTCACCGCGGCCTACTTCTTCAGCTATATGGACCGGCAGATCCTCGCGATCCTGCAGGAGGACATCAAGGCCGAGCTGCTGCTGTCGGACACGCAGCTGGGGCTGCTCGCGGGGTTCGCCTTCGCGATCTTCTACGCGACCTTGGGGCTGCCGGTGGCGCGCTGGGCGGACAGGGGCAACCGCGTCAACATCATCGGTATCGCGCTTGCGCTGTGGAGCGCGATGACCGCGGTGTGCGGCCTCGCGCAGAATTTCGTGCAATTGCTGCTCGCGCGGATCGGCGTCGGCATCGGCGAGGCGGGGTCGAGCCCGCCGAGCCACTCGATCATCGCCGACCTCTATCCGCCCGAGAAGCGGGCAGGGGCGATGGGCATCTATTCGCTCGGCGTCGTGCTGGGGGTTGCCGGCGGATCGATGATCGGTGGCACGCTCGCGCATTTCTTCGGCTGGCGCGTCGCGATGTTCGCAGTGGGCGTTCCCGGCATCATCCTGGCCGTGGTCATCAAGCTGTTCGTGGTCGAGCCGCGGCGCGGGCTTTCCGACCCGAACCGCGCGCCGGTATCGCAGGCGGCGATGCCTAGCTTCGGCGAGGGCTTCCGCTCGCTGTTCGCCAACCGCGCGGCGGTGCATCTGGTGATGGGCGTCACCATCACGTCGCTGATCGGATACGGCCACACCGCCTTCGGACCGAGCTTCCTGATCCGCACCATCGGCCTCGACAAGCTGCAGATCGCGTCGATCGTCGCGCCGGTGGGGGCGATCTGCGGAACGCTGTCGGCGGTGATGGGCGGCTGGCTCGCCAACAAGGCAGCGGAGCGCTGGGGGCTGCACAGCCAGGCATGGCTGGTGCTGGCGATGAAGGGCGTGGGGCTGCCGCTGTCCTTCCTCTTCTATGTGTCGAGCGACCCGTGGATCGCGGTGCCGATCTACTGGGCGTCGCTGATCCTGATCAATTCCTATCTCGGCCCGACCTTCGCGCTGATCCAGGGGCTGGCGCCGCTGCGGATGCGCGCATTGTGGGCAGCGGCGACCCTGCTCGTCATCAACCTGATCGGGCTGGGGCTGGGGCCGACGATGATCGGGGTGATCAGTGACGCGCTGAAGCCCTCGATGGGCGACGCGGAGGCATTGCGCTGGGCGATGCTGAGCTTTGCCGCCGCAACCCCATGGGCGCTGTTCCATTACTGGCGCGCGGGGGTGTGGCTGAAGCGCGGCGCGGCCTGACGGCGGGCGGAGCGCGAACTCCACCCGCCGATGTGCCGGCGGCCGATCAGTCCGCGAGCGTCAGGCGGACGTCAAGGCTGCCGCGGGTCGCGTGCGAATAGGGGCAGACGATATGTGCCGCGTCGACCAGCTCGCGGCCGAGGGCGGGGTCGATACCGGGCAGGGCGATGCTGAGCGCGACGTCGAGGCCGAAGCCCTGGCCATCCTCACGCGGACCGATGCCGACCGAAGCGGTGACACTGCTGTCGTCGGAGAGCTTCACCTTGCGCTTGCCCGCGGCGAATTTGAGCGCGCCGAGGAAACAGGCGGCATAGCCCGACGCGAAAAGCTGTTCCGGATTGGTGCCTTCGCCGCCCGCGCCGCCAAGTTCCTTGGGCGTGTCGAGCGTGACGCTGAACGATCCGTCGGTGGTGCTGGCCCGGCCGGTGCGGCCGCCGGTCGCGGTGGATTCGGTGCGGTAGAGGATGGTCATGATCGTCTCCTTGATCCGCGACAACACTTATCGCGATAAGTGTTAGATAGGCGCGGTTTTCGGACTTGTCCAGAAAATATTTATCGCGATATATGATGCGTCCGGGGATCAGGCCCCGGACGACAAGGAGTCCCGATGCGCACCGATGCCAACGCGCTGATGCCGCTCGACGATCAGCTCTGCTACGCGATCTATTCCACCGGGATCGCGATCCAGCGCGCGTACAAGCCGTTGCTCGACACGCTGGGGCTGACCTATCCGCAATATCTGGTGCTCAACATATTGTGGCGCGAGGACGGGCAGACGGTCGGCGGCATCGCCGAGCAGCTGGCGCTCGAATCGAGCACGCTGACGCCGCTGCTCAAACGGCTGGAGGCGGGTGGCTTGGTCGTGCGGACGCGCAACCCGGAGAATGAGCGGCAGGTGATCGTCGCGCTGACCGATGCCGCGCGTGCGCTGCGAAGCAAAATGGGGTGCCTCGCCGAGATGCTGCTGGCGGCGTCGGGGCAGGCGCCCGCCGAACTCGGCCAGCTCAACCGCGAGGTGAAGCGGCTGCGCGATGCGATCTACGGCCATATCGGCGGGTGGAGCGCGGGTACGCCAGCGGACTGAATTCAGCCAGGGGTGATGCGACGACGCGCAGTGCCGGGCGCGGACTCGTCAAATTACCATATTATATACATACATTCTTGATTGTATGTAACTTGGCGCATAGGCTCCGATGGCCGGCGGAGATCGGCGAACGGGAGAGGATTATTCGCGCATCCGCCATCGCGGGTGCGGGTCTGCACACATGCGCAAAACTCCCGCTCGCCTGCCTTCGTGCGGCCGGACCATACCGGCGCGCTCCACATTGTCGCGCAACGGTTCGGGAACGAAGAACGACAAGCGCAAGGAGAGGCAGATGAAGGGACTATCTCGGGCGATCTTGCTCATTTCCGCCGCCGCACTGGCCGCGCCGGCTGCCGCCCAGTCGGTGCCGAACGGTCCGACCGGACCCATCGAGACCAAATATTACGCCAATGGCGCCTTCGCGACGACGCAGACGCGATCGGCCGCGGCGTGCGATTCCAAGGGCAACCAGTGCGACGTCTTCTACCCGAGCAACATCACCAGCTCGCAGGAACGGCTGCCGCTGGTGATCTGGGCCAATGGCACGGGCTCGACGCCGGACAACTACACCTATTGGCTGAAGCACCTCGCCAGCTGGGGCTTCGTCGTGGTGGCGACGCGGGACCAGCAGACGGGGTATGGCAATACCGCGCTCGACTCGCTCGCCTATATGCGCGCCGAGGACGCGAACCCGGCCAGCCCCTTCTATCAGCGGATCGACTTCACCAAGGTCGGCGCGGCGGGCCATTCGCAGGGCGCGTCGGGCGCGGCGAACGCGATGTTCAACTCGAACGGCGTGATCACCACCACCGTGACGTTCCAGCTTCCCGCCCAGATGTGGTGCAATCCGGCGGACAATTGCCTGTTGACGCCGAAACTGACCGGCGGATCGGGGTCGATCTTCTATGTCAGCGGCACTGCCGACAGCATGATCGCGCCGGACACGCAGAATGGCGGTACCCAGCTCAATTCGCAGACGGCCTATTACAATGCGACGCCGGCGACGATGCTCAAGGCGAAGGGGCTGCTCCGCGGAGCGAACCACAACGACATCAGCGGCACGCCGGGATGCGGTCTGCTGGGCTTCCTGCGCGCCTGCTCCAACGGCGTGTACGGCTATCTGGGCTATCCGACCGCCTGGCTCGCCTGGCGGCTGAAGGGCGATGCGGCCGCCGGCGCGGCGTTCAAGACCGGGACCGGCGAATTCTTCACCGCCGCCGCCTGGACCGGGCGGGTCAGCAATATTCCGTGAGGAAGCCCTTCGTCATTGCGGCGATTGCCGTCGCTGCGGCGGTCGCCACCCTGCTCTGGTGGCGGCCGCCGCAGGGCGATCCCGATGCCGGGGTGGTGGCGGTGACGCCGGTCGAGCGGCCGCGGGCGGCATCGCCCCCGGTTCCGCCCGCGCCGAGTCCATCTGCCACGCCGGAGCGTCCGGCGATCGAAACCGCGATCCTTGCGTCGATCGGCGATCGGGGTGCTGAACTGCGCAACGTCGTCGTGCGCCGCGACGCGCCGCAGATCGCGTGCGGCGAGAAGCGCACGTCGAAGGATCGGGGGTTCCGGCGCTTCGTCTGGCTGGGGCATCTCAAGATGCTCGCGACCGATGACGGATCGGGCGCCTTCGACGCGGTGGCTGCAGTCTGCCGGGAGGGTCAGCCGGTGCCGTGAGAGGGACGGCCGCGCGGGTCGATGACACCCGCGCGGACCGCCCCGTCGATCAGCAGCCGCAGGAAATCGATCGAGCGCCGTATCTCCTCGGGGTCCGGTGCCAGCATCTGCGCGATCGAGAGACCGCGTACCGCCCAGACGAGCAGGCGGATCCCGGGCAGCATCGCCGCGCCGTCCGCGCTGCCGAACTGCGCGTCGATCGCCGCGAGCGACATGCGTTCGACCGCCGCCTGCATCGGGGCGACCAGCGCGGCAAGCTCGGCATCGCTGCGCGACGCCTGAAGGATCTCGAGCACGGCGAGGCCGGACGGCTTGCTCAGCACGGTCCAGAGCATGTCGGGCCAGTCGGCGAGCTGCGCGCCGCGGCCGTTCTGCGCGGCCATCTCCTGATAGGCGTGCTGTTCGCGCTCGTAGACGGTGCGGATCACCTCAGCCATCAGATGGGCGCGCGACTTGAAATGGTGATTCAGCGCGCCGCGGGTCATCCCCGCCTCGTCGGCGATCAGCTCGGTCGTGGCGCCGCCATAGCCCTTGCGGTGGAGCAACCGGATCGTCGCATCGAGCAGCGCCTCACGCGTTTCCGCGGTCCGCTCCGCCTGAGTTCGCCGTTTCCGGTCCGATACCGCGCCCGCCACCCTGATCCTTTCCTGCCGATGCGGTGCAGGCACCGGTTCGCCGCCAGTCTGGCGGGTAGGGAGAAGGTCCGTCAACCGGCCGCCGCCGATCCACGCCGTCTTGCCAGTGCAAATGCGGCGGCATAGCCTTTGCGGCGGATGGGGTGAGGGGGCGTGGATGTTGTCGATAGTATTGATGCTGGCCAGTCAGCAGACTGTCGTTCAGACGCCCGCCCCGCAGGCGCCCGCGTCGCAGACGCAGCCGGCGCCCGTGTCACAGACGCAGCCGGCGCCCCTGTCGCAGGGCCAGCAGGCGGACGTCGTCATCACCGGCAACCGGATGCGCGACGCGCTCGACAAATGCCTCGCGCGCAATTGCCCGCCGGAAGAAGAGGTCGATGCGGCGATGAACGCCGGGGCCGAAAGCTTCTCCGCCGGCCGCTACGAAGAGGCGAAGTCGATCCTGCAGCGGGCGATCGGGCGCAACAGGAAATATGCGGCGCGAATGCCGGGACGGGTTTCCGATCTCTACGCCACCTATGCCGACGTGACCGAGCATGAAGGGGACAAGGATGCCTTCATGCAAGCCACGCGCGAGAGCGTCTATGTTCTGCGCCGCGAGCTGGGCGAGGGGCATATGGCGTCGATCCGCGCCGCACCCCGGATCGGCGACATGTGGGTGAAGCTGGACCGGCCGGACAGCGCCGACGGTGCCTATCACGGCGCGGCCGAGGATGCCGCGCGCGCCGGACGCAACGACATCGCCGGCGCGCTGACGGTTCGCCGCGCATGGCTCGCGCTTGCGCGCGGCAATCTTGCGAACGCACGCAAGCTCGCGGGCCAGGTCGAGCAGGCGCACGGCGGCGATCCGCGTTTCGCTCCCTTTCTGCAGATGCTGAAGGCACGGATCGCGATCGGGGAGGGCAAGGACGAGGGCACGGAGGCGCTGGTCGCCGCGCTGCGCAGCGCGGGGACGGCGGATCCGGTGCTGGTCTCGGGGCCGCTCTATCCGGATCTGGATGGCCAGATGGGATCAGGTATCAGCGCGACCGGTGAGGTCGATATCGCTGCGGCACAGGCCAATCGACGGCTCTCGCGTCCCGACATCCGCTGGGCCGATATCGGTTTCTGGGTGCGGCCCGACGGCCGGACCGCGGAAGCGGAGATCCTGCGCCCGGCGAAGAACAGCCAATGGGCAAGGCCCCTGCTCAAGCAGATCACGGGACGCCGCTATGCGCTGGGGAATGGCGGTCCCGGCGGGATCGGCGTCTATCGCGTCGAGCGGTTCACGCTGCGCGCGGACTATGGTCTGGAAACCGGCTCGCGCGTCCGCAAGCGGACCGGCCCGAGCAAGCTGCACGTCATCGACCTGACCCGGTTGTCGGAGCGCGATCAGGCGGCCGAGTAACCCGGTATATACGTCAGAAGTCGAGCACCCGGTCGTCGAACAGGCCGAACACGATGGTCGAGGCGTAGAAGGCGACCGCCCTTTCGCGCGTCATGGTGCCGGCCCATTTGCGCATGTCGAACGCCGCATTCTGGATCGCCATCATCGTCTGGCTGACGACGAGCGGGTCGATCGCGCGGATCGATCCTTCGGCGATGCCGTCCGAGAGCATTCCGGCATAGCGGCGCGCGATACGGTTCGACCGGTCGACCATCGCGGTGCGCACGCGCGGCGGCAGGCCCGACAGCGCGGTGGTGCGCAGCAGGGGGCCGCGCTCGGAGAATTGCACGTCGAGCAGGGTCGCGATGATGCTGATCAGCTTGTGCCAATGGTCGCCCGGCCCTTCTTCGGCGAGGCGCTGGGCGTCCGCGACGATGTCGAAACTGCGCTTGTAGCATTCGATCACCAGCTCGTCCTTGGCGTCGAGATGATGGTAGAAGCTGCCCTTGGTGACGTTGAGCTCGCTCGCGATCTTCTGCACCGATGCGCCGCGATAGCCGAGCTCGTTGATCAGCCGTGTCGCGGCGAGCAGGAACGCCTCGCGCCCCGGTTCGGCCTCGTCATGGGTAAGGTCGAGCATCGCCGGCTTCCACGCGGCGCCTTCCGCGGCGATGCCATGGCGGAACACGTCCATCAGGCGCGCCTCGACTCGCGGATATTCGTCGGTCTCGTAGCGGTTGAGCCAGACCGGCAGCCAGAAGGTGTTCTCCAGCAGCACATGCGCGCGGCCGCCATGCAGGTCGGTCTCGGCGCGGGTGCCGCCTTCGCCCCACAGCGCGCGCGTCCGGCGGAAGACGTGCTGCCAGCGCTTGAGCAGCTCGGTCTTGAGCTCGCCTTCCATCGCCCGGAGATCGGACAGGATCGCGAACGCCTTTTCCTCGCCGCGATCGATCCGCGCGAGCCGCTCCATGTTGATCGAAAGGTAGCGCGCGACCCGGGCTTCGGGCGTCGTCTCCTGGTGCGCCTCGTCGAGCATTTCGTCGAGCCGGTCGAGCGTGACCTCGAATGCCGCCGCGGCAAGGTCTTCCTTGCGCTTGAAATAGTAAGTGACGCTGGTGGTGTTGAGCCCGACGCGCTGCGCGACGTCCGCGAAGGTCATGCCTTTCGCGCTCTGTTCGTTGATCACATCGGCTGCCGCCGCGAGGATCGCGTCGCGCTTTGCCTTGAACCGTTTCGTCTCGCCCCGCGCTTCGGCAGGGAGCCCCTCTTCGACTACCATCCAGCCAGATTAGCAGCTTTGATTCGAAGGAACAGTCCTAAAGCGGGTAGGGCGGAACAGGAGTGATTCCGCGGCGGAAAAATGCATGCCCGCCCACTTTACCGAAAAACGGGTATGGCGTATTCGAGTCGAAACGAGCGATGCAAGGAGAAGGATGATGGACTTCACGCTGACCGAGCGCGAAACCTATTTCCGCGACCGCGTGAAGGGGTTCATCGACCAGCACGTCATGCCGCGCAACGGCGACTATTACCGCCAGACGGCCGAGGGCGAGCGGTGGAAGGTGCTCCCGGTGATCGAGGAGTTGAAGGTCGTCGCCAAGGCGCAGGGGTTGTGGAACTTCTTCATGCCGCCGCACTCCGGCCAGAACCATGTCGACGATACATTCGAGTTCGAGGGGACTCAGCTCACCAACCTCGAATATGCGCTGTGCGCCGAGGAGATGGGCCGCGCGGGCTGGGCGAGCGAGGTGTTCAACTGCTCGGCGCCCGACACCGGCAATATGGAGGTGCTGCATCGCTACGGCACCCGTGCGCACAAGGACCGCTGGCTCAAGCCGCTGATGAACGGCGAAATCCGTTCGGCCTTCCTGATGACCGAGCCCGAGGTCGCCTCCTCGGACGCGACCAACATCCAGACCTCGATGGTCCGCGACGGCGATCACTATATCATCAACGGCCGCAAATGGTGGTCGTCGGGCGTGGGCGATCCGCGCTGCGCCGTCGCGATCGTGATGGGCAAGACCAATCCCGACGCCTCGCGCCACGCGCAGCAGAGCCAGATTTTAGTGCCGATGGACGCGCCCGGCGTGAAGATCGAGCGGATGCTTTCGGTTTTCGGGTATGATCACGCGCCGCACGGTCATGGCGAGGTGGTGCTCGAGAATGTCCGCGTGCCGGTCGACAATATCCTGCTCGGTGAAGGGCGCGGGTTCGAGATCGCGCAGGGCCGGCTGGGGCCGGGCCGGATCCATCATTGCATGCGGTCGATCGGGGTGGCCGAAGCGGCGCTCGAACTGATGTGCAAGCGGCTGCTGAGCCGCGTCGCGTTCGGCAAGCGCATTGCCGACCATTCGATCTGGGAGCAGCGCGTCGCGGAGGCCCGCTCGAACCTCGAGATGATGCGCCTGCTGTGCCTCAAGGCCGCGGACATGATGGACAAGGCGGGCAACAAGTCCGCGCAGGGTGAGATCGCGATGATCAAGGCGATGGGGCCGCGCATGACGCTCCAGATCCTCGACGATGCGATCCAGGCGTTCGGCGGCGCGGGCGTGTCGGGCGATACGCCGCTGGCCAGCGCCTGGGCGAGCATGCGCACGCTGCGCTTTGCCGACGGCCCGGACGAGGTGCACAATCGCGCCATCGCCCGCGCCGAGTTCGGCAAATACGGGGACTTCAAGGCTGATCGTCCGTCGAGCGGCGACATGGCTGCGGCGCGCTAAGGGAGAGTTTGGTGAAGGCAGCGGTCCTGTTCGAGGCGAAGAATCCCCTCGAGATCCACGACATCACGATCGACAAGCCCGGCCCGCGCGAGGTGCTGATCCGCACCGCGGCGTGCGGGGTATGCCGGTCGGACCTCCACTTCGTCGATGGCGCCTATCCGCACGTCATGCCGACCGTGCCGGGGCACGAGGCATCGGGCGTGGTCGAGGCGGTGGGCAGCGAGGTCACCCGGATCAAGCCGGGCGATCACGTCATCACCTTCTTCACCGTGTTCTGCGGATCGTGCGAATTCTGTGTCTCCGGGCGGCCGTCGCTATGCGTCGACAGCTCGACGCGGCGGCCCAAGGATGCCGAACCCAAATTGCGCCTCTCCGACGGCACGCCGATCGCGCATTTCCTCAACCTGTCCGCGTTCGCCGAGCAGATGCTGGTGCACGAAAATGCCTGCGTTGCGATCAGCAAGGACATGCCGCTCGATCGTGCGGCATTGCTCGGCTGCGCGGTGATCACCGGCGCCGGCTCGATCTTCCGCGACAGCAAGGTGACTCCGGGCGAGACCGTGGCGGTGATCGGCTGCGGCGGCATCGGCCTTTCGGCGGTCAATGCCGCCAAGATCGCGGGCGCGAGCAAGATCATCGCGATCGACCCCGTGCCCGAGAAGCGCGAGATCGCGCGCAAGATGGGCGCGACCCATGTCTTAGACGCCATGGCTGACGATCTGGTCAAGCAGGTCGCGAAGCTCACCGATGGCGGCGTGGACTATGCCATCGAGGCGGTCGGGCGGCCCAACACCGCCGAGCTCGCCTGGAACCTGCTCCGCCGTGGCGGTACCGCGACGATCCTGGGGATGATCGCGCCGGGCCAGTCGGTGAGCATCCCCGGCCCCACCTTCCTGACGGGCAAGAAGCTGCAAGGGTCGCTGCTCGGATCGATGCGCTTCCCGGTTGATCTGCCGCGGCTGGTGCAGATGTATCTCGACGGGCTGCTCGACCTCGACACGATGGTCGCCGAGCGCATCCGGCTCGAGGACATCAATCATGCCTTCGACAACCTCCGCAAGGGTGATGCGGTGCGCTCCGTGATCGAGTTCACATGAGCGCCCCGGCTGGCCATCGCGGCGGGCAGCCGATGGAGGCGGTGAGCGACCTCGACACCGCGAAGCTGACCGCGTGGATGGACGCGAATGTCGCCGGGTTCGCTGGGCCGCTGACTTACGCCAAATTCCCCGGCGGGCAGTCGAACCCGACCTATCGCATCGACGCGGCGAGCGGGACTTATGTGCTGCGACGCAAGCCGTTCGGGCCGCTGCTCCCCTCCGCCCATGCCGTCGACCGCGAGTACAGGCTGATCGCCGGGCTTCACCCGACCGGCTTTCCGGTGCCGCGCCCCTATGGGCTGTGCGAGGATGACGAGGTGGTCGGCTCGGCCTTCTACATCATGGAGCGGGTCGAGGGCGTGACCTATTGGGACGGCGCTTTGCTCGGAATGACGCCGCAGCAGCGTAGCGCGATCTATTACGAGATCTGCGACCGGCTCGCGCAGCTGCACAACACCGATTACCAGGCCGCGGGCCTTGGCGAATACGGCAAGCCTGGCAGCTATTTCGAGCGGCAGGTGGGGCGCTGGACCAAGCAATACCGGCTCGCCCAGACCGACGACCTGCCCGATGTCGAGCGGCTGATCGAATGGCTCCCGCGCACGCTGCCGCCGCAGACGCGCACCAGCATCGTCCATGGCGATTATCGTATAGACAATATGATCTTCGACGCGGACGCGCCGCGCGTGAAGGCGGTGCTCGACTGGGAGCTGTCGACGCTGGGCGATCCGATGGCGGATTTCAGCTATCTGCTGATGAACTGGTTCGTGCCCGCCAACGGCGCGTCGGGGATCGAGGGGATCACGGGTCCCGAGACCGGCATCCCGACCGTCGAGGCGATGGTCGACCGCTACTGCGCCGCCACGGGCCGCGACGGCATCCCCGACCTCAACTGGTATTTCGCCTTCGGCACCTTCCGGCTGATGAGCATCGTCCAGGGGATCAAGAAGCGGCTGCTCGACGGCAATGCCAGCAATGCGCATGCGGAGGAGACTGCGGCGCGGGTGCCTGGGCTGGCGGCGAGCGCCTGGGAATTCGCGCGGAAAGCTGGAGCGTAACCAATAGCCCTCTCCCCTCTGGGGAG
>Ga0247823_10000134_pt1 | contig 59257 bp, 58 predicted proteins | sample 13C_PalmiticAcid_2_FD_192426 | JGI IMG/M metagenome (GOLD analysis project Ga0247823, IMG submission 192426) | Soil microbial communities from agricultural site in Penn Yan, New York, United States - 13C_PalmiticAcid_Day30 | ecosystem: Environmental > Terrestrial > Soil > Agricultural land... | reverse complement strand
CTGCGCCAGCGCGGGTTCGCAGGCATCGACCTCGTGCGGCTCCAGCCAGCGCCAGGGCACGCCGAAGCTGTCCAGCGCCCGCGCGGCCAGCCGGCCCAGCTCGGCCTCCTGCGGTGTGCGGAACAGCCACAGGGTGCCGTCGGCGTGGAAGTCGAAGTCGTGCAGGCCCGCCTCGTCGGCCAGGCTGCGCAGGCAGGCCAGGCTGTAGTGCGCCACGCGCTGCATGCGCAGCTTGTTGCGGCGAAAGCTCTCCGGGTTGCATTCGGCCACCCAGCGGGCGATCCAGCGCCACTGGTGCAGGCTGGCCTGCGGCCGGAAGCGGATGGGGGCGTCCGCCTGCAGCAGCATGCGCATCACCTTGGACACCATGCCGGGCGCCGCCCAGGGGCCGGCGAAGCTGGGGCACAGGCCGCCGGCATTGCCGAAGCTGGTCTCGCCGGCCGCGCCGGCGTTGCGCTCGACCACGGTCACTTCGTGGCCATCGCGCCAGAGGTAGTAGGCCGTGGCCATGCCGACCACGCCCGCGCCCAGCACCAGGACTCTCATCGTCGGATCGGCCCGCTCGCGCGCCCACCGGCCACGCGGCCCGAGGCCGCGCAAGACCGGGTGGTCACTCGATCTTGATGCCGGCCTTCTCGATGATGGCCTGGTACTTGGCCGTCTCGCTGATGATGTACTTGTTGAAGTCGGCCGAGTTGCGGAAGGTGGCGTCGAAGCCCAGGCCGTTGAGCTTGGTCTTGAACGCGGCCGACTTCGTGGAGCGCTCGGTGGCGGACTCCAGCGCCTTCAACACGGGTGCAGGCAGCTTGGCCGGCGCCCACAGGCCGTACCAGGAATAGAACTCGAAGTCGCGCAGGCCGGCTTCGCGCATGGTGGGCACATCGGGCAGCAGCGGGCTGCGCACGCGGCCGGTCTGGGCCAGGGCGCGCAAGCGACCACTCTGCACGTGGGGCAGCGAGGACAGGAAGGGATCCATCATGGCGTGCACCTGGCCGCCGATCAGGTCCTGCAGCGCGGGCGCGGCGCCCTTGTACAGCGCGATCGGGATGCCCTTGTCGGCCAGGCCGACGTCGGACACGAACTGCGCCATGCCCAGGTGGCCCGCCGAGCCATAACCGCTGGTGACGAAGCTGTACTTGTTGGGGTTGGCCTTGACCACGTTGACCAGGTCGATCACCGTGTTCGCCGGCACCTGCGGGTTGACGCTGAAGATCAGCGCGCCTTCGGCCACCATGCCGATCGGGGTGAAGTCCTTGATCGCGTCGAACTTGACCTGGCTCTTGTAGAGCAGGGGCGCCGCGGCGTGGATGGAGGCGTTGAAGTACAGCGTGTAGCCGTCGGCCTCGGCACGCGCCACCGATGCGGCGCCGATCAGGCCCGAGGCCCCCGGGCGGTTCTCCACCACCACGCTTTGTTTCAGATCCTCGGCCAGGCGCTCGGCCAGGGTGCGGGCCACACCGTCCACCGCGCCACCGGCCGCGTGCGGCACGACGATGACGATGGGCTTGGCGGTGGGGTACGGCGCCTGGGCCAGGGCCAGGGGCGCGTGAAGCGCACCAGCGGCGGCCAGGCTGGCCAGGGCGACGCCATAACGGGTGAAAGCGCGGCGATGGATCGATTTCATGGAGACCTCGGATGGTTGGCGATGGGACGGTGGTGGGGACGCTGTCTCCGGTGACGCCGGTCGGGTGCCGGCTTGCAAAACGGTTGTCAGAAGGTGCCTGGGTAGGCGCCTCCGTCGATCAAGAGGTTCTGACCGGTGATGTAGCCCGCGCGCGCCGAGCAGATGAAGCCGCACAGCGCCCCGAGCTCATGGGCCTCGCCATAGCGGCCGGCCGGGTTCTGGGTGCCGCGTTCGTGCCAGAGCTGGTCGAAGGTCTTGCCCGTGGTGTCGAGCATGCCCAGGATGTGGTGGCGCTGCGCGTCGGTGGCGAACACACCGGGCAGCAGGTTGTTGATGGTCACGTTGTGCCGCACGGTCTGGCGCGCCAGACCGGCCACGAAACCCACCAGGCCCGAGCGCGCGCCGTTGGACAGGCCCAGCTCCAGCTGCGGCGTCTTGACGCTGCGCGAGACGATGTTGACGATGCGGCCGAAGCGCCGCTCGATCATGCCGTCCACGGTGCGGCGCATCATTTCGATCGGGCCGACCATCATCGAGTCCACCGCGCGGTGCCAGTCGGCCGGCGTCCACTCGCGGAAATCGCCGGGCGGCATGCCGTCGGCGTTGTTGATCAGGATGTCGGGCGCCGGGCAGGCGGCCAAGGCCGCGTCGCGCCCGGCGTCGGTGGTGATGTCGGCCGACACCCAGCGCACCGGGGTGCCCGTTTCGGCCGCGATCTCCGCCGCCGCCTGTTCCAGCGTGGCCGGCGTGCGGGCGGCGATCACCACCTCGACGCCCTCGGCCGAGAGCTCGCGCGCGCAGGCGCGGCCCATGCCTTTGCTGCCACCGAACACCAGCGCCTTGCGCCCTGCGATGCCGAGGTCCATGTCAGACCGCCTTCAGCTCGGGCGAGCTCCAGCCGTACTTCTTGTCCAGCTCCAGCTCCTTGACGATGCGCAGGCCCTTGAGCAGCGCTTCGCCTTCCAGGTTCTTGAGCGGCTTGCGCAGGATGCCGGAGGGCAGGCCGACGGCTTTCATCAGGGACTTGATGGCCACCGGGTTGATGGCGGAGTAGGAGTAATGCAGCATGGGCAGCAGGCCGAGGTAGGCGTCGCGGAAGCTGACCGACACGTCCGGCGTGGTCCAGGGCTTGGAAATGGTGACCAGCTCGGCGGGGGCGATGTTGCCGGTCATGTTCGCGGTGCCGTGGCCGCCCAGGCTCATGGTCGGCACGACCAGGCCCAGGTTGGGCGAATCGCAGCACATCACCGACACGTCCGGACGTGCCTTGAGCACCTGCGCGACTTGGCCCACGCGGGTGGTCGACTCCTTGTGCACCACGTAGTTGGGGTGCTTGAAGATGCGCAGCAGGTTGTCCCAGTGCAGGTCGGTCTTGACGCGCGGCGGGTTGTTGTAGAGGCCCAGCGGCAGGTCGGTGGCGTCGGCCACTTCCAGGAAGTAGTCTTCCAGATCGGCCTCGGGGCCGCAGATGTAGGCCGGTGCGGCCAGGATCGCACCGTCGGCGCCGTTGGCACGGGCGAACTTCAGGTAGTCGATGGTGGTCTGGGTGTTGTTGCCAGTGCAACCGTAGAAGAACTTCATCTTCCCGGTCTTGAAACGCGCGGTCTCGGCGATGATGGTTTCGCGCTCCTTCTGCGAGAGCATGGAGACTTCGCCGGTCGATCCCATGATGAGCACCGCGCTGGTGCCGTGGTCTTCCTGGAATTTCAGCAGGCTGCGAAAGGCGCCGAAGTCGGGGCTGCCGTCCTGGTTGAACGGCGTGATCAGGGCGACGAAGGAGCCCTCAATTTTCATCTTGCTCATGGAGAGATACCTGGGATGGGGTGGAACAGAAAAAAGGCGAACCAGTATGTCCCAAGGGGAACGATGGTAGTCGCCGAAAGGTCATTTGAAGCCGATCGTTTAGACAGATTGGAAAGAAGCTTATGTCAGGCCGCGCGCAGGCGCCGCGACATGGCCACCAGGGCCTGATCGAGGTCCGCGATCAGGTCCCGTGGATCTTCCAGGCCCACGTGCAGGCGCAGGGCCTGGCCGCGCCAGGGCCAGCGCGCGGCGGTGTGGTCGCCGCCTGGCGTGAAGGGGATGACCAGGCTTTCGAAGCCGCCCCAGGACACCCCCAGCCCGAACAGCTGCAGCGCGTCGACGAAGCCGTGCATGTCCTGCACCGAGGTGGTCTTGAGCACCACCGAGAACAGCCCGCAGGCGCCCAGGAAATCGCGTTGCCACAGGGCGTGGCCCGGGTGGCTGGGCAGGGCCGGGTGCAGCACGGCCTCGATGGCCTCGTGGCCTTCCAGCCAGCGCGCCACCTCCAGGCCGGCGCTGTGGTGCTGGCGCAGGCGCACGCCCAGCGTGCGCAGGCCGCGCAGCGCCAGGTAGGCATCGTCAGGGCTGGTGGTCTGGCCCAGGTCCTGGGCCGCCTGCTTGATCAGCGGCCAGGTCTGCGCGGTGCAGGTGGCGATGCCCAGCATCGCATCCGAGTGGCCGACGATGTACTTGGTGGCGGCCTGGATGGACACGTCCACGCCGTGCTCGAAGGGCTTGTAGAACAGCGGCGTGCCCCAGGTGTTGTCCATCACCACATGAGCGCCCTGGCGGTGCGCGACCTCCGCAATGGCCGGGATGTCCTGGATCTCGAAGGTCTCCGAGCCCGGCGATTCCACGTAAACGACGCGGGTGTTGGGCCGCATCAGCGCGGCGATGCCGGCGCCGATGCGCGGGTCGTACAGCGTCGTCTCGACACCGAAGCGGGCCAGCACGCGCGAGAGAAAACCGCGCGTGGGGCCGTAGGCGCTGTCGGTCACCAGGATGTGGTCACCCTGGCGCAGCAGGCCGGTGAGCACGGTGGTGATGGCCGCCAGCCCCGAGGGAAACAGCTGGGCACGGTGACCGCCTTCGAGCTGCGCGATGGCGTCTTCCAGCGCGTGCGTGGTGGGGGTGCCGAAACGGCCGTAGGTGGTGGCACCCGGCACGTCGGCGGCGCGATCGGCCTTGCGCTGCTCCCATTCGGCCATGCTGGACGAGAGGATCGTCGAGCCGCGAAAGATGGGCGTATTGACCAGGCCGCCGAAGCGCTGGGGGTCTCGGCCAAGGGAGGCCAGGCGGGTGCTTTCTTGCATGTGAGGGAACTCCTTGAGCGGCCAGTCTAGGAGCGGGGGCGGGGACGTTTTTTTCCAAATGGGCGTTCAATCCGCCTTGCAAGTGAAAAAAATTTACCATTGCCGACCCGACACTCGGAAGCACCCATGGACAAGAAAGACCGAGCCATCCTCTCCCTGCTGCAAACCGATGCGCGGCTGCCCGTCAGCGAGATCGCCGAGCGCGTGAGCCTGTCGACCACCGCCTGCTGGAAGCGCGTGCAGCGCCTGCACGAACAGGGCTACATCCGCCAGCAGGTGTGCCTGCTCGACAGCGCCAAGCTCGGCCTGGGCGTGACGGTGTTCGTGTCCATCAAGACCAGCCACCACGATCTGCAGTGGCTGCGCCGCTTCGCCCTGGGCGTGCGCGACCTGCCCGAGGTGGTCGAGTTCTACCGCATGAGCGGCGACACCGACTACCTGCTCAAGGTGGTGGTGCCCGACATCGCGGGCTTCGACGTCGTCTACAAGAAACTGATCCAGATCGTCGAGCTGTTCGACGTCAGCTCCAGCTTCGCGATGGAAGAGATCAAGTACACCACCGCGCTGCCGCTCAACTACGCCGTCTGACCCCCCGTGCCAGACGCGGCCTCCATTTCCGACCATGCAACACCCGCGCCAGCACTTTCCTTCCCTGTCCCATTGGGGCGCCTTCACCGCCGTGGTCGAGAACGGCCGCGTGGTCGACTGCCTGCCCTTCGCGCGCGACCCGGTCCCCTCGCCCATCCTGCGCTCCATGCCGGGCATGGTGCATTCGCCGCTGCGCATCGCGCGCCCGGCGGTGCGCGAGGGCTGGCTGCGCCAGCGTGAGGGCAGCGACCGCGCCGCGCGCGGCCACGACCGCTTCGTCGAGGTCGACTGGGACACGGCGCTGGACCTGGTGGCCGGCGAACTGGCCCGGGTGCGCGGGCAACACGGCCACGACGCCGTCTTCGGCGGCTCCTACGGCTGGTCGTCGGCCGGCGGCCTGCACCACGCGCGCACGCTCACCCAGCGCTTTCTGCACAGCGGCGGCGGCTGCGTCGGACAGGCCGGCAACTACAGCTGGGGCGCGGCCCAGTTCCTGCTGCCGCACGTGATCGGCACCTACGCCCCCGTGACCGGCCGCGTGACCGACTGGCGCAGCGTGCTGGCCCACACCCGCCTGTTCATCGCCTTCGGCGGCCTGCCGCTGCGCAACACCCAGGTCACCTCCGGCGGCGCGGGCGAACACAGCAGCGCGGCCTGGATCGCCCGGGCCGCCCAGTCCGGCATCGAGTTCGTGGTCGTCAGCCCGACGCGCGCCGACGTCCCCGAGGGCCTGAACGCGCGCTGGATCCCGATCCGGCCCAACACCGACACCGCGCTGATGCTGGGCATGGCCCACACCCTGCTGGCCGAGGACCTGCACGACACCGGCTTCCTGCGCACCCATTGCAACGGCTTCGACGCCTGGGCCCGCTACCTGCGCGGCACGGACGACGGGCAGCCCAAGGACGCGGCCTGGGCGGCCGCCCTCTGCGGCGTCGACGCCCTCACCATCGCCGAGCTGGCGCGCAGCGCCGCGCGCCAGCGCACCATGATCAACTGCACCTGGTCGCTGCAGCGCGCACACCACGGCGAACAGCCTTACTGGGCCAGCATCGCGCTGGCCGCCGTGCTGGGCCAGATCGGCCTGCCCGGCGGCGGGTTCGCCTTCGGCCATGGCTCCATCAATGGCGCGGCCACGCCCCGGCCCGATGTCGCCGCCCCCCGGCTCTCGGCCGGCCCCAACCCGATCGGCCGCAGCATCCCGGTGGCGCGGATGGCCGACATGCTGCTGCAGCCCGGCGAGAGCTACGCCTTCAACGGGCGCACCGGCACCTACCCCGACATCGAGCTGGTCTACTGGGCCGGCGGCAACCCGTTCCATCACCACCAGGACCTGAACCGCCTGCTGCGCGCCTGGCAGAAGCCCGAGACCATCGTCGTGCACGACAGCTGGTGGACGCCCACCGCGCGCCGTGCCGACATCGTGCTGCCGGCCACCACCACGCTGGAGCGCAACGACGTCGGGGGCTCTTCGCGCGACCGTTACCTGCTGGCGATGAAGCAGGCGATCGCGCCGGTGGGCCAGAGCCGCAACGACTTCGACATCTACCGCGACCTGGCGGCGCGCGCCGGGCACGAGGCCGCGTTCACCGAGGGCCGCGGCGAGGCCGCCTGGGTGCGCGCCCTCTACGACAGCACCGCCGACAACTGGCGCGCGGCCGGCTTCCCGCTGCCCGATTTCGACCGCTTCTGGGAAGAAGGTGTGGCCGAGTTGCCCGAGCCCGAGCGCGAGATGGTGCTGTTCGAAGCCTTCCGCCAGGACCCGCAGGCCGCGCCACTGGGCACGCCTTCGGGCCGCATCGAGCTGCACTCGAGCGCCATCGCGGGCTTCGGCTACGCGGACTGCCCACCCCACCCGAGCTGGCTCGCCCCCGCCGAATGGCTGGGCGCGGACAGCGCGCGCCAGTGGCCGCTGCACCTGATCAGTTCGCAACCGGCCGACAAGCTGCACTCGCAGCTCGATGCCGGGGTCGTCTCGCGCGAGCAGAAGCTGCGCGAGCGCCAGCGCGTTCGACTGAACCCGGACGACGCGTGCACACGCGGCATCGCCGACGGCGACCTGGTGCGCGTGTTCAACGCCCGCGGCACCTGCCTGGGCGGCGCCACGCTGGACGAGGCCGTGATGCCGGGCGTGGTCGTGATCTCCACCGGCGCCTGGTTCGACAGCGACGGGGACGACCTGGAGCGCCACGGCAACCCGAACGTGCTCACGATCGACCTCGGCACCTCGCGCCTGGCCCAGGGCAGCAGCGCCATGACCGCGCTCGTGGACGTGGCGCTCTGGCACGGGGAGGCGGCACCCGTGCGCGCCTTCGACCCGCCGACCCTGGCGCCGACCTGAGCGCCACCGCCGCCCGGGCGCTCAGACCGGCGCCGCCAGGTGCGCGCGCGCCGCCGCCTTCACCGCTTCGGTCAGTCGCTGCGCCGACAGCGATTCGTGCGCCCAGTGCTGCCAGTACAGCGACACGTCCACCGTGGCGCCGGGCAGGATTTCCTGCAACGCCGGGCGGTTCTGCAGGTGCTGCTCGGGCACCATGCCCCAGCCCAGGCCGAGCTCGATCGCGGTCTCGAAGGCCTCCACCGCCGGCGCGAAATGGCGCGGGTAGCGCGGCTGGCGCAGGCCGAAGTGCTGCTCCAGAAAGGCGTCCTGCAGCGCATCCTTGCGGTTGAAGATGATGGCCGGCTGCGCCAGCAGCTTGTGCACCGAGACCGCCCCCTTGGGCGTGCGGCAGCGCTGCACCACGGCCGGCGCGGCCACGCAGTGGTAGCGCATCACGCCCAGCGGCTCGGCCACGCAGCCGCGCATGGCCGTGGACAACGCGGTCACGCAGCCCATCACGTCGCCGCTCTTGAGCGCGCTGTGCGTGTGGTCCTGGTCGTCGATCATGATGTCCAGCAGCAGGTGGTGGCGCCGCAGCAGCGGGGCCACGCCGGGCAGGAACCAGCCCGCCACGGAGTCGGCGTTGATCGCCACCGACAGGCTCTGCCAGCGCACGCCGCCCGGGGCCGGCGCCCCGCCCTGCAGGCCGTCGAGCAGGTCGGCCTCCATCAGCCGCACCTGCTTCACATGGGCCAGCAGCGCCTGCCCGGCCGGGGTGGCGCGCACCTGCTTGCCACGCACCAGCAGGCGCTGGCCCAGCGTGTCCTCCAGCGACTTGATGCGCAGCGACACCGCCGCCAGCGTGAGCGAGAGGGCCTGCGCGGCCGGGCCGAAGCCGCCGTGTTCAACCACGGCGGCCAGGGCGTCGAGTTGGCGAGCATCCAGCATCATTCACTCAAGTTATTTTCAATCGATCTGAGTTTAAGTTAACTCGATTTAAATGAAGCGGTTTTGCGCGCACACTGCCGGCCATTCATCCGTTTTGGTTTCCGGAGTTCGCATGACCCTCGCCTTTCCCACCTTCACCGCCGGCATGGTGCTGAGCATGTCGCTGATCATGGCGATCGGCCCGCAGAACGCCCACGTGCTGCGCATGGGCCTGCAGCGCCAGCACCTGTGGCTCACCGTGATCACCTGCGCGCTGGCCGACGTGGTGCTCATCGGCCTGGGCGTGCTGGGCCTGGCCCAGCTCGGCGGCCTGTCGGACAAGCTGCTCGGCGCGCTGATCGGCGCGGGCGTGCTGTTCCTCAGCGTCTACGGCTGGCAGGCCTTCCAGCGTTTCCTGCACCCGCGCGCGACGCCCTTCAGCGCCGACGGCAGCCTCACCGCCGAACCCGTGTCGCCGCGCCAGGCCGTGCTCTCCGCCCTGGCCTTCTCCTTCCTCAACCCGCACGCCTGGCTCGACACCGCCGTGCTGATCGGCACCGCCTCGCTCGCCTACGGCCAGGGCAGCGCCGTCTTCGGCCTGGGCGCGGCCACCGGCTCGCTGGTCTGGTTCATCGCGCTGGGCGCGGCCGCCTTCTGGCTCGGCCGCCGGCTCAACTCCCTGCACGTGTGGCGCGTGCTGGATGGCCTGGTTGCGTTGATGATGTGGGGCACGGCCGCCTGGTTGTTGACCAGCCTGTTCTGACCCCGGAGGTTCCACCATGTCCACCCCCCAACGCGGCGCCGATGCGCCCGTGACCCTGTTCGGGCCCGACTTCCCGTTTGCCTTCGACGACTGGATCGCCCACCCGCAAGGCCTGGGCGAGCTGCCCGCCGAGCGCCTGGGGCAGGAGGTGGCCATCGTCGGCGCCGGCATGGCTGGCATGGTGGCGGCCTACGAGCTGATGAAGCTGGGCTTGAAGCCCGTGGTCTACGAGGCCTCGCGCATGGGCGGGCGGCTGCGCTCGCAGGCCTTCGAGGGTGGCCAGGGCGCGATCGCCGAGCTCGGGGGCATGCGCTTTCCCGCGTCGAGCACCGCCTTCTTCCACTACGTGAACCGGCTCGGCCTCAAGACCCAGCCCTTCCCCAACCCGCTCACACCCGCCGCCGGCTGCACCGTGATCGACCTCGAAGGCCAGACCCACTGGGGCCGCACCCTGGCCGACCTGCCGCCCCTGTTCGGCGAGGTGGCCGAGGCCTGGGCCCAGGCGCTGGAGGAAGGCGCCGGCTTCACCGGCCTGCAGCAGGCGCTGCGCGAGCGCGACGCGGCCAAGCTCAAGGCGCTGTGGGACCGCCTCGTTCCCCTGTGGGACGACCGCACCTTCTACGACTTCGTCGCCACCTCCAAAGCCTTCTCGCGCCTGCCGTTCCAGCACCGCGAGGTGTTCGGCCAGGTCGGTTTCGGCACCGGCGGCTGGGACTCCGACTTCCCCAACTCCATGCTCGAGATCCTGCGCGTGGTGCTCACCGGCTGCGACGAGAACCAGCACCTCATCGTGGGTGGCGTGCAGCAGGTGCCGCTGGGCCTGTGGCACCACGCGCCCGCCAAAAACGAGCTGCGCCACTGGCCCACCGGCACCACCCTGTCCGGCCTGCACCACGGCGCGCCGCGCCCCGGCGTCACGGCCATCGCGCGCGCGGCGAGCAACGAACTCGCCGTCACCGACACCTGGGGCAACACGCGCAGCTACCCGGCCGTGCTCACCACCTGCCAGAGCTGGCTGCTGACCACGCAGATCGCGGTGGAAGAGGCGCTGTTCTCGCAGAAGCACTGGATGGCGCTGGACCGCACGCGCTACATGCAGTCGTCCAAGACCTTCGTGATGGTGGACCGCCCGTTCTGGAACGACCTGAGGGACAAAGGGGTGAACAAGGGCTGGCCGCAGATGGGCATGACGCTCACCGACCGGCTCACGCGCGGCACCTACCTGTTCGACCACGGGCCCGACCAGCCCGGCGTGATCTGCCTGAGCTACGCCTGGATGGGCGACGCGCTCAAGATGCTGCCGCACGGCACCCAGAAGCGCGTGCAGCTCGCGCTGCAGGCCCTGCAGAAGATCTACCCCGACGTGGACATCGCCAGCCACATCATCGGCGACCCGATCAGCGTCTCCTGGGAGGCCGACCCGCACTTCCTCGGCGCCTTCAAGGGCGCGCTGCCCGGCCACTACCGTTACAACCACCGCATGTACAGCCACTTCATGCAGGACGGCTTCGCGGCCACCGAGCGCGGCATCTTCCTCGCGGGCGACGACGTGTCCTTCACGCCCGCCTGGGTCGAGGGCGCGGTGCAGACCTCGCTGAACGCGGTGTGGGGCATCGTCAAGCACCTGGGCGGCCACACGCACGCGGCCAACCCCGGGCCGGGCGACGTGTTCGCCGAACTCGGGCCCATGGCCCTGCCGGACTGAGCATGGACGACACCCTCACCCTCGCCCTCTGGCAATGCCCCTACGCGGGCAGCCCGTCCCAGGCCCTGGTGCTGCTCGACGCCACCGCCGCGCAGGCGCGCGCCCAGGGCGCCGGGCTGCTGCTGTGCCCCGAGATGTCGCTCACCGGTTACCAGATCGGCGCGGCCGGCGTGGCGGCCCTGGCCGAGCCGGCCGACGGCGCGCTCGCGCAGGCCGTGGCCGCCATCGCGCAGCGCCATGGCCTCGCCATCGTCTACGGCTACCCCGAGCAGAACGCCGACGGCAAGCCCTGGAACGCGGTGCAGTTCATCGACGCCGACGGCCAGCGCCTCGCGAACTACCGCAAGACCCACCTGTTCGGCGACATCGACCGCGCGCAGTTCAGCCCCGGCCCGCAGGCGCCCGCCGTGTTCGCCTGGCAAGGCTGGCGGCTCGGCCTGCTGATCTGCTACGACATCGAGTTCCCCGAACCCGTGCGCGGCCTCGCGCTGCAAGGTGCCGACGCGGTGCTCGTGCCGACCGCGAACATGATCGACTTCGACGAGGTGCAGCGCGTGCTGCTGCCCGCGCGCGCGCTGGAGAACCGCGTGTTCGTGGCCTACGCCAACGCCTGCGGCCAGGAAGGCCACACCACCTACGGCGGCCTGAGCACGGTCTGCGCGCCGGACGGCGCCGTGATGGACCAGGGTGGGCGCGAGGAAGCCCTGCGCTTCGCCACCCTCGCGCGCGGCGCGCTGGCCCAAGCGCGGCAGCACTCGCAGCTGCGCGACCGGCGCGGCGATCTCCCTTCCGCTTGGAGCTGAACCGAGCACGGGACCACGCCCACTGCTTCTGCTTCATCCTTTTTTGAAGCGAAAGTGAGCCCTCCGTGCACTCCATCTTTGGTACCGGCCTTCATCCACAGACAGCCGTCGATCCCGGCGATCTGGCGCGCCAGGCCATCGCCAACCACGACCTGCCCCAACTCATATGGCAGCTGGCCCAACAGAACGTCAACCTGAATACGCGGAACACCCAGGGCGTCACCCTGCTGATGGAGACCGTGAGGCATCGCAACGCCGACGCCCTGTACCTGCTGCTCGCCGACGTGGCGATCCGGTCGATCGAGCCCGAACTGATGCACCACGATGACCAGGGCAACACGGTGCTGCACGACATGGCGATGCACCTGCCAGATGCCTGGTTTGACGAACCCTCGGACCGACCGGTGCTCGCGAACCTGCTGGAAGACTTCTTCCACGAATTCCACTTGTTCTTCGACTGGGAACGCCACAACATCCGAGGCCTCACGGCGGTCGAGCTGGCCGAAACGGTGCACAAAGACAACCTTCTCGGCTTCCTGGCGACCTACGAAGTCCCGGGCGTGGACACCTCGACGAGCGGCGACCTCGAGTCCGACCATTCGTTCCCCAGCGGTTCGGATGGGCCGGGCGATCCGGGCGATGAAGGCCACGGCCTGCTGGTCTGAGTGGCGCCCGGACAGCCGCTCGCATTGAAGCGGCCAGCGCGTCAGACCGCGCTCGGCACGCCCACCACCGAGGCCGGCTGGTGCGGCAGCGTGACGCGAACTTCCGGCCCGGCGTGAAGTTCCTCCAGGGCATCAAGCACGTCTCGCTCGCCTGGGGTCAACCTGGTCAACACTGCCAACGTGAAGGTGGACTGACAGGCTCGTGGGTGCGCCACGGTGTAGCCTGTCGGCATGGACTCCCTCATCACCGCCGCCGCGCGCGCCCTGGCCGCGGGCGACGCGCTCGGCGCGCTCAAGCGCGTGGCCCTGCGCGACGACCCGCCGGCCCTGGCCTTGCGCGGCATCGCCATGGCCCAGCTCGGGGAACACCCGCGCGCGCGCGACCTGCTGCGGCGCGCCGGCCGGGGCTTTGGCGCGCACGAAACCCTGGCGCGCGCCCGCTGCGTGGTGGCCGAGGTCGAGGTGGCGCTGGCCATGCGCGACCTCGGTGGCTCCACGCGCCCGCTGGCCGCGGCCGCGGCCACCCTGGAAGCCCACGCCGACCACGCCAACGCGCGCCAGGCCCGCTTGATCGCGGCGCGCCGCCTGCTGCTGCTCGGCCGCCTCACCGAGGCCGAAGCCGTGCGCGCGGCCATCGACACCACCCGCCTGCCACCCGCGCTCGCGGCGGTGGCCGAGCTGGTCGCGGCCGAGCTCGCGCTGCGCTCGCTGCGCGTGGAGACCGGGCGCGCGGCCCTGGCCCGCGCGCGCGATGCGGCCACACGGGCCGGCGTGCCTGCCCTGCAGGCCGAGGTCGCACAAGCCCAGGCCACGCTGGACCAACCGGCCGCGCGCCGCCTGGGCAACGGCAGCGAGCAGGCGCTGCGGCTGGCCGACGTGGCGGCCCTGCTGGCCTCCGACGCGCTGGTGGTGGACGCCTGCCGCCGCGGCCTGGGCACGGGCGCCGCGTGGCAATCGCTCGCGCGCCGGCCCGTGCTGTTCGCGCTGGCGCGCGCGCTCGCCCAGGCCTGGCCGGGCGACGTGGAGCGCGAGGCCCTGATCGCCGAGGCGTTCCGCACCCGCCGCCCGGACGAGACGCACCGCGCGCGCCTGCGCGTCGAGATCGGCCGCCTGCGCGCGCTCGTCAAACCCCTCGCGGGCATCGAGGCCACCGCGCGCGGCTTCGCGCTGCGGCCCTCGGGCGGGCGCTCGCTCGTGCTGCTCGCGCCGCCCATCGACGGCGAACAGGCCTCGCTGCTGGCGCTGCTGGCCGACGGCGCGGCTTGGTCCACCTCGGCCCTCGCGCTCGCGCTGGGCGCGAGCCAGCGCACCGTGCAGCGCGCGCTCGCCGAGCTGGAGGCCGGGGGCCGCGTGCGCGCCATCGGCCAGGCGCGCGCGCGGCGCTGGCTGGCGCCGCCGCTGGCCGGATTCGCGACGATCTTGTTACTCCCTGCTTCTCTGCCGATTGAATAGAGTGACCCTCAAGCGCCGACACCCGGTGCTGCCACAAGGAGATTCACCATGCCCCGTCAGACCACCCCCACCGCGCGCACCGCCGAAGTCGTGCGCGAGTACGGTCCCTTCCTCGGCTCCGAGCGCGTGCACGGCGTCACCCACGACGGCCAGCGCGTGTGGGCCGCCACCGACGACGGCATCGTCGCCTTCGACCCCGCCAGCGGCGAGGTCACCCGCACGCTGAAACGCGCGGGCGATGCCGGCACCGCCTTCGACGGCAAGCACCTGTACCAGATCGCCGAGGCGCGCATCGACAAGATCGACCCCGCCTCCGGCACCGTGCTCGCCTCCATCCCCGCGCCCGGCGGCGGCACCGACTCCGGGCTCACCTGGGCCGAAGGCAGCCTGTGGGTCGGCCAGTACCGCGACCGCAAGATCCACCAGATCGACCCGGCCACCGGCGCGATCCGGCGCACCATCGAATCCAACCGCTTCGTCACCGGTGTCACCTGGGTCGACGGCGAACTCTGGCACGGCACCTGGGAGGGCGACGAGAGCGACATCCGCCGCATCGACCCGCAGAGTGGCAAGGTGCTCGAACGCCTCGACATGCCCGCCGGCCTCGGCGTGAGCGGCCTCGAATCCGATGGCGCGGATCTGTTCTATTGCGGCGGCGGGCCGAGCGGGAAGGTGCGGGCGGTGCGGCGACCCAAGGCCGCGTGATCGGGGCCGCGCTGGCGTCCTGGCTTGGAAAGAGCGATCTCGTGGACAGGATGAAATCACACAAGGCCAAGTCCGTTCCGGCCTAAAGGGTGCATTGCGAGCGAACTTCTTGAGACCTCGATCCACTGCAGCTCTCGGGAGTCCAGGGGACTCCCGTCACCCTTTTTTGCCACAGACACGACAACCCATGAACGTCAATTTCGCCCATCACTGGCCCGCGGGCCCTATGCATCTCCCAGAGCACCCCATTGACACGGCGAAAGCGCTGATTGACGCCGATGACACAGAGCAACTCGAGCAGCTGGGATCGATGCTCGAACAGGGCGTCATCACAGCCAACACCCCCAGCGGTGAAAACGGCGAAACGCTCTTGATCTATGCGGTGCGACAGCGCGCCCTTTTCTCGTTTGTCGACATGGCGGGGCACCCTGGTGCGGGAGATCTCAATGCAGCAGATTGGAACGGCAACTCGGCGTGGCACGCGATTGCCTTGCACGTGGACAACGAGGATTTTGAGAGATGGCTCGACGAATTGGGCTGGTTGCTGGAAGACAACAACCTGCAGATCGACTGGGACTTGCTCAACATGAACAACGAAACCCCACTTGAGGTGGCCCAGCGCCTCAACAAGAACCTCATCGCGGACTGGATCACGAGGCAGATGGAGCACTCTGCCCACCCACCCATGCACATCGGCTGACCCCGCCCAGCCGAACCACGACCCCAGATGAACCCCATCCCGTTCAACCACAAGCAGGCCACGGCGCTGGCCCTCCCCGATTCGGGCCAGATCGTCCAGCAGGGCATCGCCCACAACGACATGACCCGACCTCAACAGATGGTCCATGCGGGAGAGGTCGATGGTCACACACTCACCGCAGAACAGCGCACGCTGCTGATCGAAGCCGTTCGATGCCTCAACATCAACGCCTTCGCTCTCTGCTTCTGGATACCTATGCGCCCGAGGACCCCGACTCGGCGGGCAGCGACCACGCGGAGAGCGACGTCGATGAAGCGGTGTCCGATGATGCGGAGCACGAGCATCTCGAGGACTTGAACGATCGCGACAGGGCCCGGGTGCAGGCCTCGTACGAACGGCTCCCAAGGCGGAAACGCCATCAATGAATGGGGGAAGGGCGCGCTGTTGTCGAAAAGGCGTACCCTGGATCGTCGTGTCAACAGGAGCCGGTCGAGAAGCCTCCCCGGCGCCGACCTTGTCACACGATCATTTCTGAAAGGCCCTCGCCATGAGCACGTCCTCTTCCCGCGCCGTTCGCCTCCACCGTGTCCTCAAAGCCCCGCCCGAGAAGGTCTACCGCGCCTTCCTCGACGCCGATGCCCTCGCCCGCTGGCTGCCGCCCTACGGTTTTCTCTGCAAGGTGGAGCACCTGGACGCCAGGGTGGGTGGCACGTTCCGCATGTCTTTCCGCAATTTCTCGACCGGCCACGCCCATTCGTTCGGCGGCGAGTACGTGGAACTCGTGCCCCATCAGCGCCTGCGCTACACCGACCAGTTCGACGACCCGAACCTGCCCGGCACGATGTCGGTGGACGTGCAGCTCAAAGCGGTGTCGTGCGGCACCGAGTTCAACGTGGTGCAGGAAGGCATCCCCGACGTGATCCCGCTGGAGATGTGTTACCTGGGCTGGCAGGAGTCGCTGGCCCAGCTGGCGCACTTGGTGGAGCCGGACATCCCCGGCTGAACCACCGCCGCCCTTTCAGGGCTTTTTCGCGGCCGCGACGAAGGCCGCGAAGCCCTGCACGAATTCGCCGAGCTGCTGGCGCACCTTGTCGTCCAGCAGCGCGCCGTCGGGGCCGAACACGGACGACGCGCGCGAAACCATGAGCCGCCCGCCCTGCCAGGTGTGGGTGCCCAGCGTGCGCAACACCGGCAGCCAGTGGGCTTGCGACAGGATGGTGCCGAAGCCGCCGGGCGAGGCGCCGATGACGGCCACGGGCCGGTCGCGGAACACGTCGGGCAGGCCGGGCGTGGGCCGCGAGAGCCAGTCCACCGCGTTCTTGAACACGCCGGGAATGCCGTTGTTGTACTCGGGCGTGACGAGCAGCAGGCCGTCGCTGGCGAGGATCTTTTCCTTGAGTTCGCGCACGGCCGCCGGCGTGCCCTCGCGCTGCTCCAGGTCGCCGTCGTAGAGCGGGATGCCGTGCAGCGTGGCGGCGTCGAGCTGTGCGGCGTCGCCCGCCAGCGGAACCGCCGCGCGCAGCAGCGAGGTGTTGAAGGACAGCTGGCGCAGGCTGCCGGAGAGGCCGAGGAGCTTGGTGGTCATGGGTGTGAGGGGTTCAGGTTTTCCAGAAGTCGGGCCGCGCGTACTCGTGCTTGAGGAAGTCGATCCACAGGCGCACGCGCAGCGCGAGGTGCTTGCGTTGCGGGAACAGCACGAAGATGCCATTGGGCGGCGCGGCGAAGTCGTCGAGCACGCTTTCCAGCCGACCGGCGGCGATGTCGGCCTCCACCTCCCAGGTGCTGCGCCAGGCGATGCCATAACCGGCCAGGCACCATTCGCGCAGCACCTGGCCGTCGGTGCAGTCCAGCGGGCCGTTGGGGCGCAGGTGCACGATCTCCACCTCGCCCAGGCCGCCGGGCGCCGGCACGGTGAAGGCCCAGCCCCGGGTCTGCGAGGCGTCGCTGGAGAGCGTGAGGCAGTCGAAGCGCACCAGGTCGGCCGGCACCTGCGGGCGGCCGTGCTGCTGCAGGTAACGCGGCGTGGCCACGCACAGGCGGCGGTTGTCGGCCAGTCGCACGCTGACCAGGGAGGAGTCCGGCAGATCGCCCACGCGCACGGCGCAGTCGTAGGCCTCGCCGGCCACATCGACCACACGGTCGCTCAGGTTCAGCGAGATGGTGACCTCGGGGTGCAGTTCGCGAAAGCGCGGCACCAGCGGCGCCACATGGCGGCGGCCGAAACCGGCCGGCGCGGTGATGCGCAGGTGGCCGCTGGCCTTGACGCCGCCGGCGCTCACGCTGGCCTCGGCATTGGCCATGTCCACCAGCAGGCGCTGGCAATCTTCCAGGAAGGCGCTGCCTTCGTGGGTGAGGGTGATGCGCCGCGTGGTGCGCACCATGAGTTTCACGCCGAGCCGGGCTTCGAGGGCGTCGAGCCGGCGCCCGATGATGGCCGGGGCCACGCCCTCGGCTTTGGCGGCGGCGGTGAGGCTGCCGCGCGTGGCGACCGCCACGAAGGTTTCGAGTTGCTTGAGTTTGTCCACCCGGGCAGATTACCCCACCTGTAGGAGCGAATCAATGACAATTTTTGGTTGATTGATGACTTTTCAGGGGGCTTTGACAACCGTGCGGCTCAGTTGCGCCGCGTCCTCCGCGCCGTAGCCCAGCTCGGCCAGCAGCTCGGCGCTGTGTTCACCGAGTTTCGGCGGGCTGCGGCGCACGCCCAGGCGTTCGCCGTCGAGCGCCAGCGGCAGCAACACGGTCTGCGCGGCCTGGCCGGCGCGCTCGCCATCGGGCAGGGTGATGGGCGCGAGCCCGCCCGTGGCGCAGAGGTGGGGGTCGTCCAGCAGTTCGTGGGGTTTGGTGATGGGCGCGAACGGCAGGCCGTGGCGCTCGAACAGCGCGGCGAGATCGGCCGCGCTCTGCAGGGCCAGGCGCTCGCGCAGCAGGGGAATGAGCCAGTCGCGGTTTCGCACGCGGTTGTTGTTGCCTTGCAGGCGCGGGTCGGCCTGCAGGTCCTGGTAGCCGAAGGCGTCGCAGAAGATGGCCCACTGCGTGTCGCTCACCACGGCGAGGAAGATCTGCTCGCCGCCCTTCACTTGGAAGACGTCGTAGATGCCCCAGGAGGAGATGCGGTCGGGCATGGGCGCGGCGGCCTTGCCGGTGACGGCGAACTGCATCATGTGCTGCGCGACGAGGAAGACGTTGTTCTCGAACAGCGAGCTCTGCACCTCGCAGCCTTCGCCGGTTTTCTCGCGCGCGCTGAGCGCGGCCATCACGCCGATGGCGCCGAACAGGCCGCCCATGATGTCGTTCACCGAGGAACCCGCGCGCAGCGGGTCGCCGGGGCGGCCGGTCATGTAGGCCAGGCCGCCCATCATCTGCACCACCTCGTCGAGCGCGGTGCGGTGGTCGTACGGGCCGGGCAGGAAGCCCTTGTGGCTCACATAGATGAGGCGCGGGTTGAGCTTCTTCAGGCTGGCGTGATCGAGCCCCAGCTTCTTCATGGTGCCGGGCTTGAAGTTCTCGCTCACCACGTCGGCGGTGGCGATCAGCTTGAGCACGGCCTCCCGGCCCTCGGGCGACTGCAGGTCCAGCACCAGGCTTTTCTTGTTGCGGTTGAACAGCGGGTAGAAGCCCGCGCCCGAGCCGAGCAGGCGGCGCGTGTTGTCGCCGGCGGGTGGCTCGACCTTGATGACCTCGGCGCCCAGGTCGGCCAGCACCATGCCGCAGGTGGGGCCCATGACCATGTGGGTGAATTCGACGACGCGGATGCCTTCGAAGGGCAAAGGACGGGGGGTGTCTTGGGTGTCTGGCATGGCAGGGGTGGAGAAGTTTCAGGCGGCGCGCCAGCCCTTGGGCAGGCCGGCTTCGGGCGTCATGCCGTACACCGGCTCACCGGGCAGGCCGGCGCGCAGGGGATCGCGCGCGGCGATGAGGGTCGAAAGATCGATGCCGGTGCGCACGCCCATGGCCTCGAACATGAAGACCAGGTCTTCGGTGACCACGTTGCCGGAGGCCCCTGGCGCGTAGGGGCAGCCGCCGAGGCCGCCGAGCGAGGCGTCGAAGGTGCGCACGCCCACGTCGAACGCGGCCAGGCAGTTGGCCAGCCCGAGGCCGCGCGTGTTGTGCATGTGGGCCGCGCCCGCGCGCTCGCCCAGCTCGGCGCGCAGGCGCGTGAACAGGCGGCGCACCTGCGCGGGGTTGGCCATGCCGGTGGTGTCGGACAGGCCCACCTCGTCCACGCCCGCTTTTACGCAGGCCACGGCCAGGCGGATCACCTCGTCTTCGTCCACCACGCCCTGCAGCGTGCAACCGAAGGCGGTGGACAGGCCCACCTCCATCGCCACGCCGGGCGCGGTGTCGCGGCGCAGCGCGTGCACCTCGCGCAGCTCGTCCACCATTTGCTCGCGCGTCTTGCGCACGTTGGCCAGCGAATGCGCCTCGCTCGCCGACACCGGCAGGGTGATCTTGTGCACGCCCGAGGCCAGCGCGGCCTCGGCCCCGCGCCGGTTGGGCACCAGGGCCATCACGGTGATGCCCTGGTGCCGCAGGGCGTGGCGCACCACGTCGACCACGTCGGCCATCTGCGGCAGCAGCTTGGCGGGCACGAAGGAGCCGACCTCGATCTCGCGCAGGCCGGCGACCACGAGCGCATCGATCCAGCGCAGCTTGTCGGCCGTGGGCATGGTGGCCTTCACGGACTGCAGGCCGTCGCGCGGGCCGACTTCGCTGATGAGGACTTCGGGGGCGTTTTGCATGGAAGAAGCTGAGTTGCTTGCGTTTTGCAAGATAGAACGATATTCTTTCTAGTAAAAGAATCGCAGATCACTTCCGTCCTGTCAACCAAGCCCCTTCCTCCTCCTTCATGCCCCGCAAAGCGCAGACCCCTTCCTTGGCCGATGCCAACGCCGCCACCGGCGGCACCGCCGCGGTGGACCGCGCGCTCTCGCTGCTGGGTGCGTTCCACGTGGGCGACGCCTCGTTGTCGCTGGCCGAGCTGGCCGAGCGCACCCAGCTGCACAAGAGCACCGCGCTGCGCCTGCTCGCCTCGCTTGAACACGCGCACCTGCTGCAGCGGCTGGACGACGGGCGCTACGCCCTGGGCGGCGAGGTGGCGCGGCTGCACGGCATCTACGCGGCCTCGTTTTCGCTGGACCGGGTCGTCATGCCGGTGCTGCGCCAGCTGGTGTCGGCCACCGGCGAGAGCGCGGCCTACCACGTGCGCCAGGGCCAGGCGCCGAACCAGACGAGGCTGTGCCTCTACCGCGTGGATTCGCCCCATCCGGTGCGCGACCACATCCGCGCGGGCGACGTGCTGCCGCTGCACCAGGGCACGGGCGGGCGCGTGCTCTCGGCGTTCGGCGCGGGCGACGACAGCCGCAAGCCCACGCCGGCCGACAAGCGCGTATTGGCGCGCATCCGCACCGATGGCTTCATGACCGCCGTGGGCGACCGCCTCGCCGAGGTGGCCGGCATTTCGGCCCCGGTGTTCCACGCGGACGGCTCGATCGCCGCCTCTCTCACGCTCACAATGCCGGCGCACCGTTTCGATGAGCGGCACGTGGGCAAGGTGCTGGCGGCGGCGCGGCAGCTGAGCGGGCGGGTCGGTTGATCACCGGGTGCCGGATCGACGCGGACCGCTCGACGGAAAGAGAACAAAAAAAAGCCCACCGCCGGATGGCGGTGGGCAATTCCAGCACCTGGCCCCCTGCGGCCAGGTGTTGACCCTTGTCTTGCTCAGAACCGGTGACGCAGGCCCACGCCGTAGGTTTGGTCCTTCAACGTGCTGACCGGCGCCGATTCCCTCTCGAACTTCACGTTCGTCAGGCCCGCGTACACGGTGGTGCGCTTGCTCAGATCGTGGCGGTATTCGACGCTGGCGGAGGAGGTCTTGCCGACGCGCAGGCCGGTCGCGACCGCCTTGGTTTTCTCGCTGCCGATGCCCGCGTTGAGGCTGCCCGCCGAGCCCACCGGAACGGCCACGCTCAGCACGACGCCACTGTCCTTGAAGCCGTTGGCCAGACCGTTCTTCTGGTTGACGAACTGGGCCAGCACCTTCACCGCGGTGAAGTCGTAGCTCACGCCCAGGCCGGTAGACTTGGCCGTCGTGGCGGCCGGACCGGCACTCTTGACGGCCTCATACACGCCCTGCACCGCGACCGGGCCACCTTCGTAGAGGGCCGACAGGCCCATCGTGCGGCCTGCCGAGACGCCCGGCCCACCGTTTTCGCCGAAGGCATATTGCAGGGCGCCGGTGAAGCCGCCCATGTTCGGCGTGGTGTACTGCAGCATGTTGTCACGGCGAAGAGCCGGGGACAGCGCGCCGACCGCCGCAGGTGTCGTGCCGGGGAGCGCGCCCGCAGGCGCCGGGCCGAAGATGGCGTTGGTGGCGGAGAAGCTGGAGGTGCCCTGGGCATCGAACCGGTCCATCAGCAGGAACATCTGCGTGTATTGGCGGCCCATTTCAAAGGAACCGAAGCCACCGCTCAGGCCCACCTTGCTGGTGCGGTTGAAGCCACCGCCGGCCACGGCGCTGGTGCCGGTGTCGGCGTTGAAACCGGACTCCAGCTGGAACGTGGCCTTCAGGCCACCCCCCAGGTCTTCCGTTCCCCGCAGGCCCCAACGGCTGCCGTTCAGGCCGCCGCTCATCAGGCTCGTGCCTGGGCCGGTGCGGGTGCTGACGCCGGCCACCGTGGTCTTGGTGGTGTTCTTCCCCACATAGAGGTCCACTAGGCCATACAGCGTGACGTTGGATTGGGCGTGGGCGACCCCGGTCAGGGCACCGAAAGCGGCCAGGGCGACCGCCGTCTTTTTCAAGAGTGTCATTTTTGAGATTTGAGATGGGTTCAACACATGCCACCAGCGAGCGCCTTGTGAGCCACCGGTGGCCTCTTAACGGACACGCACACGGTGTTGCGCGCCGAATTTCGGAAGAACCCGGAATCTAGGGATTTAGACCCAAAGAATTACAAACAAGGAATGAGGTGGCTCGAATCTGGATCGAAGCGCAGAAATTCTTCAACCAAAAGAATTCATCCGATCAAGGCAAAGCGGCACGATGCGCCCATTCGGGGCCCATTACCCCCAGTCAAGTCACTGATCCGTGACGAAAAATCGAATTAATGCTGACGTGGGTATGGAATACAGTTCGCTCACGCCCGCGCCAGTGCGGGCACCCCCACTTTTCGCCCAGACGGAGCTTTCCATGACCGCACGCACCCAGATCCACGGCCTGAAGGTCGCCACCGAACTGTTCAACTTCATCAACCAGCAGGTGCTGCCCGGCACCGGCGTGAGCGAAGCAAACTTCTGGCAGGGCTTCGACGGCATCGTGGCGGACCTGGCACCCAAGAATGCGGCCCTGCTGGGCGAGCGCGACCGACTGCAGACCGAGCTGGACACCTGGCACGCGGCCAACCCCGGCCCGATCCGCGACATGGCGGGCTACCGGAAGTTCCTGGAAACCATCGGCTACCTGGTGCCGCAACCCAAGAGCGTGAAGGCCACGACCAGGAACGTGGACGACGAGCTGGCCGTGCAGGCCGGCCCGCAGCTGGTTGTGCCTATCCTGAACGCGCGCTACGCGCTCAACGCGGCCAACGCCCGCTGGGGCTCGTTGTACGACGCGCTGTACGGCACGGACGTGATTTCGGAAGACAAGGGCTGCGGCAAGGTGGGCCCCAAGGGCGGCTACAACCCCAAGCGCGGCGCCAAGGTCATCGAGTACGCGCGCCATGTGCTGGACCGCACCGCGCCGCTGAAGAAGGGCTCGCACGTGGGCTCGATCGGCTATCGCGTCAACAAGGACGGCGAGCTGGTGGTGACGCTGGCCGACGGCGGCACCAGCAAGCTGGCCGACAAGTCGCAGTTCGTGGGCTACCAAGGTGAGGCCAAGAGCCCCAGCGCCGTGCTGCTGACGCACAACGGCCTGCACCTGGAGATCCAGATCGACCGCAGCACGGCCATCGGCAAGGGCGACGCCGCCGGCGTGAGCGACCTGGTGGTGGAAGCCGCGCTCTCGACCATCCTGGACCTGGAAGACTCCGTGGCCGCCGTGGACGCCGAGGACAAGGTGCTGGCCTACCGCAACTGGCTGGGCATCCTGCAGGGCACGCTCACCGAGTCCGTCAGCAAGGCGGGCAAGACCTTCACGCGCGGCCTCAACGGCGACCGCGAGTACACCGCGCCCAACGGCAAGAAGAACGGCGTGCGCCTGCACGGCCGCTCGCTCATGTTCGTGCGCAACGTGGGCCACCTGATGACCAACCCCGCCATCCTCTGGGGCGCGGACGACAAGGAAATCCCCGAAGGCATCCTGGACGCGATGGTGACCACCACCATCGCCCTGCACGACCTCAAGCGCACGAAGAAGGACGCGATCCGCAACTCGCGCAAAGGCTCGGTCTACATCGTCAAGCCCAAGATGCACGGCCCGCGCGAAGTCGAGTTCGCCGCCGAGCTGTTCGGCCGCGTGGAGAAGGTGCTGGGCCTCAAGGACAGCACGGTCAAGCTGGGCATCATGGACGAGGAGCGCCGCACCTCCATCAACCTCAAGGCCTGCATCGGCGCGGCCGCGAGCCGCGTGGCCTTCATCAACACCGGCTTCCTGGACCGCACCGGCGACGAGATGCACACCGCCATGCTGGCCGGCCCCATGGTGCGCAAGGGCGACATGAAGGCCAGCGCCTGGATCCAGAGCTACGAGAAGAACAACGTGATCGTGGGCCTCTCGTGCGGCCTGCGTGGCAAGGCGCAGATCGGCAAGGGCATGTGGGCCATGCCCGACCTGATGGCCGAGATGCTGCGCCAGAAGATCGCCCACCCCACGGCCGGCGCCAACACCGCCTGGGTGCCAAGCCCCACCGGCGCCACGCTGCACGCGCTGCACTACCACCAGGTGCTGGTGTCGGACGTGCAGAAGGCACTGGAGAAGATCGACGCCAACGCCGAACGCGACAACCTGCTGACCGGCCTGCTGACGGTGCCCGTGAGCAGCAACCCGAACTGGAGCGCGGCCGAGAAGCAGCAGGAGCTGGACAACAATGTGCAGGGCATCCTGGGTTACGTGGTGCGCTGGGTGGACCAGGGCGTGGGCTGCTCCAAGGTGCCCGACATCCACAACGTGGGCCTGATGGAAGACCGCGCGACGCTGCGCATCTCCAGCCAGCACATCGCCAACTGGCTGCACCATGGCATCGTGAGCGAGAAGCAGGTGCGCGACACCTTCGAGCGCATGGCCGCCGTGGTGGATGGCCAGAACGCCGGCGACCCGCTGTACAAGAAGATGGCTGGCAACTTCAAGACCAGCAAGGCCTACCTCGCCGCGCTGGACTTGGTGTTCAAGGGCAAGGAGCAGCCCAGCGGCTACACCGAGCCGCTGCTGCACGCCTGGCGCCTGAAGGTCAAGGCCTCGGCCTGACCCTCGCAAAGCCCGCCACCCGGCGGGCTTTTTTCTGGGGCGCTCAGGCCGGCTGCGGGTCGGCCGATGCCGCGGTCAGGCGCTCCACGATGCGGCGCGCGCGGTTGCCGCCCACGTCGACGTGGATGTCGATCCAGCTGGGCTTGCCGCCGAAGCGCTGCATGTTGCGGTACTGCTCTTCGATCACCACGCGGTCTTCGTCGAAGGTGAAGGCGGTCTGTTCGATGACGGCCTCGATGTTCTCCGGCATGTCGGGGTGCCGGGTGCTGGACATGCTCCAGAAGTAGTGGCAGGTCTCCTCGGTCTCGGGCGTGATGCCGTGCAGGCCGCGCATGTGGAAGCCGCCGCGCTCGGGGTCGTCGATGGCGTCGGTGCCGGGCTCGACGGCGCCGGTCCAGATCCTGAGGTGCGAGAGCTCGAACTCGATTTCCTGCCAGCGGTCGCAGGTCTCGCCGAAGGGCCAGGCGGCCTTGTAGGTCGGCGGCGGCGTGGAACCGGGCATGAGGCGCACCACCTTGACCTTGTCACCGTCCTGCGTGACGTTCATCTTGGCGCTCATGTGCAGCCGGGCGTTGCCGCCGATGGTCTTGAGGTGCACATAACCGAGGTGGCTCAGGTCCAGCAGGTTGTCGTGAATCAGCTGCCAGGGCGCGTTGTAGTGGTACTGGCCGGAGCCGAACTTGTAGCGCGGGTCATCGTGCCAGGGGTAGTCGGGCGCCTCGACGGTGGGTGCGCCGCCCTCTTCCTTCGGCATCCAGATCCAGAGGATGTGGTTCTTCTCGGCGACGTGGTAGGCCTTGACCCGGGCCTTGCCCGGAATGCGTTCCTGCCCCGGGATCTCGATGCACACGCCCGTGGGCGCGTAGAGCATGCCGTGGTAGCCGCAGCGCACGCCCGAGGCCTCGACCGTGCCGCACGACAGCGGCAGCGAGCGGTGGCAGCAGCGGTCTTCCAGCGCGGCGACCTGGCCTTCGCCGGTGCGGAACAGCACGACCTTCTGGTTCAGGAAGGTGCGGCCCACGGGCTTGTCGGTCAGGTCGCTGGAGAAGCCGGCCATGTACCACTGGTTCAGCGGAAAGCGACCGCGGCTGGCGGCGGCGGGCGGGATCGGTTGGATGGCGATGCAATCGGCGTTCATGGGGGTCTCCTTGGGTGACGGTCAGGCGGTCGGTCTCACAGGTCGAGGACCAGCGTGGGGGATTTCGAGCGGGAACAGCAGGGCGTGAACTGGTCGTTGGCGGCGCGCTCCGCGTCCATCAGGCAGCTGTCGCGGTGGTCGGGCGTGCCCTCGAGCACGCGGGTGAGGCAGCTGCCGCAGACACCGGCCTCGCACGCGTAGTTCACGTCCACGCCGTGGTCCAGCAGCACCTGGAGCGCGCTCACGCCCACCGGCACGTCGAGCGTGGCGCCGCTGCGCTGCAGGCGGATCTGGAAGGCCTGGTCAGCGGTGCTGTCGGCCACGGTGCCCGCGAAGTGCTCGCGGTGCAGGCGCGCCTCGGCCCAGCCGGCCGCGCGCGCGGCCGAGAGCACGAAGTCCATGAAGCCGGCGGGGCCGCACACGTAGAGGTGCGCGCCCTCGGGCGCGGCCCGCAGCAGGGCCGGGGCGTCGAAGGCCTGGGGCGACGGCGCGTCGCTGAAATAGAGCCGCGTGTGCCCGGCCAGCGGCCCGGCTTCGATCTGCCCGCGAAACGCCATGCGCCCAGGCGAGCGCGCGCAGTAGTGCATCTCGAAAGAGCGGCCGGTGTCCTGCAGGTGCTGCGCCATCGACAGAATGGGCGTGACGCCGATGCCGCCGGCCACCAGCACGCTGTGCGGGGCCTCGACAAGCTCGAACAGGTTGCGCGGCGCGCTCACCTTGAGCACCGCGCCCACCTGCACCCGGTCGTGCAGGCCGGCCGAGCCGCCGCGCGACTGCGGTTCGCGCAGCACGCCGATGCGCCAGCTGCGCCGCTCCTGCGGGTGGCCGCAGAGCGAGTACTGGCGGATCAGGCCGGGCGCGACCTGGACGTCGATGTGGGCCCCGGGGCGGAAGGCGGGCAGCTCGTTCGCCCCGATGGGCTCCAGGTCGAAGCTGCAGATGCCGTCGGCCTCCGGTTGGCGCGCGCGCACCCTGACGTCCAGTTCCACCATGTCTCAGTCGCTTTCGGGGGGCGCCGGCTTTCGCGGCGGTTTGCGGGTTTTGGCGTACTTCTGCTCCACGAAGCGCTGGGTCGCGGTTTCCACGGCCGGCAGGTTTTCGTGCAGGCGGCGCAGCAGCACCAGCAGGGTCTCGGCTTCGTCGGCGGACAACACCTCGAGGAAAGCGCGCTCGCGTTCGAGCGCCACTTCGCGGATCTGATCGTGCATGGCGCGGCCCTTGGTGGTCAGCACCGCGATGCGGGCCCGGCCGTCGCGCGGGTCCAGCGCGATGCGGATGAAGCCGCTTTCCTGCATGGACTTGAAGCAGCGGCTCACCGAGGCCTTGTCCATGCCGATGACGCGCGAGACCTGCTGCGCGGAGATCGAACCTTCGATGGCCAGCAGCACCAGGCAGCGCCAAGTCTCGATGCCCACCCCGAAGATCTTCAAGTAGTGCTGGGACGCACCACGCGAGAGCTTGTTGGCGGTCCAGGTCAGGTAGGCCGGGACGTAGTGGTCGAGGTCGATCTGCTTGAGCGGATCGCTGACGGCGGGGAGGGATTTGGAGGTTTTCATGCCTCTATTCTGGACACGCATGTCAGTGCACCGCCATCCCGACCCAGCGCTCCAGCGCCGCGGTGTCGCGCGCCAGCTCGTCGGCGGGTGCGCCGTGCACCACCACACCGTGGTCCAGCACCACCGCCCGGCCCGCGTAGGCCAGGGCCTCGTCGACCTGCTGTTCCACGATGACGACCGCGATGCCGGTCTGCCGGCTCATCTCGCCGAAGGCGCGCAGCAGGTCCAGGCGGATCAGCGGCGCCAGGCCTTCGAGGGGCTCGTCCAGCAGGATCAGCCGGGGCTGGCCCAGCAGGGCGCGCGCCACCGAGAGCATCTGCTGCTCGCCCCCCGAGAGCTGGGCACCCCCGTTGCGGCGGCGCTCGGCCAGGCGCGGGAACAGCTCGTAGGCCTCGTTGAGCGCGGCTCGCGGGCGGTGCTTGAGGCCGGCGAGCAGGTTCTCCTCGACGCTCAGCGAGGGAAACACGTCGCGGGTCTGGGGCACGTAGCCCAGGCCGCGCTGCGCGCGCTGGTGCGCGGACAGCCGCGTGACGTCCTCGCCCTGGAAGGTGATGGTGCCGGCGCGCAGCGGCACCAGGCCCATGACGGCGCGCAGCGCCGTGGTCTTGCCCACGCCGTTGCGCCCGATCATGGCCAGGCGCTCGCCGGCGGCGACCTCGAACGACAGGCCGTTGAGCACCGTCGTGGGGCCGTAACCGGCCGTGGCGTCTTTGACTTCAAGCATGCCGTGTCGCCTCTCCATGGCCCAGGTAGGCCGCGCGGACCAGGGGGTCGCGGCGGATCTCGTCCGGCGTGCCGTCGGCCAGCACCGCGCCCTCGGCGAGCACCAGGATGCGGCTGGCGAAGCGGAACACCAGGTCCATGTCGTGTTCGATGATCAGCACCGCGAGGTCCCGCGGCAGGACATCGAGCGCGGCGAGCAGGCGCTCGCCATCGCCCTTGGGCACGCCGGCCATGGGCTCGTCCAGCAGCAGCACCTGGGGCCGCAGCGCCATGGCCAGCGCCATCTCGATCAGGCGTTGTTCGCCATAGGCCAGGTCCTGCGTCGGCGTGGCGGCCTGCCCTTGCAGGCCGAAGCGGGCCAGCAGCGCCCGGGCCTCGGCCTGGAGCGCGGGGAAGCTGTCGATGCCGCGCCAGAAGCACCCGCCGAGCCCTTCGCGCTCGAACAGGGCGAGTTCGATCTGTCGCTGCACCGGGAAGTGCGGCGCCAGCGTGGTGATCTGGAAGGTGCGGGCCAGGCCGGCGCGCACGCGCTGGGCCTGGCTCAGGCGCGACACGTTCTCGCCGCGCAACCAGATCTCGCCGCTGTCGGCGGGGAACACCCCGCTGATCTGGTTCACCAGCGTGGTCTTACCCGCGCCGTTGGGGCCGATGAGGGCCAGGCGGTCGCCCGGCGCGAGCTGGAAGGAGACGTCGCGCGTCACGTGGATGCCGCCGAAGCGCTTGTCCAGGTGGCGCAGTTCGAGCAGGTGGCTCATGCGCGGCCTCCCCGGCGGTTGCGCAGCCAGGCCACGGCCTTCGCGGGCGACACCAGCACCACCAGCATCAGCAGGCCACCCACCACGAACAGCCAGTGGTAGGGGTTGATGGAGGCCGCGGTGTGGTGCAGCACCAGGAACACCGCCGCGCCCACCAGGGCACCGCTCAGGCGCCCGGCGCCGCCCAGGATCAGCATGACCAGGGCCTCGGCGGAGAGGGAGAACGACAGGCTGTCCAGGCCCACCACGGCGGTGGTCTGCGCGGAGAGCGCCCCGGCCGCGCCGGCCAGCGCGCCCGCGGCGGCGTACATGCCCCAGAGGCGGCGGTAGACCGGCGTGCCCAGGGCGGCCATGCGGGCGCGGTTTTCGTGGATGCCGCGCACGGCCATGCCGAACGGCGAGTCCACCAGGCGGCGCGCGGCATAGAAGCAGACCACCAGCACCGCCAGCGCGTAGAACGCGGCCAGCCGGCCTTCGAGGTCGAATTGGAACTGCCCCAGCAGCGGGCCCATCACGTAGCCCGAGAGGCCGTCGTCGCCGCCCGTCCAGTCGCGTGCCTTGTGCGCCAGCGACAGCACCATCTGCGCCACCGCCACGGTGAGCATGAGGAAGGTGAAGCCCTGGTAACGCAGCAGAAAGGCCCCGGTCGCCGCCGCGAGCACGGCGCCCGCCAGCACGCCGACGGCCAGGCCCACCAGCGGGTCGGGCATCACGCGCAAGGCGAACACGCCCGCCGCGTAGGCGCCCACGCCGAACATCGCGGCGTGTCCCAGGGTGGCCAGGCCGGCGATGCCCACCACCAGATCGAGCGACAGCACGAAAAGGCCCATGATGAAGATGCGCGTCAGCAGCCCCAGCTGGTCGGGCAGCAGCAGGCAGGCCGCCAGGCCCAGCGCCAGCATCACCAGCGGCGCGCGCCAGGCCGGCGCGCAGCGCGGCGAGGCGGCATCGCCGTCACCGTCTTGCGGGCTGGCGAGGGCGCGCGTCTTGAACAAGGACAGGGCGTTCATCGTTTCAACAGTCCGTTGGGACGCCAGGCCAGGAAGAGGGCCATGGCGGCGAAGAAGAAAAGGCTGCCCCAGTCCGAGGCCAGGTACTTGCTCGCGGTCTCGATCAGGCCGAGCACGATGGCCGCGCACAGCGAGCCCGCGATGCTGCCCATGCCGCCCACGGCCACGACGACCAGCACCAGCACCAGGTATTTCAGCGCGTAGTAGGGCTCCAGCGGCATCACCTCCGCGCCCAGCACACCGCCCAGGCCGGCCATCGCCGCACCGGCGGCGAAGGTCAGGCATTGCACGCGGCGGATCGGAATGCCCAGCGTCGAGGCCGTGCCCGCGTGATCCACCGCCGCGCGCAGCCAGATGCCGAAGCGCGTGCGCGTCACCGTGAGCGCGGCCAGCACCGCCACGGCCAGGCCCACACCGATCACGAGCAGGCGCTGAGCCGGCAGGGTGCGGAAACCCAGGTCCACCGAGCCCGACAGCGAGGGCGGCAGCTGGACCATCTGCACCTGCGGGCCGACCAGGGCATTGGTCGAGGCGATCAGCACGAAGGTCAGGCCGATCGTGAAGAGCACCTGGTCCAGCTCCTTGCGCTGGTACAGGTGGCGCAGGACCAGCGCCTCCAGCAGCGCGCCCAGCAGGCCGGTGGCCAGCACCGCCAGCGGCACGGCGATCCAGAAGCTCCACTGGAGCTCGCGCGTCAGCAGGGCCACGCAGTAGCCGCCCACCATGGCGAAGGCGCCATGGCTGAGGTTCACGAAGCGCATGAGCCCCAGCGTGACCGACAGGCCCACGGCGATGACGAACAGCACCATGCCGTAGGCCAGGCCGTCGATCAGGATGTTGGAGAACGTGATCACGTCGCTTCGTCCATCAGCCGCCGCATCAGGGGTTCAGGCCGTGATCGGTCTGCGGTCCGAAGCTCTGCACTTCCTTGTTGACCAGCACGCCGCCCTCTTTCTCCACCTTGCGCAGGTAGACGTTCTGGGTGATGTGGCGCGTCTTGGCGTCGATGCGCACCGGGCCGCGCGGGCTTTCCCATTGCAGCTCGCGCGCGGCGGCCAGGGCCTTGGCGCCGTTCTTCTGGCCGCCGGTGGCCTCGATCATCTTGTGGATGACGTGCATGCCGTCCCACGCGCCGACCGAGGCGTAGTTGGCCACCGCTGCCGGGTTCTGCTTCTTCAGCGCGACGACGAAGGCCTTGTTCGCTGGCGAGTCGTGCGCGCCGGAATAGTGGAACGCGGTCGTGAGGCCGAGCGCCGAGTCACCGAACTTCTGCAGGTCGAACTCGTCCGTTTCCGAGGTGCCCAGGAACTGGATGCCGGCCTTGGCCAGGCCGTTCTCGTTGTAGGCCTTCACGAAACCCAGGTTCGGCGGGCCGCCCGGCAGGAAGGTGTAGACCGCCTGCGCGCCGCTGGCGCGGATGCGCTGCGCGAACGGGCCGAAGTCCGTGGTGGCGATGGGCATGCGGATGGTCTCGACCACCGTCCCGCCCTGCTTGACGAATTCGCTCTTGAACGCCGCTTCGCCGTCCAGGCCCGGGCCGTAGTCCGTCACCGCCGTCACCACCTTCTTGATGCCCTGCTTGGCGGCCCACTGGGCCAGCGGCACCGTCACCTGCCACAGCGTGTAGCTGCTGCGGATGAAGTACTCGGATTTCTCGGTGATGGACGAGGTGGCCGCGTTGAAGATGACCGTGGGTGTCTGCGACTGCTGGATCAGTGGCGCAACCGCGAGCGCGTTGGGCGTGAAGACAAAACCGCCCAGGTAATCCACCTTGTCCTTGACGATCAGCTCCTGCGCCAGCACCCGCGTCTGCGCGGGGTTCGGGCCGCCGGTGTCGCGGTAGATGAACTCCACCGACTTGCCCGCGAGCTTGCCACCCTGGCTGGCCACATAGGCCTCCACACCGGCCTTGAACAAGGTGCCGTAGTGCGCGAAGGGGCCGGAGAACGGGCCGATGACGCCCACCTTGATCGCCGGGTCCTGCGCGTGGACGGGCGCGGTGGACAGGACGGCGGCCGCCAGGGCCGTGCCGCAGAGAACGCGTCGTGAGATGGACATGTCTGTCTCCTGGTTGTTGCGCCACTCGGGGGAAATGGCATCGGTGTTGACGGCTCGAATTATGGTTGCATTGCCAACCAGTTGCAATATCAACTAAATACGGGTTTACCCTGAACAGCGTTCGGCGGACCGGCTAAGCTCGCCGCCATGCCCGCAATGAACTACCTGCTTTTTGACGCCAGCGACGACGGCGAAGGCACCGGCACCTGGGACGCCATGGCCAGCGTGCGCGCCGCGCAGTTGCCCGACGTGATGGCCGAGGTGCGCGCCGTGCTGGACTGGGCCGAGGCCCACGCGCCGGGCCCGCGCGGCCCGCTCGACGAGGGCGGCGCGTGGGACGCCGACGAGCAGGTGCGGGCGGACGGTGAATGGACCACGGTGACGCTGACGGTCACCGGCCCCTGGGCCTGGGGCGAGGCCCTGCTGACGCACTTCGCGCCAGCCGATTGAAGACCCCGCAGCGCTAGCGCGCCTTCGCGGGCGCCAGCACGGGCTCGAGCCGGCCTTGCACCATGAGTTCGTCGAACCACACGCGGTAGCCCGCGTCGCTGGGGTGCAGGCCATCGGCCGCGTTGAGCTCAGGCCGCTGCGCGAACGGGTCGTCCGCCTTCTCCTTGAACAGGTTCACGTACACCGCCCCGTGCCGCGCCGCGGCCTCGCGCACGAAGCCATGCATCGAACGGGCGCGCGAAGTCATGAACCAGGACACCGGTGCGAAGAAGAAGGGGGCGTTGCCCACGTTGCCCGCCGGCATGAGCAGCACGCGCTCGCCGCGCGCGCGGGCGAGCACGGCCACGCGGTCGATGTCGGCGCGCACGCCGTCGAGCGAGCGCAGTCGGATCACGTCGTTGCCCCCGGCCTGCACCAGCACCAGGTCGTGGCGCGCGGTGGCGGCTTCGAGTTGGCCGATCACCTGGGCGAAGGTCGCGCCATCGCTGGCGCGGTTGTCGATGTGCAGCCTCGGGTAGGCCTGCGCCAGCAGGCCGGCCAAGCTGTGCCGCGGGTCGCTGGCACCGGTGCCCACGCCGGTGCTGTCGCCCACGATGAGCAGGCGCAGCGTGGCGTCCGCCGGGGCGTGCTGCAGCGGCTCGCTGCGCTGGGCCAGTTCGCGCGCCTGGCCGATGCGCCAGACCGCGCAGCCCGAGGTGGCGAGCAAGGCCAGCAGCAGGGCGGCGATGAGGGCGGGCAGCACGGGCCAGGAGGAGGAGCTCATGCGGCCCAGTCTATGCCCCGGCGTCGCTGGCGCGTCAACGGCCTGGATTTGGCCCTTCGCGGCACCGCGACAATAGCGGGTTGCCCCATGTTCATTTCCCGACGCGCAGGAGACGCTTTCCGATGATCCATACCCACAAGGCCCTGGGCGGCATGGTGGTCGCACCCCACCACCTGGCGGCACAGGCTGGGCGCGATGTGCTGCGCGACGGCGGCAACGCGGTCGAGGCCATGGTGGCCGCCGCCGCGGCCATCGCCGTGGTCTACCCCCACATGAACGCCATCGGTGGCGACGGTTTCTGGCTGATCCACGAACCCGGGCAGCCGGTGGTGGCGATCGACGCCAGCGGACCGGCCGCCGCGCTGGCCACGCGCGACTTCTATGCCGGTGCGCAGGAGATCCCCGCGCGCGGCCCCACCGCCGCGCTCACCGTGGCCGGCACCCTCGGCGGCTGGGCCGAAGCGCTGAACCTGGCCGCGCCCTGGGGCCAGGCCCTGCCGCTGGCGCACCTGCTGGCCGACGCGATCCGCCACGCGCGCGACGGCGTGGTGGTGAGCACCAGCCAGTCTGCCCTGACCCGGCAGAAGCTCGACGGCCTGAAGGACGCGCCGGGCTTCGCCGCCACCTACCTCGTGGACGGCCAGCCGCCCGAGCCCGGCCACCTGCTTCGGCAACCCGCGCTGGGCCAGACCCTGGCCACGCTGGCCGAACGCGGCCTGGACGACTTCTACCGCGGCGAGCTGGGACGGCGCATCGGTGCCGAGCTGGAGCGCCTGGGCAGCCCGCTGCGCACCACAGACCTCGCGGCCTACCGTGCGAAGCGGGTCCAACCGCTCGCGGTGCGCCTGAAGGACAGCACGGTCTACAACCTGCCACCGCCCACGCAGGGCCTGTCGGCACTGATGATCCTCGGCCTGTTCGACCGCCTGGGCGTGAGCGAAGGCGAGGGCTTCGAGCACCTGCACGGTCTGGTGGAAGCCACCAAGCGCGCCTTCCGCGTGCGCGACCGTGTGGTGACCGACCCCGGGCGCGTGCCCACCGACCCGCAAAGCCTGCTGGAGGCCGCCTCGCTGGACACCCTGGCCGCGCAGATCGACCCGCGCCAGGCCCTGCCCTGGCCCGACCCGGCCGCGCCGGGCGACACCATCTGGATGGGCGCGATCGACGCCCAGGGCCGCTCGGTCAGCTTTATTCAGAGCGTGTACTGGGAATTCGGCTCGGGCACCGTGCTGCAGGACACCGGCATCTGCTGGCAGAACCGGGGTACCAGCTTCTCGCTCGATCCCAAGGCGCTCAACCATCTCGAGCCCGGGCGCCAGCCCTTCCACACGCTCAACCCCTCGCTGGCGGTGTTCGACGACGGCCGCGTGATGCCCTACGGCACCATGGGCGGCGAAGGTCAGCCGCAGACGCAGGCCGCCGTGTTCACGCGCTATGCGCGCTTTGGCCAGCCGCTGCAGCAGGCCGTGAGCGCGCCGCGCTGGCTGCTCGGCCGCACCTGGGGCGACAAGAGCACCACCCTCAAGCTGGAGAGCCGCTTCAGCCCGGTCCTGGTGCAGGCGCTGCGCGACGCCGGCCACGTGATCGAGGAACTGCCCGAGGCCTACAGCGACACCATGGGCCACGCGGGCGCGCTGGTGCGCCACCCCGACGGGGTGATCGAGGGCGCGGCCGACCCGCGCAGCGACGGCGGCGTGGCGGCGCTGTGAGGGCCGTCGAGAGCCCCGGCGCTGGCGAGCGCCTGATGTTCATCGATCTGCTCAAGGCCGTGGGCTCGCAGCTGATCGTGCTGCACCACCTCGCCTTCTACGGCCCCATGTCGGACTGGACGCACCGCCTCGCGCCCGATCTCGTGACCTGGTTCAGCCAGGACGCGCGCATGGCGGTGCAGGTCTTCCTGGTGGTAGCGGGTTTTCTCGCGGCGCGCAGCCTCGCGCCCGACGGCGTGCTGCGCGCCGCCTCGCCGCTGGGCCAGGTCGGCCAGCGCTACGTGCGCACCGCCCTGCCCTACATCGCCTCGCTGCTGATCGCCATGCTGTGCACCGAACTGGCCCGCCTGTGGATGGCGCACGACTCGCTTTCCGCGCCGCCCGGGCTGTGGCAGTTCGTCTCGCACGCGCTGCTGCTGCACACGCTGCTGGACGTGGACTCGCTCTCGGCCGGCGTCTGGTACGTGGCGATCGACTTCCAGCTCTACGCCCTGCTGCTGAGCCTGCTCTGGCTGGCGCGCCGCCAGCACGCGGCCGGCGCCTGGGCGCAGGCGCTGGTGGTGGTGGTGGTGGCAGCCTCGCTGCTGCACTTCAACCGCGAAAGCGACTGGGACAGCTGGGCGCTGTACTTCTTCGGCGCCTACGGCCTGGGCGCGCTGACCTGGTGGGCCACCCACAGCGACGAGGCCTGGCGCAGCGGCCGCTGGCTGCTCGTCGCCCTGGTGGCGATGACGCTGCTGGCGCTGGCGATCGACTTCCGCGAGCGCATCGCGCTGGCGCTCGCGGTGTGCCTGGCGCTGGCCTGTTCGCAGCGCCAGGGCTGGCTGTTCACCTGGCCGCGCAACCGCGTGGTGGCCTACCTGAGCCGCATTTCCTACGCGGTGTTTTTGCTCAACTTCCCCATCGCGCTGGTGGTCAACGCGCTGTTCACGCGCTACGGCAGCGCCGACGCCGAGGTGCAGACGCTCGGTGTGCTGCTGGCCTGGCTCGCGTGCAACGTGGCGGGGGCGCTGTTCCACCACGCGGTCGAACAACCGCTGGGCCGCATCGGGCGCCGGCGCGCGCCGGCCCTGGCCGGGACGGCGCCGCTCAGCGCCCGGTGAAGCGCGCGGCGCGCTTGGCCTGAAAGGACAACACGCCTTCGCGCGCGTCCTCGCTGTTCGCCAGGCGCCGCTGCGTGGCCTCGAATTCGTCGGCCGCCGCCATCGGCCCTTCCTCCACCGCCTTGAGCGCGTTGAGCCGCGTGGCCACCACCGCCAGCGGCGCCTGCTGGGCGATCGCCTGCGCGATGCGCAGGGCCTCGTCGAGCTCGCTACCGGCGGGCACCACGCGCTGCACGAAGTGCAGCCGCAGCGCCTCGGCGCTGTCGAACACGTCGGCGGTCAGCAGGTGCAGCAAGGCGTTGCCCAGGCCCGCGCGCTCGGCCATGCGCAGCGTGGCGCCGCCCGTGGCCATGATGCCGCGCTGCACCTCCAGCTGCGAGAAGCGGCAGTCGTCGGCCGCGACCACGATGTCGGCCGCCAGCATGAGCTCGATGCCCAGCGTGTAGGTGATGCCCTTGACCGCGACCACCATCGGCTTGGTGCGCCGACGCAGGCCCGGGCGGCCCAGGTTGAGCGGGTCCACCAGGCCCTCGGCGATGGCGCGTTCGCCGCGCTGCATTAGTGGCGCGAAGCTGGGCAGGTCCAGCCCGGCGGTGAAGTGGTCGCCCTCGGCGTGCAGCACGCCCACGCGCAGCGCGGGGTCGTCGTCGAGCCGGGTGTAGGCCTCGGCGAGGGCCTGCAGCATGGCCGGCGTGAAGCCGTTGCGCTTGGCCGCGCGGTCGATCGCGATCAGCAGCACGGGGCCTTGCACCTCGGTGCGGATGCGGCCTTCGGAAGGGGGTGTGAGTGCGTCGTCGTTCATGCGACCCATGGTAGTGAGGCGGGGCGCTGCGCTTGTCGCTGAGGCGTCATACACTGCGCCATGCCCGCCCCCACGATCGACCCCGGCCGCTGCCCGCTCTGCGGCGGCGACAACCGCTGCGCGATGGAAATCCAGCGCGAAACCGGCGAAACCCAGCCGCCCTGCTGGTGCGTGGACGCGAGCTTCAGCCCCGATCTGTTCAAGCGCATCCCCGAGGCCGCGCGCGGCCAGGCCTGCATCTGCGCGGCCTGCGCGGCCCAGGCCCTGCGCGCGGCGCGCGAAGCGGCCGGCTAGGGCTCGCGCGGCGGTTGGTCCGCCTCGGGCGGCAACACCAGCGGCGGCGCGGGCGCCGCGCTCAGGCTGTGCAGCCACTCGCGCCAGATCGCCACCAGCAGCGCCATCAGCACCGGGCCCACGAACAGGCCGACGAGGCCCATGGTCTTCACGCCACCCACCAGACCGAAGAAGGTCGGCAGGAAGGGCAGCTTCACCGGCCCGCCCACCAAGCGCGGGCGCAGGGTCTTGTCCACGATGAAGAGCTCGATCGACCCCCAGGCGAACAGGCCCACGCCGGCCCACAGGTGGCCCGAGCCCACGAGGTAGAGCGAGACCAGGCTGAACGACAGCGGCGCGCCGCCGGGAATCAGCGCCATGAAACCGGTGGCCACGCCCAGCAGCACCGGCGAGGGCACACCCGCCACCCAGTACGCCACGCCCAGCACCACGCCTTCGCCGATGGCGATCAGGCCCAGGCCGGTCACGGTGGCGCTCACGGTGGCCGGCACCACGCGCGAGAAACGCTGCCACTGCAGCGGCAGGATGCGCTCGCCGATGGTGTCGAGCTGGCCGGCGATGCGCGCGCCGTCCTTGTAGACGAAGAACAGCGTGATCAGCATGAACAGCACCGTCAGCGCGAGGTTGACGGCATCGCCCGTGGCGCTGAGCACCATGCGGTAGATGTTGCCGATGTGCTGGCCGCTGAGCAGCTGGATCCAGTCGCCCAGCGCGTGCGGCTCACCCAGGTGCTCGCGCCAATAGGTGGCCAGCGTCTCGCCCACCCAGGGCAGGGCTTCGATCCACTGCGGCGGCGGGGCGCCGTAGCGGTTCACGTCCAGCAGCCAAGCCACCAGCCCACCCGCCTCCTTCAGCGCGTAGTGCAGGGCCAGGCTCAGCGGCACCACCAGCACCACGACCACCACCACCAGGGCCAGGCTGGCCGCCAGCGCGGTGCGCCCGCCGCAGGCGCGCACGCCCCGGCGGTACAGCGGCCAGCTGGCGAACCCGATGATGAGCGCGGCCAGCACCGGCACCAGGAAACCACGGAAGAAGTAGACACCGGCCGCCACGATCAGCAGCAGCAGGCCGCGAATGATCAGTGAAGCGTTCGGGACAGGTGGCATGGAGGGAGAAGGGCGCGGAGAGAGACAAAAAGACCTGGGGCAATATACCCGACCCCCCTACGGTGCCCGATGACACGCGCCCGTTCGCGGTCCGGCCCGCAAAGGCGCTAAGCTTGACCGTCACCACGGCACCCACCCCATGAGCCCACCGCCCGACCACTCCCTGCCCGCTTTGCGCGAACGGTACGGCGAGCGTTACCGCTGGCTGCTGCTGCTTTCGGTGATGGTCGGCACCATGGCGGCCATCATGTCGTCCACCATCATCAACGTGGCCATCCCCGACATGAGCCACCACTTCACGCTCGGCCAGGAGCGCGCGCAGTGGGTCACCTCGGGCTTCATGGCAGCCATGACGGTCTCCATGCTCACCACCCCCTGGCTGCTGGCGCGCTACGGCTACCGGCGCACCTACGTGGGCTGCATGTGCCTGCTGATGGCGGGCGGCATGGCCGGCGGCTTCGCCAACGACTACCCGGTGGTGCTGGCCGCGCGCGTGGCCGAGGGCCTTGCCGCGGGCGTGGTGCAGCCGATCCCGGCCATCATCATCCTGCGCGCCTTCCAGCCGCACGAGCAGGGCCGGGCCAGCGGCATCTTCGGCATGGGCGTGGTGCTCGCGCCCGCGCTCGGGCCCAGCATCGGCGGCCTGCTGGTGGACGGCTTCGGCTGGCGCTCGATCTTTTTCATGGTGGTGCCGTTCTGCCTAGCCTCGCTCTGGCTCGCGCACCGCTTCGTGCCCACCACCTCGCCGGGCGGCGCCGCGGCCAACCCGCAGGGCGGCGGGCTGGACTGGCGCGGCCTGCTGCTGGCCGCCGTGGGCACGCTGTGCCTGCTCAACGGTCTGGTCGAACTGCACGGCGGCACCGCCACCACGTCCACCCTGCTGCTGGGTGGCGCGTTCCTCGCGCTGCTGGCCTTCGTGGTGCTGGAGCGGCGCACGCTGCGCGCGCGCCGGCGCCAGCCCGACCAGGGCACGGACCCGCTCATGAACCTCACGCTGTTCAAGGACCGGCGCTTCGCGATGGGCAGCATCGTGGCCTTCATCTACGGCATCGCCCTGTTCGGCTCTACCTACCTGCTGCCCGTGTACATGCAGAGCGGCCTGGGCCTGTCGGCCTCCCACGTCGGCACCATCCTGCTGCCGGCCGGGCTGGTGCTGGCGGTGGCCATCGCGGTGGTGGGGCGCCTGGCCGACGAGCAGCCCACGCACCGGCTGGTGAGCATCGGCCTGGTGCTGCTCTCCGCGTCGTTCGGCCTCATGGCCACCATCGACCCCAGCCGCCCGGCGCAGATCATCCCGCTGCTGGTCACCTGGGCCATCGTGGGCCGCATCGGCCTGGGCTTCATCCTGCCCTCGCTCAACATCGGCGCCATGCGCGGGCTGGAGCGCGTGGACATCGCACAGGGCGCGAGCGTCATCAACTTCCTGCGCATGCTCGGTGGCGCGGCTGGCGTGAGCCTGTGCGGCATCGTGCTCGAATGGCGCCTGGCCGCGCACGGCGCGCAGCTCACCACCGCCGGCGTGGCCACCCCGGCGCGCGTGGCGGCGTTCGAGGAAACTTTTCTGATGCTCGCGGCCATCTGTGCGCTCGCACTGACCGCCGCGCTGAGACTCAAGGCGGCACCCAAGGCCCAGGCGTCACAATAAACACCATGTGCCAACTGCTCGGACTCAACTGCGCCACGCCGACCGACGCGGCCTTCAGCTTCACCGGTTTCTGCCAGCGCGGCGGCAAGACCGACCATCACGCCGATGGCTGGGGCATCGCCTTCTTCGAAGGCAAGGGCCTGCGGCTGTTCGTGGACCACCAGAGCGCGTCCGACTCGCCGATGGCCGCCTTCCTGCAGCAGTACCCGCTCAAGAGCCGCAACATCATCGCCCACGTGCGCAAGGCCACCATCGGCGCCGTGGCGCTGGAAAACGCCCACCCCTTCGTGCGCGAGCTCTGGGGCCGCCAGTGGGTGTTCGCGCACAACGGCGATCTGAAGGACTACGCGCCCACGCTGCACAGCCACTTCCGCCCGGTGGGCACCACCGACAGCGAGCGCGCCTTCTGCTGGCTGATGCAGGAACTCGCCAAGTCGCACGCCGGCCTGCCCGACGTGCGCGAACTCACCCTCACGCTGCGCGAGCTGGTGCCGCAGGTGCGCCAGTTCGGCACCTTCAACTTCCTGCTCTCCAACGGCGAGGCCCTGTGGGCCCACTGCAGCACCAAGCTGCACTGGCTGGTGCGCCAGCACCCGTTCGCCCAGGCCACGCTGATGGACCAGGACTGGACGGTGAACTTCGCCGAACTCAACCACCCCGGCGACCGCGCCGCCGTGGTCGTGACCACGCCACTGACCAGCAACGAACAATGGACCGCCTTCGAACCCAACGAGCTCAAGGTGTTCGTGGACGGCCTGCCCCTGCCGTGATTTCCCGGATGCGCGGGGCCGGGCCCCGGGCTACCATGGTGTTTCCAACATACCCCCAGGGGCATTTCGCCCAGCCCTTGCGGCGCTCGCAACCAAGGAGACACCCATGCAAAGACGACACCTGATGGCCGGTGGCCTGGCCGCCGCGGTCCTGCCCCCGTTCGGATTCGCGCAGGGCCTGGAGAAACCCAAGGTCACGATCGCCGTGGGCGGCAAGAACCTGCTGTACTACCTGCCGCTGACCATCGCCGAACAGCTGGGCTACTTCAAGGCCGAGGGGCTGGACGTGACCATCGTCGACTTCGCGGGCGGCTCGCGCGCGCTGGCCGCGGTGGTGGGTGGCAGCGCCGACGTGGTCTCCGGCGCCTTCGAGCACACGGTCAACATGCAATTCAAGGGCCAGCCCATGCGCGCCTTCGCGCTGCAGGGCCTGGCGCCGCAGATCGTGCTCGGCGTCAACCCCAAGACCATGGGCGGCTACAAGGCCATCACCGACCTCAAGGGCAAGAAGATCGGCGTGACCGCGCCGGGCAGCTCGACCAACGTGATGGTCAACTTCGTGCTCGCCAAGGCCGGCCTCAAGCCCAGCGACGTGAGCATCGTCGGCGTGGGCGCGGGCAACGGCGCGGTGGCCGCGATGCGCGCGGGCCAGATCGACGCCATCAGCAACCTCGACCCGGTCATCACCCTGCTGCAGCGCTCGGGCGACCTCAGGATCATCTCCGACACGCGCATCGTTGCCGAGTCGGCCAAGGTGTTCGGCGGCCCCATGCCGGCGGCCTGCCTCTACGCGCCCCAGCCCTTCCTGGACAAGAACCCCAACACCGCACAGGCGCTCACCAACGCCATCGTGCGCGCCGACAAGTGGATCCAGGCCGCCGGCCCGGGCGACATCATCAAGGCCGTGCCCGAGAGTTACCTGCTGGGCGACCGCGCGGTCTACATCGACGCCTTCATGGCCGCCAAGGGCGCGCTCTCGCCCGACGGCAGCTTCCCGGCCAAGGGCGCGGACACCGCCTTTCGCGCGCTGGCCAGCGTGGACGCCGAACTGGCCAAGGCCAAGCTCGACCTGAACGCCGTCTACACCAACAGCTTCGTGCAGAAGGCCAACGCGAAATACCCGAAGGGTTGATGTGACGAGTCCAGCCGCGATCGACCTGCAGGGCGTGTCCTGCACCTTCATCAGCAAGGACGACCCCGGCCAGCGCTACACGGCGGTGCAGAACGTCACCCTGACCGTGGGCGCGGGCGAGTTCGTGAGCGTGGTGGGCCCCACCGGCTGCGGCAAGAGCACGCTGCTCAACGTCGCGGCCGGCCTGCTCGCGCCCAGCACCGGCAGCGTGCGGGTGTTCGGGCAAGCGCTGCAGGGCATCAACACGCGCGCCGGCTACATGTTCCAGACCGAAAGCCTGATGCCCTGGCGCACCGCCTTGGGCAATGTGATGGCGGGCCTGTCGTTCCGTGGCGTGGCCGAGGTCGAGGCGCGCGCCCAGGCCGAGGACTGGCTGCGCCGCGTGGGCCTGGGCGGTTTCGGTGACCGCTACCCGCACCAGATGAGCGGCGGCATGCGCAAGCGCGCCAGCCTGGCGCAGACCCTGGTGCTCGACCCCGACATCATCCTGATGGACGAACCCTTCTCCGCGCTCGACATCCAGACCCGCCAGCTGATGGAGAACGAGGTGCTCGACCTCTGGGCCGCGAAGAAGAAGGCGGTGCTCTTCATCACGCACGACCTCGATGAAGCGATTGCCATGAGCGACCGTGTGGTGGTGCTCAGCGCCGGCCCGGCCAGCCACCCCATCGGCGAGTTCGCCATCGACATCCCGCGCCCGCGCGACGTGGCCGAGATCAAGACCAGCGCCCGCTTCGTCGAGCTGCACGCCGCCATCTGGGCGGTGATGCGCGAGGAGGTGCTCAAGGGCTACCAGCAACAACTCAAGGTGGCCTGAACCCATGTGGAAGCACATCAAACCGCAGCCCTCCACGCTGCGCCTGTGGCAAGGGGCGCTGCTGGTGGCGCTCATCGTGTTCTGGTACCTGATGACCACGCCCGGGCTGGTGCCGCCCTTCATGTTCGACAACGACCGCCAGGCCGCCTTCTTCTTCGGTGAGCCGCTGCGCGTGGCCGAGCGCATCTGGACCTGGTTCGTGCGCGACGCCGACATCTACCAGCACCTGGGCGTGACGCTCACCGAGACCGTGCTGGCCTTCGCCATCGGCGCCGCCGGCGGCCTGGCCGGCGGCCTGTGGCTGGCGCTCTCGCCCATGGCCTCGGCCATCCTGGAGCCCTACATCAAGGCCATGAACTCCATGCCGCGCATCATCCTCGCGCCCATCTTCGCGGTGTGGTTCGGGCTGGGCATCGCCAGCAAGGTGGCGCTGGGCGTGACGCTGGTGTTCTTCATCGTGTTCTTCAACGTCTACCAGGGCGTGAAGGAGGTCAGCCCGGTGATCCTGGCCAATGCGCGCATGCTGGGCGCGAGCCAGAAGCAGCTGCTGCGCCACGTGTACCTGCCCAGCGCCACGAGCTGGGTGTTCAGCTCGCTGCACACCTCGGTGGGCCTGGCCTTCGTGGGCGCGGTGGTGGGCGAGTACCTGGGGTCGAGCCAGGGCGTGGGCTACCTGATCCTGCAGGCCGAAGGCAGCTTCGACATCAACACCGTGATGGCCGGCATCGTCGTGCTCACGCTGTTCGCGCTGGCGCTCGACGCGGCCGTGGGCCGGATCGAGAAGCGGCTCATGAAATGGCAGCCGCGCAGCGGCGAGACCGAGAAGCTCTGAGGCCCGGGGTTTATTTCATCCCGGGGGCCGAGGTGCTGTACGAGCGGCGCACCGGCGGGGCGCTGTTCGATGGTGCCGGGTTGTACCCACCGGCGCTGCTGGAGCGGGCACGCGACGCCTCCTGCTGCTCGAGGTGGGCATTGAAGCGATCCACCCAGTCGTTGGCCTCGGCGCGCAGGGTGTCGATGTCGCTGGACCGGTTGCGCCGGTCGCTGCGGGCTTTTTCGAACGCGGCGATGCTCGCGGGCGTGGCAACCGCAGCCACGCGGTCCCAGCTGGCATCCGGCAGGCAGCCCGACGCGGCGTGCACGGAGCAGCGGTAACGCGCCGACCCGGTCACCAGGGCGACGGCCTCGTCGGCATTGAAATCGCTGCCACTGGTGTGTCCCATGGCCGCCTCCGTGAACGCGTTCCCGGCCCGGCTCTCCAGGCGATCCAGACAGATCCGGTATTCATCGAGTCCCGTCTTGGCGGCGTTCCATTGGGCCTGGTTCGAGGGCATGGCGCGGTCGAAGGTCCCGCACATCTGGCGCGCCGATTTCGACGAGCGCGCCTCGTCCAGGGCCATCTTCAAGGCAGGCAGGAACATCTGGTCCAACGGCGCCTTGAGGTGGGTCGAAGGCGAGGCCTCGACGCGGGCGCGGGCGGCCTTGTAGGCCCGGTCGACCTCCTCCGGCGTGCGGGCGACCAAGGTGTCGATCTCGGCCAGCGCGGGGCTTTGCGCGTCGAGTTTCGCCACATGCTCGCGCACGCCCTTGAGGCATTCCGTGCGCAGGTTCCGGCTCTGCTGGGCAGCCGAACGCAGGTTGGTGGTCAGCAGCTGCTCCGTGGGCGACTTCAGCGCGATCGCCACGAAATCCTGGTCGGTGATTTCGAAGCCGCAGGTGCGCACGCCCACCTGGGCATACCGCGTGGCCTCCTGGGCTTTCTCGGCCGACGCCTTGGCGGCCAGATCTCGCTCGAGCGGCAACCCGGCATTCACCCACCCGATGTTGCCCGCGCGCAACCAGTAGAGCTTGCGGTAGCCGGCGTCCACGGCCCGCTGCACGGCGAACACCGACAGCTGGCAGCGGTCATGGTGGCAGTAGAAAAGCATGGGCGTGTCCTTCTCGCCCCCGGTGAACCGCTGAAAGGCTTTGGCGTACGCCTGGCGGATCTCGTCCGAATCACCGGCCACCTGGGGCATCTCGACCAGGGTGCCCGGGATCTTGTCCTGCGTCCGCATGGCCGCGACCACGGCCAGCCCGAGCCCCATCTGCTCAATCATGCAGTGAGCCTCGCGCGGTGAGATGGTGACCGCGCCGGGCACCTGCAGCGGCATGGCGCCTTCGGGGACCGGCGCGCCCTTGGCGACCGCGGCGCGCGCTTCGCGCCCGGGCTGGCACTGCTGCTCCGCCGTGGTCAGCCGATCGCCGCGCGATTGGGCGGCGGCAGGCCCAGCGCTGAACAGCGCGGCAACAAGAACGGCGGCCAGGGAAATGTGCAGTCGCATGGTGCTCCGATCGGGTCGATGGCCCTGTCGCGCCATGGGCGTCGCGCACGGGCAAGGGCGATGCGGCATTTTGTAACAAGCTCATTGCCCCGCTGCCCATCCATTCCGATGAAGTGCGAGAAATGCCACGCTGTGCGGCTTGTGGCGGGCGCTCGAAGCGGCCGTGGGCCGCATCGGGAAGGGGCGACGGGTCAGCCGGCCGGGCGCCCGAAGCAGCGCTGGACGAAGTTCAGGCAACCGGTGCTCAGGCGCGAAAGAAGGCCCGGTCGAAGCACCCTTGGCGGCGGGGACAGCTGTGGCTCGGCATGCACCTGCACCAAGGGCGCGCCCTGGCGAGAGATGAATTTCTGCTGGCTGCCGTTGAGGTCGTCCTGGTCCTTCTTCTCGCCGCGGTTGAGGAGGTTCAGTCGAACGGGGGCCTGGTGGGCGCTGGTGCTTCGGACAACCTCTTGAGCAAAGGCATCTTCTGCCGGCACCTCCCGGACCTTCTGCTCTTCCTGGGCGTCCTCGTAGTTCTTCACCATCTCTTTCGTGAATTCTCTGAATTGCGAGTCTTTCATCAAATCCGTGACCCCGTGCAGGGACGTCCCACCGAGTGGAATGGAAACACTGGACGAGGGGAAGCTGGAGTTCATGGGGTCGTTGCAAGAAAGCTGAAGGGCTTCGACTGGGTGAATCTCATCTCCGAAAAGTTCAGCGCCCGCGCTTGTAACCAAAGCCGCTTCGGGCGCTACCACCTTCGTTTGACACCGTACAATTTTGGACTGTCCACTGCCCGAGCATCCCGGCCATGAACCCAGACCATCCAGGCGCCGACCACCAGACCTGTGACGTGCTCGTGATCGGTGGCGGGCCCGCCGGGTCCACCGTCTCTCCGCTGCTGGCCAGCAAGGGCCACCGCGTCGTGATGCTCGAGAAGGCGCACCACCCGCGCTTTCACATCGGCGAATCCCTGCTGCCGGCCAACCTGCCTCTGCTGGAGCGCCTGGGTGTGGCCGACGAGGTGCGCGCCATCGGACAGCACAAGCCGGGCGCCGAGTTCGTCTCGCCGCATCACGCGCACACCCAGACCTTCGAGTTCGCCGACGCCTGGGACAAGTCCATGCCTTACGCCTACCAGGTCAAGCGCGCCGAGTTCGACGAGATCCTGTTCCGCAACGCCGCCCGAAAAGGCGTGGAGGTGCACGAAGGCTGCAAGGCGCGCTCGGTGGAGTTCCTGCCCGACCGCACGGTGCGCGTGCACGCCGAGCACGACGACGGCCGCACCAGCGTGTGGAACGCGAAATTCCTGGTGGACGCCTCGGGCCGCGACACATTTCTTGCATCCCGTTTCAAGATCAAGGAACGCAACCCGAACCACAACAGCGCGGCGGTCTATGGCCACTTCGCGAACGCGCGCCGCAACACCGGCGAGGCCGAGGGCAACATCACCATTTTCTGGTTCGACCACGGCTGGTTCTGGTTCATCCCGCTCACGGGCGGCGTCACCAGCGTGGGCATGGTGACCTGGCCGTACCACATGAAGACGCGCGCCGGCCGCAGCGTGGAGCAGTTCCTGATGGACAACGTGGCCACCTGCGCGGGCCTGGCGGAGCGCCTGAAGGACGCGCACCGGGTGGCGCCGGTGGAGGCCACCGGCAATTTTTCCTACGCCGCGCAGCGCAACCACGGCGACAACTACCTGATGCTGGGCGACGCCTACACCTTCATCGACCCGGTGTTCTCCTCGGGCGTGTGGCTGGCCATGAGCGGCGGCGAGCTGGGCGCGCAGACCATCGACACCTGCCTTCGCCAGCCCGCGCAGGCGCGCGCGGCGCTCAGGCGTTTCGACCGCCACAGCCGCCACGGACCGAAGGCGTTCTCTTGGTTCATCTACCGCGTGACCAACCCCATCATGCGCGACTTCTTCATGGGCCCACGCAACATCTTCCGCGTGAAAGAAGCCCTGCTGTCCACGCTGGCGGGCGACGTGTATGGCGGCGCGCCGATCGGGCGGTCGATGCTGGCCTTCAAGACCCTTTACCTGCTGGCCAACCTCACCCAGCCGCGCCGCGCGTTCAACGCCTGGCGCAAGCGCCGCGTCAACATCCGGCCTGCGGACGAAACCGCCCTGGCCCGCACGCCGTGAGCTTGCAACACACCATCAGCCGGGCGTCCGCTGCGCCCGCCGACGGCGAGGTGCTGGGCGGCATGTCGATCGGGGAACCGAAGGACCTGGGCCCGATGGCCTGGCCGCACCAGCCCCTGCGCGCGCCCGTGCTGCCCGCGGGCGCGCCAGCGGCGCACGAGCACTGGCGCGTGGACGGCCCACTGCGCCAAGGCCGCGACGAGGGCATCCACTGGTGCCGCAACGCCGAACTGCTCTATGGCGTAATCGAGCTGAATGAGGCCGAACAGGCCCCCACGGCAGAGGGCGGCTCGCCGCTGCAGACGGCGAGCCGAGTGCTCTACGAGCGCCTGTTCCGCCTGCTGCGCGCGCAGGGCACGCCGCACCTGTGGCGGGTCTGGAACTACATGGCCGACATCAACGGCGAGTCGCACGGGCTGGAGCGTTACCGTCAGTTCAACCTGGGCCGCTACGAAGCCTTCGTGCACGCGCAGCGCGAGACCGGCGGCCAGGTGCCCGCGGCCTGCGCCATCGGCGTGGCCGGTGGCCCGCTCTCGGTGGCCTTCCTGGCCGGCCGCTCGCCGGTGGTGCCGCTGGAGAACCCGCGCCAGGTGAGTGCCTGGCGCTACCCCTCGCAGTACGGGCCGCGCGCCCCCACCTTTTCGCGCGCCGCGCTGGCCTACCCGCGCGGGCGCGAGGCGCTGTTCGTCTCGGGCACGGCCAGCATCGTGGGGCACGCCACGGTGCATCCCGGCGATGTGGCCGCGCAGTGCGAGGAGACCGCGCGCAACATCGAGTGCCTGGTGCAGGAGGCCAACCGCGTGGCGCGCTCGGGCCGGCCGTTTTCGTTCACCGGCCTGAGCCACCGCGCCTACGTGCGCCACGCCGCCGACGTGGACACCGTGCAGCGCACGCTGCAGCCGCTGCTGCGCGGCGCTTCGCTGGTGTGCGTGCGGGCCGACATCTGCCGCGCCGACCTGCTGGTGGAAATCGAGAGCCAGGCCATCCACCCACTGGGGTCGCCATGAGCACGGCCGCGACCCGCCCGACCTCGCTGCTGTGGAGCGTGTACGAGCACCTCGCGATGGTGGTGGGCCTGAGCGCGCTGGCGCTGGTGTGCCTGAGCTGGACGCCACCGGCGCTGGCCCTGTACCCGCTGTTGCCCCGGCCGCTGGGCCGCTGGCTCGGCCGCCAGGCCATCATGCGCGGCTTTCGCCTGTACGTCGGCATCCTGCGCCTGCTGTGCGCCTGCCGCTTCGACCTGTCCGAGATCGATGCGCTGCGCGACCAGGGGCCCATGGTCATCGCGGCCAACCACCCCTCGCTGCTCGACGCCGTGCTGATCACCTCGCGCCTGCCCAACGCGGTCTGCTTCATGAAGGCCGACCTGATGGACAACCCGCTGCTCGGCGCGGGCGCGCGCCTGGCGCGCTACGTGCGCAACGACAACCTGCTCACCGCCGTGCTGAACTGCCGCCGCGAGCTGCAGCAGGGCGCGCAGGTGCTGATCTTCCCCGAGGGCACGCGCACGCGCGGCTACCCGGCGAACCCGATCAACCCGCTATCGCGCTCCACCGCGCTGATCGCCGCCCGCGCCGAGGTGCCGGTGCAGACGCTGATCGTGGAGTTTTCCAGCCCCTACCTGGGCAAGGGCTGGCCGATCTGGCGCCGCCCCCTGCTGCCGCTGACCTGCCGCATCCGCCTGGGCCGGCGTTTCGAGGCGCCACGCAACCCGGGCGCCTTCACGCAGGAGCTGGAAGACTATTTCCGTGCCATGCTCGACCCCTCTTCCCCACCGATGGCGTCGTCCGCCGCCGCCTGATCCATGCCCGTTTCCAGCACCACGCACCTGGTCCTCATCCCCAGCTACAACCCGGGCCGCAAGGTATTGGCCACGGTGCGCGCCGCGCGCGCGCAATGGACGCCCGTGTGGGTGGTGGTCGATGGCAGCACCGACGGCTCGGCCGACTGGCTGACCGAAGAGGCCGCCAGCGACCCGGGCCTGCGCGTGCTGGTGCTGCCCGAGAACCAGGGCAAGGGCTCGGCCGTGCTGCACGGCATCACGGTCGCGGCGCAGCAGGGCTTCACGCACGCGCTGACCATGGACTCCGACGGCCAGCACCCCGAAACCCTGATCTCCGACTTCATGGCCGCCTCGCAGGCCGAGCCCGAGGCCATGGTGCTGGGCAAGCCGGTGTTCGGTCCCGAAGCGCCCCTGGTGCGCGTGCTGGGCCGCAAGCTCTCGAACGGCTGGGCCAACCTGGAAACGCTGGGCTTCGGCATCGGCGATTCGCTCTACGGGTTTCGTGTCTACCCGATCGCGCCGCTGATGCGCGTGATGCACGGCACGCGCTTCATGCGCCGCTTCGACTTCGACCCCGAGGCCGTGGTGCGCCTGAGCTGGGCCGGCGTGCGGCCGATCAACATCGACGCCCCGGTGCGCTACTTCACGCCCGAAGAGGGTGGCGTCTCGCATTTCAACTACCTGCGCGACAACCTGCTGCTCAGCGGCATGCACACGCGCCTGTTCACCGGCTTCGTGCTGCGCCTGCCCCTGCTGCTCTGGCGGCGCCTGACCGGCTGACACCCGCACCGCCATGAACACCACCGAGATCTTCCTGATCGCCATGGCGATCATCTTCACCGTGCCGTGGCTGATCTGGCGGCTGGGGCGCACCGACTACTGGGCGCCGCTGGTGGTGGTGCAGATCGTCACCGGCATCCTGCTCGGCCCCGGCGTGCTGGGCAAGGCCTTCCCCGAGTACCACGCCTTCGTCTTCAGCCCGGTGGTGATCCAGTCACTCAACGGCATCGCGTGGTGGGCCGTGATGCTGTTCGTGATGATCGCGGGCATCGAACTCGACCTGCGCCAGGCCTGGAAACACCGGCGCGAGAGCGGCATCACCGCCGGTCTGGCCCTGGGCGCGCCGCTGCTGCTGGGCAGCGCGGCCGCGCTGGTGATGCTGGGCATGCCGGGCTGGATGGGCGCGTCCGCGCGGCCCTGGCAGTTCGTGCTCGGCGTGGGCATGGCCTGCGCGGTCACTGCGCTGCCCATCCTGATCCTGCTGATGGAGAAGCTGCAGCTGCTGCGCCAGCCGCTGGGCCAGCGCATCCTGCGCTACGCGAGCGTGGACGACATCGCGATCTGGGGCGTGCTCGCGCTGATCCTGATGGACTGGCAGCGCGTGGGCAAACAGGGCGCCTTCATTCTCGCCTTCGTCGTGCTGAGCTGGGCCTTCCGCCACCTGATGCGCCGCCTGGCCGAGACCGACCGATGGGCCGTCGCGCTGATCTGGCTCGCGATCTGCGCCTTCGGCGCCGACTGGTCGGGCCTGCACTACATGGTGGGCGCCTTCCTGGCCGGTGTGGTGATGGACGCCGACTGGTTCGACCAGGACAAGCTGGACCAGTTGCGCCACCACGTGCTGCTGGTGATCATGCCGGTGTTCTTCCTCTCCACCGGCCTGCGCACCAACTGGGACGTGGGCGGTGCGGCGGTGTTCGGCATGGCGGCCCTGCTGCTGCTGGCCTCGGTCAGTGGCAAGCTGATCGGTGTGCACTTGGCCGGCCGCGTGCTGAAGTGGCCGCCGGGCGAGGCCTCCCTGATCGGCTGGCTGCTGCAGACCAAGGCGCTGATCATGATCATCTTCGCCAACATCCTGCTGGACAAGCAGGTGATCACCAGCGAGACCTTCACCGCGCTGCTGCTGATGGCGGTGGCCAGCACCATGCTCACGGTGCCCATCGTGGAGCCCAAGCTGCGCGGCGCCGCGCGGGGCGCCAGCGCGCTGCGCCATCCCTGACGGCAGGCTCAGAACTGCAGGAAGCTCACGCCCGCGCCCAGGCTGGTCTGGCGGAAGTTGTAATCCGACAGCGTTTCGCCATAACCGCTGAACAGCTGCACGTACCAGCGCAACCCATTGGGTTGGTCGCGCACCACGGGGTAGGTCCATTCGAGCGACGTGCTCCCGCGGTTGCCACCGCGCAGCGTGCTGCGGTGCACCAGCGACGCGGTGTGCACCCCGCTCGCCCACCCGAGGTTGAACTCCGCCTTGCCACGGTAGTCGATGAGATCGGGGTTGTTGTCGTCTTCGTCGCGCTCCCGCAGGCGCTTGTTGAGTTTCGTCGTGAAGGTCCAGTTGCCGCGCTCGAAGCCGGCGCCGAGGTACACCCGGTTCCAGCTGCGCGACAAGGGGTCGGACTGCCCGTTCGACTGGTGCGCGAGGCCCAGCTGGGTGAAGCGCCATTGCCAGCCCAGCGGCAAGGCTCGGAACTGCGGCGCGGTGGGCACCACGTAGATCAGCTCGGGCTGGTAGTCGGTGTTGCGAAAGGGCCGCGAGTCGGCGTGGTTGTAGACCTGCCACATCGTCTGCAGGGTGAAGGCGCCCCACAGGTCGCCCCCGGGGAAACCGACATCCTGCAGGAACTTGGTGCGCAGCGACAGCTGGAATTTCGCCTCTTCCCGGCGGTCATCGGGCGCGGTCACGGCTGCCTGCGTCGGCGACTGGGGCGAGCGGTTGATGCGGGAGGTGACGTGCACGGGCAGCACGTAGTTCGGGTGATAACCCACGAAATTGAACACACCGCGCTTGTCGGCCGGGTCCAGCTCCCAGAACTTGGCCAGCAGGCTGCTGGAAGAGGCCGGAGCGGCCGCCGGGGGCAGCTGCCCGCCCGACTGCGACAGCAGCGAGGGGGCCGGGTCCGCCGTGGCCGCTTCGCCCCCGAACGGTTGCTGCGCCACCGGGGCGGCAGGCGCCGGCGCGCGCCCGGCGAGCTTGTCGTAACAGGTCAGGCGGTCGGCCGCGGCGCCGATGGCGGCGCAGGCCTCCAGCGTGGGGGGCGTCTCGGTCTGCGCCTGTGCGGGCAGGCCCGCCGCGAGGCCGCACAGCAGGATGAATGGGGAGAGGTTTTCAGGTTTCACAGGCAGGCCCTCAGCACATCGCACCGTTGATGGAGATCACCTGCCCACTCACGTAGGCCGCCTTGTCGGACACCAGAAACGCCACCAGCTCGGCCACCTCGTCCGCGCGGCCCGCGCGCTGCATGGGCACCAGGCGCTTGATGGCCTCCGCGTCGAAGGCGCCTTCGATCATGTCGGTCTCGATGATTCCCGGGGCCACCGCATTGACGGTGATGCCCCGGCTGGCGAGTTCGAGCGCGAGCGACTTGCTCGCCGCGTGCAGCGCGCCCTTGGCGGCCGCGTAGTTGACCTGCCCCCGGTTGCCCATGAGGCCGGCGATGGACGAGATGCTCACGATGCGGCCCCAGCGTTTCCGGATCATGGGCATGGTGAGCGGCTGCGTCACGTTGTAGAAGCCGTTGAGCGAGACATTGAGCACGCGGTCCCACTGCTCGCCGCTCATGCCGGGGAACACGGCGTCGTCGTGGATGCCGGCGTTGTTCACCAGGACCTGGATCGCACCTGCCTCGGTCAACGTGACCAGCGCGGCGGCGGTGGCCACGCGGTCGGTCACGTCGAAGGCCACGGCCTCGGCGCTGCCGCCACTGTCGCGGATGGTCGACGCGATGGCCTGGGCCTTGTCGAGCTGGCGGTTGGCGTGCACGATCACGTGGTGGCCGTCGGTGGCCAGGCGCTGGCAGATCGCCGCGCCAATGCCGCCGCTGCCGCCGGTGACGAGGGCTCGTTTCATGGCTGCGGGTCCTTGTTGGGGTTCAGGGAGTCGGCGTCGAGCACCACGGCCGCGCGCCCTTCGAGCAGGCAGCGGCCGGCGTGGCACACGGTGAAGCGGTAGAGCACGTTGGAGGCATCGCCCGAGAGGCGCTCGGCGCGCACGTCCAGCGCGCCCGGCAGGTCGTCGAGCCGCTCGGCGTGCAGGGTGACGCCGCGCACGCTGGTGAGGTAACCCTGGCGCGGCGCGGCCTCGGTGCCGGCCACCAGCGCGCCGTGCACCGCCATGGCCTGGGCCGCGTACTCGATGCCATTGGCCGCGCCCAGGCGGCCGTGCGCGCGCAGCGGGTGCGCCGGGTCGGCGTGGCCCACGGCACGGCACACCACGTGATCGGCCGACCACTCGGTGACGGCGTCGAGCAGGCACATGGTGCCCTGGTGCGGGATGCGGGCCGCGATGCCCTCGTGGTTCAGCGTGGCCGGGTTCACTGGCGCACCTTCGCCCTGCGGGCTGCGGTGCGAGCTTGCTTGGGAACGGCCCGGCGCTGCGCTCATGCGGGGTCGATCCGGACCGCGAGCCGCAGGCCGGGCAGGTAGTCGATGCAGACCTCGCCGCTGCGGCCTTGAGCCAGGCGCTCCAGCAGCGGCAGCGAACGCAGCGCGGGAATGGCCGCGCGCAAGGGTTCCAGCGTGGCCTGCTCCAGGGGCCGCGCGGGCGCTTCGGTGGTCTGCACGGTAATGCGCGCCAGTGCCTGCGGCGAGGGCTGGCACTCCAGCCGCAGGGACACGCCCGCGCAGTCCGGCACGGGCCGCTTGGCGAACAGGGGTTCGGGGTACTCGCTGTCGTAGGCCAGCAGCAGCGTGGCCTGGCGGTCCAGCACCACCTGACCGAGCGCGTCGATCAGGCCGGCGCCGAAGCTGCCGTCGTGGGCACACAGCACCTGGCACGGTGCCATCGACTTCGTGGCGATGCCCCAGTAGCCGGCGGGCGCGTTGTGCACCGAGTTGTGGAAGCGCGTGGGCGAGATGTGGCGGTCGTCGGTGGCAAGCTGCTCGCACAGCGCGTGGCAGTTGTGGCCGTCCGAGCCCGAGGCGCTGAACACCGTGGCCAGGGTGGACACGTCGGCGCCGGCCGCGGCTTCCAGGCCGATGCCCAGCGCGAGCTTGATCACGCGGCTGGCTCGGCGGCGCTCAGCCGGTGGCAGCAGCGTGGGCGTGGGCAGCACCGAGGGCGCGGAGGTCCAGGCCTGCTCACCGCGCAGCACGGCGCGCGCGCTGGGCCAGTCGGGCAGGCCCGGCGCGATCAGGCCGATGCCGGTGATCCAGGCGGTCAGGGGCACGTTCATGCCTGCACCCTCCCGAACACCAGGCTGCAGTTGCTGCCCCCGAAGCCGAAGGAGTTGGTGAGCGCATGGCGCAGCGTGGCCGGTTCGCCCTGCAGCTGGTAGCGCAGCGGAATGGCGGGATCGCGCTCGCGCGTGCCAGGGCTGCCGGGCACATAGCCGTCGACCAGGGCGAGCGCGCACAGCACGGCTTCCACCGCACCGGCCGCGCCCAGGGTGTGGCCGGTGGCGCCCTTGGTGGACGAACACGGCACGCGGTCACCGAACACGGCGGCCACGGCCTTGCCCTCGGCGCTGTCGTTGGCCGGCGTGGCCGTGCCGTGCAGGTTGATGTAGTGGATGTCGCCCGCGTTCAAGGACGACGAGCGCAGCGCGGCCTCCATGGCCAGCTTCGCGCCCAGGCCTTCGGGGTGCGGCGCGGACATGTGGTGCGCGTCGCTGGACTCGCCCGCGCCAAGCAGCCACACGGCCTGCGCGTCGGGGGTGTCAGCGCCGCGCTCCAGCAGCGCGTAGGCGGCGCCTTCGCCGATGGAAATGCCGTCGCGCCCCGCGTCGTAGGGTCGGCAGGGCTCGGCGGACGTGAGTTCGAGCGAAGCGAAACCGTACAACGTGGTCAGGCACAGCGAGTCCACGCCGCCGACCAGGGCCGCGTCGATCGTGCCCAGCTCGATCTGGCGCGCGGCGGCGGCGAACACCTTGGCGCTGGACGAACACGCGGTGGAGATCGTCATGGCCAGGCCGGTGATGCCCAGGTGTTCGCGCAGGAACTCGCTGAGCGAATACGGGTTGTGCGTGGTGGCGTAGCAGAAGGCGGCGGGCAGCGCGCCGCTGGCGGGGTCGCGCTGGCGGTAGGCGAGCTCGGTCTCCAGGATGCCCGAGGTGCTGGTGCCCATGAAGACGCCGACGCGGCCCGCGCCATGGCGCTGCACGGCAGCGCGCACGCGGTCTTCGAAACCGTCGGCGCGCAGCGCGAGCAAGGCCAGCCGGTGGTTGCGGCAGTCGTAGGCGGCCAGCGAGGCGGGCAGCGCCTGGGCGTCCACGCCCTGAATCTCACCCACCCAGGTCGGCAGTTCCACGGTTTCGAAATGGCAGGGCCGCAGCCCGCTGCGGCCTTGGCGCACGGCCTCGCGGTGGGCATCGAGTCCCACCCCCAGGCAGGTGGTGGCGGTGTAGGCGGACAGCAGCAGGGGCTTCACGGGCAGGGGGCAAAAACGGGGTCGGGCATTGTCTCAGATGGTGGCAGGAAAACCGCCCGCGCTCAGTGCGGTACCCGGCAGACCAGCATCACGTTGGCGAAGGGCTTGCGCCCGCTCATGGGCTCGGTCTCGACCACGAAGCCCAGCTGCCGCAGCTCGGCCACCCAGTCCTGCAGGGTGCGGCAGTACAGGCGCGGCAGGCGGTGCCCGCGCGTGTAGGTGACGAGCCGGTCCACGCCGTTGCAGATGCGGTAGGTCAGGCCCGCGCCCGCGTCGCCGATGCGGGTGAGGAACACGCCCCCGGGCGGCAGCGCTTGGCGGATGCGCGCGAGCACCTCGCGCTGCTGCTCGTGGCTGAAGTAGTGCAGCGCGTCGAGGATGAGGATGGCGTCGGGCCGGCCGAAGTCGACCGCGTTCATGTCGCCCTGCTCCACCCGCACCACCGGGTGCTGCGGGCCGAAGGCGCGCGCGGCGCGGTCCACGTCGCGCTGCATCAGTTCGATGCCGCGCAGCTTCCTGGGTTGTGGTGGCGTCGCCCAGCCCGCCGGCCAGTGGCCCTGCTCGTGCAGCCGGCGCGCGGCCAGCAGCCAGGCGAACAGGCTGCCCTGGCCGCAGCCGAGGTCGAGGTAGTGGCCGCCTTCGGGCAGCAGGCCGCGGCGCAGCATCTCGTGGAAGATGCTGTCGTAGCCGAGCTTGCCACGCGCGTAGTGGTAGGCGAAGCGCCCGCTGGGGCGGAAGGTCTGGCTGGCTTCGTTGACCAGCAGCTGGACGGATTGACGGCTCATGGGCTCAGGGCTTGGTTCAGGGTGACGGGAGGAAGCTGGCGCTCGGCGAGGGTCTGCAGCAGGCGCGGCAGCACCACGAGGATGACGGGTTCACCGGCGGCGGTGCGGGCGCAGTGGCCGTCGTGCATCAGCACGATGTCGCCCGGGCCCAGGTGTTGGGAGAGGCGCTGGAACACGCGCTCGGGGTCGCCGGTGCGGGTGTCGTAGGCGCGGCGCGTCCAGGTGGCGAGCGTGAGGCCCAGGCCGTGCAGCACCGGGTCGAGGAAGGGGTTGCGCAGGCCGGCGGTCGCGCGGAAGAAGCGCGGCGCTTCGCCCGTGAGGTCGGCCAGCGTGGCCTGCGCGCGCACGATGTCGCGCCGCATGGCGCCCGGGCCGAACAGCGAAAACGCGTTGCTGTGCGCGTACCCGTGGTTCTCCACGCGGTGGCCGCGCCGCACGATCTCGCGGCACAGCGCGGGGTGCCGTTCGGCGATGCGGCCGATGCAGAAGAAACTGGCTTTGGCGTTCGCGGCGTCGAGCAGGTCGAGCACGCGCGGCGTCACCTCGGGGTCGGGCCCGTCGTCGATGGTCAGCGCGACCTCGCGCCGCCGCACCGAGGCCTCGGGCAGGCGGATCAGGTTGGGCCCGAGCAGGCGCGAACTCGGCCACAGGCCGGCACCGGCCAGCAGCGCGTGGTTGGCCACCAGCGCGCCCAGCGCCCAGGGCCAGGCGGCCGGCACGGCCAACGTGCCCAGCACGGCCGCGCCGTGCACGGCGGCGCTCGCGCTCAGGAAGGGGGATGGGCTCCAGCGCTTCGTGGCCATGTCAGTGGAAGTGCCCGGCATCGAGGAAACGCGCCCACAGCGGCCGCCAGGCCGACCAGTCGTGCCCGCCCGGCACGGTGTGGCGCGAGGCGGCCGGGAAGCGCTCGGCCAGTTGCGCGATGCGCGCGGCGAACCGGTCCTCGGTGCCGTGGCCGACGAACACCGGCAAGCCGGCGGGCGGCTGCCGCAGCCACTGCCACACGCGCAGCTCGGGGTCCTGCAGGTCCTGCGCGCTGGGCTGCCAGCGATCGATGCCCCCGGCGCGCTCGATCACGTTCACGCTCGGGCGGCTGCCCGGGTAGGGCGCGAGCAGACACAGGCCGTCGGCCACGCCGGGCCGCGCGGCCAGGTGCGCCATGGCGACCATGCCGCCGAGCGAGATGCCGCCCAGCCACACCCGCGCGCCGCGCTCGCGCGCCGGGGTGAGCACCTGGTGCTGCAAGGCGTCCCAGGTGTCGACGGCGTCGAGCCCGAGCCCGCTGAGGTCCACCGCCAGCAGGTCCAGCGCCAGGCCCCGGCGTTCGATGGCGTCGGCGAAGCCGGCCTCGAAGAGCTCTTCGGGCCGCATGGCCACGCCGGGCAGCATCACGAGCAGCTGCGGCGCAGCGCCCGAGGTGCCGACCGTGCGCAAGGCCTTCACGGCGCGGGCCTTCTGACGGCGAAGGCCGCCGACAGCACCAGGGCCAGCACAGCGCCCGGCCCCACCGTCACGCCGATGGCGTGCAGCACCGGCACCGTCGACCAGGCCAGCACGCCGAATCCGACCACCGTGGTGAAGCTGGCCACGCCGATGGACAGCAGGGTCTCGTCGTCCAGCACCTCGCCGAGCGCGAGGCGGTCGAAAAAGAGCGCGTAGTTGGAGCCCACGGCCACGGTGAGCAGCATGCCCACCAGGTGCAGCAGGTGCAGGCGCACGCCGAAGAGGTGCAGGCCGGCGATCACGACCAGCACCGCCATCACCAATGGCAGCATCACGCTGGCCAGCCGCAGCGCGCTGCGCTGCACGAAGGCCATGGCCACGACGATGGCGAGGAAACCCGCGAGCGAGAGCACGATGGCCTCGTCGATGTACTCGCCGTAGAGCGTGTCGAACTCGCCCTTGAGGTCGATGAAGAGCGCGCCACTGCCGGCCAGCGCGTCGCGCACGGCGGCCACCGGGATGTCGGCGCCCGCCGCCTCCGCCGCGGGACGCAGGGGCAGCAGCACGCTCCAGCCGTTGGGGCGTTGCATTAGCAGCGCATCGACTGCCAGCCCCAGGCCCGTGCCTTCGAGGTCCTGGCGCGTGAGGTTGGGCGCGCTGCGCGCGGCGGCCACGTCGTCCAGGAAGGGCTGCAGGCGATCGGCCGAGATCGGGGCGTCCACCAGCGCGCTGCGCAGCCGCTCTCGCAGTTCGTCGGGCGTGGGCAGGCTGGCGCGGCGCGCGGCCTGCGTGGCCTCGCTCGGCAGGAAACGCGCCGGGGTGTCGAAACCGCCGATGAGGCCTTGCTCGACCAGTGGCCGCAACTTCGCGCCGGCGCGCTCGGCGGCCTGCAGCGCGCTCTCGCGGTCGGGCGCGGTGATCACGGCCATGTAGCGCGCATCGGGCGCGCCCAGGTCGCCGCGCAGCCGCGCATCGAGTTCGCCTTCGGCCTGGCTCACGGTGGACAGCGCGGACAGGTCGGACTGCCAGACATCGTGGCGCTCCTGCACCAGGTACAAGCACGAGACCAGCACCAGAGCCAGCAACGGCCAGCGCAGCATGGTGGCATGGTCCACCAGCGGGCGCAGCAGGCGGCCCTGGCGCGCGCCGTCGTGCAGGTGCACGCCCGGGCCCGCGAGCTGGGGCAGCAGGTAGCGCGTGACCAGCGCGGCCGTGAGCACGCCGGTGATGGCGTACAGGCCCAGCTGCGCCAGGCCCGGAAAACCCGAGAACAGCAGCGCGCCGAAACCGAGCACCGAGGTGAGCACGCCCAGGCGGATGGTAGGCCAGTACTGCTCGCGCCAGGAGCCCACCCCCTGCCGCCCCGACTGCACGAAGTAGTAGATGGCGTAGTCCACCGCCTCGCCGATGAGCGCGGCGCCGAAGCCCACGGTGATGCCGAACACGGTGCCGTGCACCAGGCCCACCATCACGATGGCCGCGAGGGTGCCGCTGAGCACCGGCACCAGCGTGAGCAACATCAGGCGGCCACGGCGGTAGACGAAGCCCAGCATCACCGCGAGGATGGCCGTGCTGATGAGCGATAGGCGGCTGACCTCTTCCTGGATGGTGGCGCGCGCGCGCACCGCGAACAGGCCCGGCCCCGACATCTCCAGCGTCAGGACCTGCAGGCCGGGCTGCTGCACGACCTGCGCGAAGCGTTCGCGGATCAGGTCGATGGCGGCGGCCTGGCCGTCGGTGTCGGAGCCGAGCGCGTGCGTCTGCACCACCAGCATGGCGCGTTCGCCGTCGCGCGAGGCCCACACGCCGTCCTGCTCGTTGGGTTGCA